>Ga0302326_10009616_pt1 | contig 21057 bp, 19 predicted proteins | sample Palsa_T0_3_FD_202264 | JGI IMG/M metagenome (GOLD analysis project Ga0302326, IMG submission 202264) | Peat permafrost microbial communities from Stordalen Mire near Abisko, Sweden - Palsa_T0_3 | ecosystem: Environmental > Terrestrial > Soil > Palsa > Peat permafrost | place: Sweden: Abisko... | reverse complement strand
TTATTTTGTTTTGTTCGTCCATTGAGTAATCTTTATTGAAATATACTAATTTTTTAATACTTATGATGCAGGTTGCTGCCGGCGCTTACCAAGGGCAGCCTTTTCCTTACCGGCGGGCAGTGTCCTGCAGCGATGGCTTCTAACGTTTCTTTAGCTTTTGGGAGCCAATGCCTGGAAATAAAAAAAGAGACTGAAAACATTGGTTTTCAAATCGCCAGGTTCGCTAATCGCCTCAAGTCATCGACAAACCGGTTCGAGAATTGTCCTGCCAGGGCGACTTTCTAACTTGATTTTCATTAATTAGAAGCTGTTCGAACACATTTCGGACAGCTTTTTGATTTTTCATCCGTTCCTTTACTAGTGGGAATAAATCACCGGCTAATGCTTATTCATTTTTTCATTTAATGCACGCATCAGTTCGGGGATCTTCTTACCACCAAACAAAAGAAGCACCACAAATGCGATGAGTATAATACGCGAAGGGCTTAATAAATCTCCCATTACTTCGTTTTAAGCGAGCCTTAAAGCTAAACAGATAAATAGATAACCAAAAGATATTTATCAGGTCAGGATACATCGAACCAATGACTTTCTGCTTAAAATTGTCCTGAACCTTGTAATATGGTTTCTCCGAAATAATGGGTTCGTGCTTGGCTTTAATAAACTGAGCTTCTTCGTCCTTATACTTTTCCAGGAATATCTTGCCACAGTAAACGGGATTGATGATACAGGTCCAGAACAGTCTTTTAGCCCCCTTGAACACTTTTGTCTTTGTCAGTTTCGTATCTTTAAAACTATGCAGGACTTCTCTCCTCTATTTAACCACATCGCGCCCCACATTATCTTCAGTACAGAAGAAAAAGCATTATTTGTTTCAGCGCTGCGGACTATAAAAGTCAAGCGCAAGCAACTTTTGGAACAGCCCGGTTATGTATCTAAATACCGTTCCTTCGTGGTTATCGGCGCGTTCAGGGCTTTTATATTAGCTACTAACGGGCAAGAGCATACCATCTCACTAGCCGTCGACGGTGGGTGGATTGGCGACTATGGCAGCTTTATATTGCAGCAGCCAGCCACTTCGTTTGTAGAGGCGCTTGAAGACAGTACATTGATCCAATGGAGCTATGAAAGCGAACAGATGCTGCTGAAAGCCATCCCACAGTTTGCACTGGTTATGATGCGACGCTCCCAGCAAATCGCAGTAACGATACAGCAGCGGGTGATCTCCCACTTAAGCCTGTCAGCGGAACAACGGTATGAAGAATTCGCCAGACAATATCCCGAATTGTTGCTGCGGATTCCACTGTATATCATTGCCTCCTATTTAGGCATGACCCGGGAATTTCTTTCGAAGATCCGCAATCAAAAAGCTGCACCTAAAGACCGTTAGAAACTACGTGAACTAGTTCACGTAGTTTTGGTAATCTCCTTCACATTTTCTTTCTGTAATTTATTTGACATTTGCTTTGTCAATCAAGACAAAACTTAAATGTAGATAACCATGATAGATTACGGAAATGAATTTAAAGGAAAAAAAGCCCTTGTAACCGGTGGGTCACGCGGCATTGGAGCTGCGACAGCTCAGCGCCTTATTGATGGGGGAGCCACCGTGGTCGTTGCCGCACGCTCACGTCATGAGCAAACACCGGCAGCAGCAACATTCATCCAGGGCGATGTCACCACACTTGAGGGAGCAAACACGATTGCACTAGAAGCCCTCAACCTACTTGGTGGTCTTGATATTCTGATCAACAACGCCGGCGCTGCTACACCAAGGCTTCCGAGTATTGAGCGGGTTTCAGATCAAGACTGGTTGGATTCACTGATGATCAACTTTATGAGCGCAGTACGTGTAACTACTCCCTTATTGGACGCACTTCGTCAAAGCGGTTCAGGGGCTATTGTGAATGTATCTTCAGGCGGCGTTATTCCATTTCATGGCTTCCTGGCTCATTATGGGGCAGCAAAAGCAGCGTTAACCAGCTACTCAAAATCATTGGCTAAAGAACTCGCACCAGCCGGTGTACGTGTGAATATCGTTACGCCAGGCGCTATCCTAAGTCCAGGTGGAGACGAAGGCCGAAAGCAACTAGCCACGGCATTTGGAATAACAGTAGAGCAGCTATATAAATCTATTCCGCTTGAGGGCAGGCCGGGCACCGCAGAAGAAATGGCGGAAATGATTGCGTTTCTGGCATCTGGCCGAGCCTCCTACATTACCGGACATAATCATTATGTTTCGGGCGGTCAAGGGGAGCTTTCCTAATCCGTTCAAAATGATTTTAGTATTTAAAACTTCTATCAAAAATCAGACAGATGTGTTGAGGCTAACACCATTTTTGCTCAGCAGGGATTATCTCCCTTGATACTGGCGATATTGAAGCCCGTTGAACCGGAGGGCGGAGTTCCCTGTGAGCTGACGTATGATTATCAGAAGAAAAAAAGAACAAGGGAATAGGGCGATTTCTATGTCAAAGGCATCAGTCTTTGCCCTATCCACGATGGAGTCGTATCGCGCGACGGATGTTTCAACAAGTCTAAGATCGTTTGGGTCTTTGTATCTATCAGTTAGCATTTTGAAAGCCCGCCTCTCTTGCAGAGGATAGGATGCGTTGCCATTTAAAAAATCTTCATTCGCTTCTATGTTTGTTAAATATAAAAGGCCGCCTATAGCTAATCCGAGTAATAAAAAAATCAACGGGCCAAGCAAGAATTGCGGAGTTTCGACAATTTCGAGAGCGCTATGAATGGTATGGAATAACCTTGTGCTTAAGCAACCAAATAGAAGCCCAGGTAAATAGAATTTAAATATGGTTACCAGAAATTTCATCAGAAGTCTATCATTCTTTTTCGAATTAGAACTTTTGCTCGACTATTTTTACTGATAATGAAACCTGCACTGCAAAATATGTAGCCTTTTTTCCCTTATTGCATAAACCAATCGGTGTTCATCCGTAATCCGACGGCTCCAACAACCCGCAAGATCGCCTTTCAGCGGCTCCGGCTTACCAATACCTTTAAAAGGGGATCGTAGCGTATCTTTAATGAGCTCATTAATGCGCTGAAGGATCTTTTTATCTTGCTGCTGCCAGTATAAATAATCCTCCCACCCATGGGTTTGAAATACCAATTCCATGCTTACTTTTCTATTAGCTTATGCGCTTTGAATGTACCGGCATGCATTTCCTGGAGAGATTCCGTCAGTCGCTGGCGGTTGGCTGCATTACTGGTCAGATGAAGGGTTTCCTGGATAGCATTGTATTCATCCAGGTCCATCACTACCACATTTTTCCCTTTGGTACGGGAAACCACCACAATTTCTCGGTCGTCATTCACCGCATTCAGGCTTTGCGCCAAGTTATTGCGAAAATCGGAGTAATTTACTACACGCATATAAGTACTTATTTGGGTACAAAAATACGTACAATTTTGCAAACACAGCCTTTTATTTTGTTGTCAGAAAACATTTCTGCCCATTGACTCCTTTACGCCTTAACTTTTCTTTCACGCTTCCGAAAGGTAAAAAGTGATCGCTGGATTACCTCTTAATACATTGATATTCAAATCTATATATTTGCTAATCGCTGTAAATCCACTGCGAAAAGATTCGAGAATTGTCCTGCCAAGGCGACCATTTTTTATTTCGTTTTACGAAACCCGCTCCCAGAGCGGGTTTCTTGTGGTTCGGATTTGACCTGCCCAGATTTGCTAATTTTGTTATTGCTTTGTTAGTCAGAAGAATGAATGGTTCGAATCTTGTCAGCTCACTCCAGGTCATTACCGGATGACACAGTAACGGATATGAGTAGCTAATGGGCCATCATTGGCGTTAAGCTTCTCCAGCCTGATCCCGTGATCGATACGGTCGAAAAGTGGCACTCCACCCCCCAGTAGATAAGGGGCCAGATGGATGATGATTTCATCGACCAGACCATACTGTAAGGCCTGCTTTCCAGGTGAACCACCACCCAATTTGACATGCTTGTCGCCTGCTGCTGCTTTGGCCATCTGGATAGCATGCTCGATGCCATCGGTCACGAATGTCAGGTTGGAGGAGCCCTTAGGAACTTTGTCTACGGCCGGCGGATGATGGGTCAATATAAATACGGGTGCTCCATTTACGGGATGACGGCCGCCCCAGCCATGAGTGATGTCATATGTTTTCCGGCCAAATATAAAAGCGCCCGATTCCTCGAACATCCGTTGCACCTCGTCCAGGTTCGCACCCGGCTCGGGTTTGAACACAGGTTCCCGGTATACATCCTTACCCGAAAAATACCAGTCGAAAATCGACATTCCCCCATGCTTTCCAAGCGGAAATGCGGGGCCGTCATCCGGCCCGGCAACATAACCATCCAACGACATGGTCATATCAACCGGACCGGCCAATTGAATACAAGCAGCCACAGAATCACCTGGGGGGATTCCATTGATTATAATAAGGGGTATTATCCATCCGTCGCCCTGAACGATAGCGGAGTAGTTATCGAAACGCATCAGTCAGACACCGATGCGGATCTTTGGATGCATACCGGAAGCCTGGTGATGTCCGCCAACCAGGTGCTCTGGACGGATGGCCGTGCCTACGATTTAGGTTATTATACGCGGGTGGCCATCAACAATAAAGCGCAGGCCATGGAAGTCCATCAGTCGCAGTTTGAGTTGAAGATCTATTATCATATCGGGGCCGTAGCCGGGGCCATTTATCGCAAATCCACACTACTAGCCCTTGTCGGCAATCAATACATTTCCATCAAATCCCAAAAATTATCAAGATGACGAAAAGGAACAGGTATTCGATACGAATAATCGAGTAATCGACGATGGCAAGTATTTAAAACTATGGAAAAAGACAAAACAGGGATGGAAAATATATCGGGATGTGTTTAATAGCGATCGGAAAGCCTCTGAAAACTGATCACGCGGGTGATCTTCCACTGGTGAATATTTATTCCGGGGCCTGAGGCGCATATAGTGGCAGAATAAACCTGGTCAATAGGTCGAAGGCTTTCTTGGCCTTCCATGAATCATAATTTCCTTGCGTGAAAACGACAACAAGATCCAATCGTTTAATGATCATAATGTATTGGCCTCCATTTCCCGAGGCAAAAAGAACATCCTCCTTATAAGTTTTCGTCCGAATACTTTCTGTATACCAATAGTATCCGTAGTGGGTCTGTTGTGGGATAGCAACAGACGACCGGCTGTATTTTACAAATGAGTAATCAGGTATGGGAATTGGCGTCCGGGTGGATGCTGCAAGCCAGGATTCAGAGACGATCTGTTTGCCTTTCCAGAAACCTTTTTGCCTGACCAAGTCTCCAATTTTTACCATATCTGTCGGTCGGATATAAAAAGAGCCTGCTGTCATACCATGCCCGGAAGGGTCAACGGTCCAGCGGTAATTGGTTATGCCCAACGGCTTGAACAGATATCTTCTGGCGAAATCCATGATGGACATTTTTGAAGCATTACTGACAATGCCGCCGATGATCATGGGGTCGCAGGAAGTGTAGGCCCAGACCTTTCCAGGTGTATCCTTCATGGGAAGGTCGAGTGAAAACCTAAGCCAGTCTTTCGTGGATGCCATTTGGGTTTCGCAGTCCATGCTACCTTCAAATTCTTCGCAGTCGAATCCTGATTCCATATTCAAGAGATCTTTTATCGTCATGCTTCTCTTTAGAGGCCCGTCATGTGCAAATGGCGCGTAGTCAGGGAAGAACGAATAGACTTTTTGATCGGCATCTTTGATAAATCCTTTGTCGATGGCAATGCCCATTAACAAACTGGTAATTGACTTGAAAGATGACCGCGAGTCGTGTAACGAATCCCTTGTCCATCCATTGAAATACTGTTCATAGAGAAGTTTTCCTCCTCTTGAGATCAGTATGCTATTGATACCTGTATACCTGTTGGTATTTACTGCGGCGGTCAAGCTGTCCAACAGGCCGCGCTGTGTGTTGTTCAATGACTGGCAAGAGCCTGTATAGCAGTCGCTGGTAGCCAGGAGCAACAGAAATATCGCTTTTTTTATTTGAATTCCCACAGTACGTTTATAATCTTCCATTCTCCGTTGAACCTCCCGAGGTGTAAATAATCTATGAATTTGAACTTATTTGTTACCACTTTCGCCGTAGCAATATTATTGCCAATGTCGTATATGATCACCTCGACGCGAAACGCCGAGTCCGGGTTGAGTACATTTTGATTTTTATTCCTCCTGGTATTGTATAACAATTGTGAGTAGCCCATGTTCTGGATGGCATCTCCCGACTGATCCCTGACTATAATCCTTTTTGCCAATTCGGGCGACAACGCTTTGGCCATTCTTTCGGCATTGGATGTATAATATCCTTCTATATAGTTCATGGCTGTTTGCCTGATCTGCAGGGTATCGTTCGTTTGTGCCTCGGTGAACAGGGAAGAGAACAAAAAGACCTGAAAAAGAATGAATGATAAGAGGAAATTCTTCATGGTGACTATTTAGGTGGCTAAAGATATTCTATTTAAATTTATACTATAAATACCATTATCGACCCGATCGATACCTAAACATGCATCGATGAATTTCCGGAAATTTGAATGTTTTTTGGTTCTGGCGGATGAACTGCATTTCGGCAGGGCCGCTGAAAAGTTGTTTATGGCACAGCCTCCGCTCAGTCGTGCCATAAGGGAAATGGAGAAAGAGATGCAGGTTAAGCTATTCATTCGTCATAGTAGAAAGGTGGAGCTTACCGATGAGGGTATTTTTTTAAGGGATGAGGTCAGAACCCTTTTGGCCAGAATGGAACAGGTCAGGGAGGAGATCAGGCACCTAAGCCGCAGGCCTATGAAGCAACTCAGGGTCGGGTATGTAGCATCCGCAATGCATTCTATTTTGCCTGGCGTATTGAATTCGCTGAAAAAAGAGCTGGATATCCATATTGTCTTAACCGAACTGAAAAACCGGGAACACGTAGAGGCTCTTCGGGCCGGACAGATAGATATAGGATTTCTGAGAAATAGGGCAGAAAATAAGGACCTGGTATCAGCCAAAGTTTTTACCGAAACCTTTTCTCTTATTTTGCCTTTGGGCCATCCATTAGCCAAAAAAAACAAAATTGCGCTTTCGAAAATTGCGGAGGACCCTTTCATCGGTCTAAATTACTATTGTGTACCTGTGTTGGGGGATGCCATACGGAGCATCTGCCGGCAAGCCGGGTTTTCCCCAAGAGTCGCACATGAGACCAGCGAGATCAATTCGATTGCACGACTCGTAGAAAGTGGGATGGGTTATTCGATCATACCGACAAGTATGAGAACCGCTTATGCCGGGCATGTAAAATTCATAGAGCTCGACCAATACCAGGAGAGGGCCCATCTGTTTTTAATGTATAAAAAGGACGTGAAGCTTGTTGTAAAGGAAAGCGTCGACTTAATAAAAAGAATTTATCCTGAGGTGAGCTGATCCTTAACCGAAGCCTTATGCTAAATGGCCCTGATCAAAGACTTCCACACTTCTATGGCTTTTGCTCCCGGTTGATCTCTATATAGAGAAGAAGCGTTATCGTGTCGCCGATGATAGGACGGCCGCCTTCAAAAGTCTCATTCCAGGTCAATCCATAGGCTGCCCTGCTAAGAGTGCCAGTCAGAGTAAAACCGGCTTTATCGGCCTTGTAGGTAGATTCCTTCAACCGGCCGGCATACGCTAAGAAAAAAGAAACCGGTCGTGTAATATCCCGTATGGTCAGATTACCTTTCAGGAGATAGCTGCTTCCCTCCTTTACGATAGTTCCATTAAAATGTATTTCCGGGTATATTTCTGAGCCCAGGAAACCGTCCGTTCGCAGGTGGCGATCCCGCTGTTCATTGTCGGTGCAGACAGAAGCCGTTTTGGCGGTAAAGGTTACTGTCGCGTCATTAAAGTTGTCATCCGTCCTTGAAATAACGCTGGCGTCAAATTCTTTGAATCGACCCGCCGTTTGGCCGACCAGATAATGCGATACGGTGAAGTTAATACTGGAGTGCTCCTTGTCGATTGTCCAGTTGGTTTGTGCCAGGAGACCCCCGGCAAATAGCATAGCGGTTAGGCTCGCGGTTAACTTTTTCATGTGTATAGGTGATTTAGTAGTGATACAGGGCAAATCTATGTCGGCTGTCGGCAGGGAGATGTGCAAAAACGCTCAATTATACCAGCCCCATCCGGAACTGCAGCGGCGGGACACCATATTCCATCTTGAAGGCGCGGCAGAAGGCACTCGTATCCTCGAAGCCGCACCGCCAGGTGATCTCGTGGACGGGCGCGAAAGTATCCTTCAATAATCCGGCGGCGTGGCTAAGCCTGATCCTGGTCAGGTATCGATGAGGGGTAGTATGGAAGACGGCCTTGAACTGGCGGACCAGCTGAGGAACGGATAGGCAGGCGGTATTGCTGACCGCGGAAAGATCGGGCCGGTCCATAAAGGTGGAATGCAGGACGTCTTTAGCAATACAAAGCCGTTTATAAATCTCCTTTTTGGTAGATGGTTTTACGGCGCTGACCCGGTATGCCCGCCGGGCCTCTGTTTTATACGTACTGATCAGGTGATGCAGCATAAAAATCAGCTGCTCATCCATCCAGTTGGAGTCATATCCACAGGCATCCAGCGAAGCGATCAGGCGCGCCATCTTTTCTTGTAAGCCGGCATCCATTTCATAAAGGGTCTGGAAGAATTCCAGCGACTGCTCCCCCGACCGGAAAGGATCATTCAGCAACGCTTCCTCCCCGCTAAGGACGTCGCGGAAAACGGAGGAAGCAAAGGCAGTTTTGAAAAAAACCGATTGGATACGCACGTCTCCGGCCGTTTCGACCCGGCAAAAATAATCCTGGGCGTCATTTAAAATGAGGAACTGCCCCGGTCTGACCGCCAGTTGACGGTTGTCTATGGTATACCATTCCTCCCCACTCAATATTATTTTGACAGAAAGACAGCCCGCATGCCGCACGTGATGCCTGCGGACCGCAGTCGCATTGAACACTATATTGTGCTGCTTGAACTGCTTGAAATGCCGCTCCTCGTCAAATCCCGGTTTCTGGTGATCCGGCAGGCTGGTAAAATACATTCAGCCAAAATATTATTATCCCCGCAGAATTGCGGACCGCTGGGAGAGATTAACAAAAAATTCGGAATTTGACAGGCTTTCTGTACTTTAACCGAGGCCGTTTTTTGAAACGCATATTCCCCTACCTCCTTCAAGGCCGGCACCAACTCCGCCCAACATTTGCCACCCGTCTCTTCTTCCCAATGAACTGGAACTGAACGATTTTTGATCACCAGGAAATCCCTTAACTCAAAGTCCGCAGGATTATAGTTTCTTTTGATCGGTTTCTGGAACAGCTTCGCCATTTCCAGGTCTCCTTGAGCCGTCCAATATTTGATCTGCCTTTTATTGAATGCATTCGAACTCCGGCAAAATCGGGATTTCAAGCGAGATTTTCTCCAGCGCGTTATCGACCAACTGCTTCATCTCAGCAGTATATGCGACAGATTTAAATTTAAAACCCGCTCCACGAGCGGGTTTTCTTTGCTACTAATTATCGCCATTACTTTTCATGGCACGCTTTCATGATCAAAACGTATATCTAACTGAAATTTTAAAGCTCCTCCCAAGTATCGGACGGGCTAAAAATATATATTGATTTGCTTCGTTACTTTGGATCTCACCTGCGCGTGGGTTACCTTCTGTAAGTCCTAAGGAATTAGTGAGATTATCGATGACGCCAAAAACTGAAATTTCCCTGGTTACTTTTACTGACGCATCTATATCGACTTTAGTATAGGCAGGAAGGATCTGGGAGTTCGCAACATCTGTATAGCGTTTTCCTTCGTATTCTATTGCCGATTGTAAGCGAAGGCGGTTGCGAAAAAGATTGAATCCCGGAACGGCTCTAACAGAGACTTCCGGCACTCTGATAAGCCGATTGCCATCGTAATTGTATGCTTCCGTTAGCGTACCTCCGGAAACAGCCTCTGCCTTAAGTCCCTCATATTCTCCATGCTGCAATGTCGCTGTCGCTGAAAGATCAAACCATTCTACCGGAAATATGCTGCCCTCGAGTTCAAGACCATATGTATTTGTATTGGCAAACGCGTTTACCTGAGTGAAGCCGTTTAAAGTGCTGACTTCATTGGTAAAACCGACGTTATTATACCTGGTAAAGAACCCTGTGCCATAAAAAGAAAATAGCCTGCGGGCGTATTTGAATCCAACTTCACCGAGTTGCATTGTTTGGGTAACAGCGGTCGAACTGACATTGGTATAATAAGTGCCAAACCCGGGAATGCGTGCTGCAGAAGTATATCTGCCGAAGAGACCCATATTGTCTGAAAGTTGATAATCCGCTCCCAGTGTCCAGGTAGTGTAATCGAAATGATGGTTATAGCCTAGCCATTCCCCGTTCCCGGTGGATATTTGGGATGTCGCGTAAGTGCCCAGGTTTACAGTTTTCGTTTGCTCTACAACGCCATCCGTTTGCGCATATTCCCAACGTACTCCGCCGTCGATACGAAGGGCCTGCGTTATCTGCCATTCATCGCTGACATAAAGTGCATTGGTTGTCTGTTCACCATTGGCATCCGCCCACTCATAGCCATATTGAGATACTCCATTATTGGAAAATGTATGCACTACATTTCCACCGCCATCCAGGCCTACGATATTCAACAGTCTTGAATTATTTTGAACGTCCAAATATACCTTTGAAGAATATCTGCTGAAGTTTTGATTGAAGTGAGCGTAATAGTATCCTAAGTTAAAATCATGTTTTGATGAACCCGTATAAAAAACATGCGAAAGATGAAAATCGTTGTCAACTTCTGTCTGAGGCATGGTAATGCCTCTCAATCCACCCTGAATTACAAGACCATTACCGTTTTGGCCGGCGTTGTTGAATGCTGTACCTGTGGTTGCATATTGGAACCCTAATTGCGTTGCACCCGGAGCTTGTGACAACAGACTTGATTGAGCTTTATAAAACGAATCGGCACTCAGTAAATTGAGCGCATATACTCCGTTACGTTGGGTTTGTGTGTTAGAATACCGAAGTGAATTCTTTAGAATCCAGTCATTGGAAAGTTCAGTCTGAAATTTAATCGTTACCTGGCTTCTGTTTACATCGGTTCCGACCGTATTATCATAATGGTAAAGACTGCTGTCCCCTTGGATCATGTTCATTCTTTCCGTTTCCGGGCCGGCAATTGCCCCGTAGTGGCCATTAAAACCCGGCACAGCTACTATTTTCTTGTTGCTATTATAGGTCATGGGCAGATCCGTATAAAACACCACATCATCATTCAATTGCTTATAGTCAATATTGAGGGATGTTTTTTCCCAGCTCTTGCCAAGCGTAGCTCTGATCTGCCCACCACGGTTTCCGGTGTATCCTGGGTTACGCGCTCCTGACCCCGTACGGTAAAACCCTCCGGTGGAAAATTTCCATCCATCACCTATGGGAGCTCCCACCCAAAAATCTTCTCTGTTAAGATTGTCATCTCCCACGGTCAACTTAAAAACACCCTCTGTTTTATCACCAACGGCACGGGGAATATAGTTTACTGCTCCTGCCGGTGCATTGGAATAAAAAACGGAAGAAGGACCGCCGCGAACAACTTCAATTGATTGAATGGTCTCATCAAAACGAAATGCCTGGTCTGCATTCAGGTAGCCTAAGGCCGGGTCATGTTGTACGGGAATTCCGTCTTCCAATAACTGAATCGATCCAAAGCCATCCACAGGAACACCCCTTGCTCTTACATTGCCACTCGCTTCACCTCCGGACGCTTCGACCCAAAAACCCGGCACCGATTTTAAAGACTCGGTAACGCTTGTAGGGCCTTGCAGACTAAGCGCATTATACCCTATACTGGTAACTGAATAACTGGTTTGAAGTTTGGTGTGATTTAAAGCACCGGCACGCCCGGTGACAATAATTTCATTTAAGCCATTTTCCACCGCTTTTAATTTGATCAATAAGGATATGGCGGCATCGGCTTTTATGTTGTAGCCGGATAGCGTCTGAGTTTGAAAACCTACATGCGAGACAACAAATGAATAAGGGCCCCCCGCGGGCAAATTGTGATAAGTGAAAATACCTAGAGAATCTGTTTGTGTCGTAGCGGCTTGGCCGGTACTTTGGTTTCTGGCAGCAACAGAGGCGTAAGTAACCGGTTGTCCGTTCTCGTCATTTACCTGTCCCCTTATTTCATTGGCATTTTGTGCATTGGCAATCAAATGAATATGGCAGCAAACAGTCAATAATAGAATAAACGGGATCCGTCGGATTTTGGCAATTGATCTGATCATAGAATAAACTTATTCTGCGTTATAAAGATTTTATTTCTTTATTATACGCGTTACCCGATCGATTCCCTTACTGTTAATATTAACTTAATAATGGTTGCCTATAAGGAAGCTATCACCTTGTTTATGCAAACCGAAGTGAGTGAGCAGCGAAATGCTTTTGAGTATGTGGGAAAGCGGATCTTTTTTATCTATTTTCCCGATAAACGTCCTATTGCCTAACTCTGCTTTATCGTATATGATTTTTGTATTGTAAATAATCTGCAATTGGTCAAACACTACATCAAGAGGGTAGTTGTCGAATACAAAGCAATCATCTTTATCTTTTTCAAGATGTAAAACACGAGCCGACAGAGAATCGTTGGAAATATTTGTCGGGGCTGCAATACGCTCTGCATTGTTGATACGAGATGGCGTATTTACCTTTTTAAAGATAAAGATATCTCCGGGCGCAAGGTAATATTCATTCTTATTGTCTCGGGAGGAGGAATCGGCGATTTTTATCATTACCCTTCCTTCATGCAAAATTACTTTTGTAGCATTACCCGCTTCATAAGATTGTACCGTGAAACGAGTGCCCAAAACGGTAATTAAGACAGAATTGCTATATATGGAAAAGGGTTTGGCGACATCCTTAGCTACGTTGAAAGTCGCTTCGCCGTCTAACAGGACATCTCTTTTTGAAAAATTAAATCTCCCGGAATAAGAAAGCTTACTGTTGGGCGACAGTTCTACTGCAGAACCATCGCTTAGCGTAAGCGTCATTTTTTGAGGGGTATGATTGAAAATGTTCTTTGTTATCGTGGCAGTTGCGGCGCTGATTATGCCTGTCTTTTGTTTCTTTGAAAGAAATAGCCAGGACAGGCCTGCAACCAATAAAAGGGATGCCGCCGCCGCCATCCATCCAAAGTATGGATGAAGCACTTTTCGGGAACTGGTATTTTTATTTATACCATCCCATAATTTGCCCGATATATCGGGCGATAAAACATGAGCGGGCTGAAAGGCCTCCCATTCTTCCTCTCCCATGCATTCTTTCAATTTATTGATTTCCTCCGTTGTCAAATTATGATATGCTTTTTTATCTGTTTAAGTGCCTTATAAATATGCGCTTCTACCGTTTTGGAAGAAACAGACAAGGTTGCGGCAATTTCTCTGTACGACATGCCTTGCTCGCGGCTCATCTCAAATACCAGCTTCCTTACAGGGGGCAGATCATTAACGGCTTCCGATATTCTTTTTTGTAATTCGGCTCCGCTCATTTTTTCAGTTGTGCTGTCGACCCCTTTTTCAATATTTACCACATCAAGACGGGTAGTTACCGCATCTTTATTATAGTACTTTCGCAAAAAATCAATAAGAACCGTAGTGGCTATCCTGAATAGCTGTGTGGAAATGGCGTATTCTTCCTGCAGGGTGTGGCGGCATTGCCAAAGCTTGGTAAATGCCATCTGTACTACTTCCTCTGCTATGTATTCTGATTTTGTTTTGGATAGGATAAAAAAATAAAGTTTTTGATGGTATTGGTCAAATACTTTTCTGAAGTAAATTTCATCACCATTTTTTAATTCCTTGATACCAGGCAACTTTAGTAGATTTATTCAAGTTAATTTCAACAAGGTATAAATTATTCTGATCTGCGGCACTATCAAACTTATTCTACAACCCAAACAATTTATCCGCGTTCCCATGCGCGATCTTTTCCACCTGCTCGGCCGGCAGCTGGATCCCATGCAAAAAGTCCAGGCCCATCTGATTGCTGCTGAAAGGATAATCTACAGAGAGCATAATGTTGTCGATACCGATGGTATCCAGGGTGATCCGAAGAGGCGGCTGAGTAAAAATGCCGCTCGTGGTAATGTAAAGCTGCGCACGAAAAGTATCGATAAGCGTCCGCTGATTTTGCCCGCCAGTGCCGGGCTGAAATGACCGGTTTGACCGTTCCCACATCATGGGCAGCATTTCACCCATGTGACCTATGATTATTTTTAGTTTGGGGTAGGTATCAAAGACGCCCGCGACCAAAAGGCGCAACACATGGATGGCAGTTTCCGAATGCCAGCCCCAACCCCAGCAGGCGATGGCATCAAAAGGGCCTGTATTGCCCCCTACATTGCTATAGTAGGCGTCCATTACTGCCTTTGGCGGTAGCCCGGGGTGAATATAGATCGGCACACCCAATTCCTCGGCTCTTTCGAAGATCGGGGCAAATTTAGGGGCATCGAGAAATTCACCGTTTGTCAGCCCCCTGATCAATGCACCCTTAAAGCCGTGCGTTTGCACGGTGCGCTCAAGTTCATCGGCGGCGGCGGCCGGCGCGGTCATCGGAAGGTGTGCAAACGCCGCAAACCTTACGGGATGGCCTTTGATCTTCTCAGCCAGCAGATCATTGTATCTTGAAGCAAATGCAGGCGCCAACGTGCTGTCTAACAGGTTGACATCTGTATTCTCTACCGAGAGCACCTGCATCGATATTCCGGACTCGTTCATGGAATTCAGGCGTTCCCCGGTTATGTCGGCCAGTTTTGGCATCATTTGCATGGCTACGCTCGATGGCTTCCTGCCTCCTGATACGCTGCCAGGCAAAAAATTTGCCATCTCGGGAAATGATACATGCTCTTCTAGCGTTACTATTCTCATGGTAGGGAAGTTTACTACAATTTAACGAATGATCAAGCAATAATAGTCGACATTTGCGCAGACCCTTCAAACGTTTTACCTCTTGAATATGGCGAAAGTAAGCTTTAACAACAAAAATCAGGTCTTCTACGCCTCCCTGAAGGCATCTGTAGACCAGTATTTTACACATACCGGAAAAAAGCCGACGGGCAATGTACGGCTATATGCCAAAACCATGGTGCTTCTGCTCGCTGCGATTGGCCTGTACACAACGTTGCTGTTGGTACCGATGCCCCAGCTTCCCATGATCCTGGCCAGCCTGTTTTTTGGTTTTGTACTCGCATGTATAGGGTTTAATGTAATGCATGATGCCAACCACGGCAGCTATTCCTCCCGTAAATGGGTCAATAAGACACTTGGACTGACGCTGAACGCCCTGGGCGGCAATAGTTTCATCTGGAAACAAAAGCACAACATTATTCACCACACTTACACCAATATTGAAGGTATTGACGACGATATTGCCAAAAGCCCCTTTATCCGGATGTGCGGTTCGCAGCAATGGGTACCTGCACATCGCGTGCAACACGTGTATACTCCTCTTTTGTACGCTTTGAGCTCCATGATTTGGGTGCTCTTCCAGGATTTTGAAAAGTACTTTAACAAGAAAATAGTCAATACGCCACTTGCAAGGATGTCGGCCGGCGATCATGTGATCTTCTGGATAAGCAAGATCCTCTACCTGATTTTTTACATCGTCCTTCCCCTCGTACTGATGGGCTGGCAATCCTGGTTAGTCTACTTCTTGTGCATGCACATTGGTTTGGGGCTTACGCTGTCCATCGTATTTCAACTGGCTCACGTCGTTGAGGAAACGGAATTCGATTCCGTAGGCAGCGATCCGAAGCGGATAGAGAACGAGTGGGCCATACACCAGGTGAAAACGACTTCCAACTTCTCACCCAAGAGCAAAATTATTCTGTGGCTTGTCGGAGGGTTGAACTATCAAATAGAGCATCACCTGTTTCCAAGGGTAAGCCATATCCACTATCCGGCATTAAGCAGACTCGTTCAGAAGGAATGTTCCGCATTCAGCATCCCCTATAATACAATGCCTACCTTCAGATCCGCCGTCAATTCCCATTTTCGATTCATCAGGCTTTTAGGAAAGAAGCCAGTGTAGATCAGAAGATCCTTCTCGCGAACTACTTCATTGTTATTTCCACCCGGCGGCTTTGATAATTGGCAGCCGCATCAGCAGGCTGAGCCAGGTCGTTTTCATGGACAAAGCTGACGTCCATTCTTCTGGGGTCAATGCCTTTGTCTTCCAGATAACGCGCAACAGCTTTGACGCGTGTGCCTCCCAGACTTACATCCTCCATTTCGGATCCGGTGCCACAAGTATGGCCCACAAGGGATATGCGAACAGCAGGATGCTGCTGCATGAGGTCGGCCACCTGGTCCAAATGCGGTTTCTGGAATTCGGGAATAGCCGTTTCGCCGAAAAGACCGAATACTACAGGGCGCTCCACGAGATCTGAGTCGTCACTACTCATACTTGAATCGACAGGTCGCGGCGAGATCTGTCTTGTTTTGTGTTCGCGGGCAGGTCTCGCATGGGTGACGCCGAAGCCTAACCTCACCTGCAGACCAAAGGAAAGCAAGGTCACCTGGCCGGCATTCGCCATATTCAGTACGCTGCTGGCCTGTATACCGCTTATGCCGCCGGGATTGTAGGTTACGAGCGGCGAGGTCCCGTTTTTTTCTTTTAGATTGGTTAGGCCATAGTCGGCATACAGACCCACATAAAGCCGTGAGCCGGACGATACCTTGAAACTAAAACCGGTTGCCGCGCTCAACGCAGCCGCAGGCTTCAACTCGGTGGTCGCGCTGGTCTTCCAGGCATTGAGCGTACCAAAACCATGCTGCGGCAGATTCGACACCTCCAAATTAAAATCGGGATAATAACCTTGAAGACTAAGCTGTTTGGCCGTGACCTGGATACTGGAATTGAAAGGGAACAATATCTTTCCACCGGCATCCAACCACCACTGCGTACCCTCGCCCGCGGTATGATATTGCAGTAACAACGGAATGCTCGCTGCAAAAAACCGTTGTGTTTCTTTATATCCAATGGCCTTCAGGTTGTATTGGAATGCGGAACCTTCGTCATCGACCTGGTTGTAAGTAAAAGCAAGACCGTTCGGCAAAGTAGCCTGGGTACGATAGATCCCGCCTATTATCCCGGTCAGCAGGCCCCACTGGTCACCCAGCCGAAAAGTATAATCCAGGCCCAAAGAGCCCCCCGGCAACGGTTTATCCTGGCCATTCTGCAGCTGGTAATGTGTTCCCTGCAATCCGCCACCCACCTCAATACCTACTTGCGCACCGGCTTGAGTGATGAGGGCGATAAAACAGACAGATAACCAACTTATTTTTCCGATCATTGAATTGCTTTCAAAGTTTGTATTTGTTGCATACTACTGCAGAATCAGCACATTGGTGCTTGCTCTTTGCCCGTTCGTCAGCAGCAGATTAACAATGTAGATGCCATATGCGGAAGGCACGGTGAACTGCATGGACGGTTGAACATTCGTCACTTGCTGCAGGACCCTGCCGGAAAGATCAACTACCTGCAAAACTGCACCCTGCAATGCGGTGACGGAGTAGTTGCTGGTAACGGTGACAAGGCCGCCGCCGTTAGCGGGATTGGGATAAACTTTTATACCCCCGGGTATCGCGGCGCCTGCTGCGATCGTAAGTATACAGCTTTGAATTTGCTGCCCCTCCCTATTCGTCGCTACCACATAGTATTTTCCATTCAGCGATGGCGTTTCGCTGTAATACTGACTGGTATCTCCCGCAACGGGCGCGCCATTCTTATACCATTGCCATTGCACATATTCGTCGCTACTGTTGTCAAAAAAGATCACGTCGCTCCAATGTTGCCCTATGAGTGATTCCGACTGATAGAACACCGTATCGGTAACGGCCGTGGCCGCATTGTAGTTGTTGTCTCCTGCCTGCACGGTGGTGACGATGGTGGTGCCAGGTTTCAGCAATGTCAATACACTTCCCGACACCGTGGCTATACTTGGGTCCGATACCGAATAGGTCACCGGCAATCCGCTGCTCGCCGTGGCAGTTAGCTGCACGTCCGTCGTGTCGTTGCATCCTACCAACAGGCTTTGTCCCCACGATATCTGCTGTGAAGCGGTCGTAATGGTCAGGTAATTCCCCGTGAAGTTGATCGTGTAGTTGTTGCCTCCGCTCAAAGTGCCCTCGGTGATGGCATAGGTGCCCACATTCTCACCCGGAACCCTGCTCAGACTGCCGGTGAATACCCCCGTATTGTCCCCATTCAGCAAACCGCTGACCGTATAGGTAAAGGTCGGGTCTGCCGCGCCATATTCTTTTGTTGCCGCATTGGCGGTGACGACCACGGTGGCAGGGTTGATGGTGAGCGTTCCCTGGTTGTAAACAATCCTGTAGTTCGGGTCTATGACACCGGATGCAGTGATGGGATAATCGCCTGCCGGTGAAGACGAGCTGGCCGTCGTCGTTAACGTGGCCTGGGCGGTCAGGTTGCCCGGGCCGTCACCGTTGATAAAGCCACTATACGAAACCGTCAGGGAAGGTACTGCCCCGCCATAGGTCATCGACGCCGGATTGGGCGTCACGGTCAGCACTGCCCCGCCGACCGTCAGGGTACCGTCAACATAGCTGATGATGTAATTGGGGTCCGACGCGCCGGATATATAAATGGGATAACTTCCCGCCGGCGAAGCCGAAGTGGCCGTAGTAGACAAAACGGGCTGCACCGTCAGGCTGGAAGCATTGTCCCCGTTGACAAAGCCACTATAGGACGCCGTGAGCGGCGGTACCGCGGCTCCATAACTCATGTTCTCGCTGACGGCGGAAATGCTCAGGTTCGCGGGACTGATCGTATAATTGCCGTTGACATACTGTATGGTATAGTTGGAACTCGACGCACCGGAAGGGACCAGCACATAAGTGCCCACAGGAGAACCGGCGGATGCCGTATTGGTGACAGTTGGCAGCGCAGACAGGCTGCTGGGGCCGTCCCCGTTTACGAAACCGCTATAGGTGACTGTGAGCGAACCGTTGGGTACCAGGGCAGCACCATAGACGCTGCCGGCAGGATTGGCCGTGATGGTCAGGACCGCTGTTGCTACGGCCAGCGAACCGTTCACATAGCTGAAAGTATAGTTGGAAGAGGAACCCCCGCTGGGCGTGATAGGGTAGGCACCGGCAGGGGAAGACGCGGTTGCCGTCGTGGCGGCCGTGGGTTGCGAAGTCAGGTTGGACGCATTGTCCCCATTTACGAAGCCCGAGTAGCTGACCGTCAGGGCCGGCACAGGGCCGCCCAGAGGCATGCTTTTGTTATCGGCGGTAACAGTCAGGTTCGCCTTTCCGACGGTCATCGTGCCGGTCTGATAACTTATGATATAGTTCGGATCCACCGCGCCTGAGGCACTGGTGGTATAGGTCCCGACGGGGGAGATTGGCGAAGCCGTCGTAGATAGGGTGGGGGCAGTCGTCAGACTGGACGCGCCGTCTCCATTGACGAAGCCGGTGTAAGTGGCGGTCAGCGCCGGCACACTCCCACCATAGGTCATGCTCGCATTGTTTGCCTTGATCGTCAGGGGCACAGGGGTGATCGTAAACGTGCCATTCACGTAGATAATGGTATAGTTCGGGTCTACAGCCCCCGATGGCGTGATCGTGTAAGTTCCCGCCGGAGAGGTGGCGGCGGCCAGCAGACTCAGAGAGGGCTGCGTGGTCAGGCTGGAGGCGTCATCCCCGTTTACAAACCCGCTGTAGCTGATGCTCAAGGCAGGGAAAGTGCCTCCATAGGGCATAGTCGCGTTGTTGGCCGTGATGATCAGCAGCGCCTTTCCGACGGACAATGTGCCGTTGACATAACTAAAGGTATAGTTGGAAGAAGTACCGCCGCTGGCCGTGATCGGATAGCTGCCGGCAGGAGAAGCCGCCGTCGCCGTCGTCGTTGCGGTGGGTTGGGTGGTCAGATTGGCGGCCACATCCCCGTTGACAAAACCGGTATAGCTGACCGTCAGGGCCGGCAGCGGACCACCGAGTGGCATACTCTTGTCGTCGGCGGTGACCGTTAGGGTCGCCTTTCCTATCGTCATCGTACCCGCCACATAAGAAATGGTGTAGTTTGCATCCACCGCCCCGGAGACGGTGATGGGATAGGTTCCGGCAGGGGATGTCGAAGTCGCCGTCGTGGTCAGCGTGGGCGCAGTAGTCAGCTTGGAAGCATCGTCCCCATTGACAAAACCGGTATAGGTAGCACTCAGCGCCGGCACCGCCGCGCCATAGACCATGCTCGCATCCTTTGCGGTGATTGTCAAGGCCGCTTTCCCGACAGTCATGGTACCGGCAACATAACTAATGGTATAGTTTCCATCGACGACGGGCCCCGTGGCAGTGATGGGGTAAGTGTTTACAGGGGAGGCGGAGGTAGCCGTCGTTGATAGCGTGGGCGCGGTCGGAAGATTGGCCGCACCGTCTCCATTTACGAAACCGGTATAGGTAGCACTCAGCGCCGGCACAGTCCCGCCATAGACCATGCTCGCATCGTTTGCGGTGATCGTCAGCGCCGCGGGCGTGATCGTTAGGGTGCCACTGACGTAACCAAAAGTATAGTTCGCGGCTGCTGCCCCGGATGCCGTAATAGTGTAAGTCCCTACGGGTGAGGCCGCTGTGGCCGTCGTCGTGACCGTGGGCGGCGTGGTCACCGCGGAGGCGTCATCTCCGTTTACAAAGCCGGTATAAGAAACCGTGAGCGCCGGCACCGGCGCACCGTAAGCCTTGCTGACATTGTTGGGGGTGACTGTTAGGACCGCGGGATTGATCGTAAGCGTGCCGTTGACGTAGTTAAAAGTATAGTTGGAAGATACCCCTCCGCCCGGCGTGATCGTGTAGCCGCCAGCAGGAGAACCCTGCGTCGCCGTCGTCGAGGCCGTAGGCTGCGTGGTCACGACGCTGGCGTCATCCCCGTTCACGAAACCGCTATAACCCACTGTCAATGCAGGTATAGCGCTTCCATACGTGGTCGTGGCACTAACGGCCGTT
>Ga0302326_10009613_pt1 | contig 21063 bp, 18 predicted proteins | sample Palsa_T0_3_FD_202264 | JGI IMG/M metagenome (GOLD analysis project Ga0302326, IMG submission 202264) | Peat permafrost microbial communities from Stordalen Mire near Abisko, Sweden - Palsa_T0_3 | ecosystem: Environmental > Terrestrial > Soil > Palsa > Peat permafrost | place: Sweden: Abisko... | reverse complement strand
CGATGCCCCAGCGCAGCATGTGCGGTATGGCCCCGTAGCGCAGCAGCAGCGGTGCATTTTCCTTGCCGAGCCATTTGATGATCTTCATCGGCATGCCTGGCTGGGACCAGGGTTCGACTTCGCTGGCGTGGATGACGCAGCCACTGCCCCAACTGGTCTCCATGGCGGCTTCGGTCTGGCGCTCGACCAGCGCCACTTCGTGGCCGGCTTTTCGAAGATACCAGGCCGTGGCAGTGCCGACTGCGCCCGCACCCAGAACAACTATGGTCATGACTTGCCTCTTGAAGGATCAAATCAACTGAGGTTGAGCTTGGTGTTCGCATACTGGTAGCGGATGCGATCGGAAAGGCTCTGCGTCAAGTCGTTATCGCGAGTTTCCCGCGCTCGGGCACCGGGGAATCATAGACTCTCCCGGCGGATCGGGGGATGTCATGAGGAAGTCGAGGCCAATCACAGCCCGGGAGTGCAGTGTCAAGCTTTGTCCTTGACGGGCAGGTCAACGTCACCTGACAATTACCTCTCTTCCAGCACTTCGTGAGGCGGGGTCCGGATGCGTAGGTCCGAAGTGCCCACGCCCTCGTTGCTCGTGGATATCGAAATTCTTGATCGCAATATCGCGCTGATGCGCGATAGTGCCGCCGCGCTCGGCGTGAAATTGCGCCCCCATGCAAAGGCGCACAAGTGCGTACAGGTCGCTCAGCGGATTATGGCGGCCGGGGCGATCGGCAGTTCCTGTGCGACCATCGGCGAGGCTGAGGCCATGGCATCGGGCGGGGTTCGCGGCATTCTCGTCACCGCCCCATTGGTCTCAGCCGATGCGATCCAGCGACTGCGCCGGCTTCTGCTGCGCGGCGCCGATATAGCAGTCGTAGCCGAGGATCCTGCCAACGTGAGCCAGCTTGCGGCAATTGCGGCGGCGTGCGGACGGACGCTGGGCGTGGTTGTCGATGTGGACGTCGGCATGGGCCGCACCGGCTGCCTGGAAATCGCGGATGTCGTGGCGTTGGCGCGGCAGATCACGGACGCGCCAGCCCTCCAATATGCCGGCATCCAGGCCTACTGGGGCAACCTCCAGCAGGTCAGCCCTTTTTCCGAGCGCTCGCGGCTGATTGCAATCCGGGGCGAGCGGGTGCGCGGCGCCATCGCCGCCTTGACATCGGCCGGCCTGCCGCCCGCCATCGTCACCGGGGGTGGAACCGGCAGCCATCGCATCGACGCGATGACGGGTCTGTTCACGGAGATCCAGCCAGGTTCCTACCTGTTCATGGATTCCTGTTACAGCGCGATCAGCATTTCGGAAACCGACAATCCCTTCGCCCCTTCGCTGTTCGTGGCCGCGACGGTCGTATCGGCGAATAAGCCAGGGCGCGTGGTGGTGAATGCCGGCTGGAAGGCCTTTGCGACCGACAGCGGCAAGCCCGTCGCGCTTCGCGGCGCACCGGCTGGTGCCAGCTTCCATTTCATGGGAGATGAACATGGTGCGCTGGATTTCGAGGGCGGTGCCGGGCCTGCGCTTGGCTCGACCATCGAATTCCTCGCTTCGCATTGCGATCCCACAGTGAATCTCTACAGCGCCTTCCACGTCGTGCGTGGGGACGAGGTCATCGACGTCTGGCCGATCAATGCCCGTTATTGAGGAGCAGAGCCAATGAAGCAGGCCTTTCAGGCAGATCATGCGGTGCCGATTTCCAAGGCGGTGCGGGCCGGGGATTTCGTGTTCACCTCCGCTTATGGTCCGTGGTTGTTCGATCCCCGCGACCTGACGTTCGATGAGGCAGGAAAGATTCTCGACGACGGAACCGGCAACGGCTCCATGAGCTTCGAGGACCAGGTCCACCGCACCTTCGGTTTCATCAAGGAGGCGCTCGCGGTTGCAGGATGCACGCTCGAGGATGTCGTGAACTGTGAATGCTGGATCACTGATCCCCGCGACTTCGTCGCCTTCAACGCCATCTACAAGACCTATTTCAAGACGGCCCCGCCGGTCCGGTCTGTTTTTCCGATGCGCTTTAATTTCACCTGTAAGGTCGAGATGAAAGTTGTGGCCTACAAGCCGCTGAGGGTCTGATGCCGCCGCACGCCAAGCTATTCCAGGTCGTCACCTTCTCGGCCAATCCACTGGGCGGCAATCCCGCCTTCGTGCTGACGGACGTGGGCGAGGCGACGGAGCAGGCACTGATGGCGGCCTGCTCGATGCTGGGCACCGACGTCGTCGCAGTGGTGGGAAAGGGCACCGGCGAAGACACGCCCCTCAGGTTCTTTACGAAACATGGCCCCCATCCCGGGGCGGGCCATGCGACATTGGCGGCCGCACATGCCGTGCTTCGTGGAGGATTTACCGCCACCAAGCAGGCGCCAAGTGCAGTCAGCTTCCGACAGGCAAATGGGGAACGGCGCGCCGCGCATGTCGAGGGTGACCGCATCTCCATAGACTTTCCGGCCATGCCGGCCATTCAAGTCGATCGCATCTCGGACATTCAAGCTGCCCTTGGCGCGGCGCCGCGGGAGACCTGGGTCGCGCCCTTCGGCTATGTGGCGATCTTCAACGATCCGCTCGTCATCGCTGAAATGCGGCCGGACCCGGCACGTGTGTCGGATCTTGACCGCAATGCGGTGATCGCCACGGCACCGGGCGGCAAGGCATCCGACATCGTTATCCGTGTGTTCGCACCCAAAGTCGGTCTGCCAGAAGACCCCGTTTGCGGTACCGCGCACCGCATCATCGTTCCTTACTGGGCCAAGAGACTGGGCCGGGCGAAGCTGCATAGCCGCCAGCTGTCCGCCCGCGGCGGAGATTTATGGTGCGAGGACAGAGGGGACTATGTCGCGATAGCCGGCGAAACCTGCCTGATCATCGAGGGCACCGTCAGACTGTCTCCGGGATGAGGCGCTCTGGAGCTCAAAGCTCGGCGTTGACGATGAATCCGGCATCGACCAGCAGCGTCGCCGAGGTGACGTAACTCGCGTCATCGGACAACAGGAATGCGATGCTGGCGGCAAGTTCGGACGGCTCGCCGATCCGCCCCAGTGCGATGCGCTCGCGATAATATTTCAGCGCTGCCGGTGCACTGAGCAACCCCGCGCTCATCGGAGTTGCGACGGCGCCCGGTTCCACGACATTGACTCGGATGCCATGCTTACCGAGCACCGACCCCAGGGCCTTGCCCAGCATGCTCACGGCCCCCTTGGTCCCGCAGTAGGCAACCTGCGTCGGCGCCCCGACATGCGCCGAGATCGAACTGACCATGACGATGGCGCCGCCATGGCCCTCGGCGATCATCTGGCGTGCGCCTTCCGTGCACACAACCCAGGCGCCGCGAACGTTGGTCTGGTACAAATCGTCGAACGCCTCGATGGAAGTCGCGTCCCAGGTCATGTCCGGATTGATGGCCGCATTCGATACGACGTAGTCGAGGCGTCCACCGCGTCTGGCCGCTTCTGCAATCATGGCCTTGACGGCTTTCGGATCGCGCATGTCCGCTGCGAGGTCAAAAGCCTCGCCGCCTGCCGCCTTGATCCGCCCAAGAGTTTCGCCGGCGTCGAGATCCGGCTTGCGGTTGACGCCGACAAGCGCTCCCTCACTGGCCAGCCGAACCGCGGTCGCCTGACCGATACCCGATGTGGCGCCCGTTACCAGCGCAACCTTACCAATGAACCGGCGTTCCACAGGCGTCTCGTCGGCTCGGGTAGCAATCAGAAAATGGCGATCGGGTTCCACGGCGAGCCCGTGGCGCCCGGCAGGCGAAGCGGCAAACCAACAACCATGAATTCCCAGCGCCGTTCCTCTTCGCAGGCGTTGGCGAGCTCCTCGAGCTGGAGGCTGTCGGAAACCAGCATCCCCATGGCGGTGAGTTGCAGGGCGTGGATGGGGTAAGGCATTGCTTCGACGTTGCTGGGAATCGTCTCGCCGTCCCCGTCCGGAAGGAAGGCCGCAATTCCTCGCTCGTGCATCCAGGGCACGGTGTCGACATGCAGGCCGGCCTTGCCCTGGCCTGCCGGCGGATACTCGTTACTCCATGGCCCAAGCGCGAGACGGCGGGCGTGATGTCCGGTTCTGAACACGAGGATGTCGCCCTCGCCTAAGCGCAACCCCTGCGCCTTCTCGATTGCTTCCAGCTCGGCGCGCGTCACAGCCTCGCCGGGTTCGAGCCAGTCGACCTTGCGATAGCGCGCCGCATCGAGCAGCACGCCGCGGCCGACGATGCCGGAGGAATAGGCGGCGATACTGCCCCATTCCGAACCGCGCGAGGTCAGCAGCGAGGCTGGTTTGCCATTGTAGAGCTTGCCCTTGTAGGCGACATGGTTCAGCGCATCGACATGGGTGTGGCAGTCGCCATGGCTCGCGATCGCGAGATAGCACATGCCGAAGGAGAGGCCGCTCTCGCTGACCGGCAGATCGTGCATCAGCGACATCAAATGTACTGCCGGATTGGGGTTGTCGGGACCGGCTTTCTTGTTGATCGGAATCGCCATCGAGACGCGGCGGCCTTTGCGCACCAACTTGGCGGCGGCGGCCACCTTGTCCGGCGTAATATAGTTGAGCGTACCGAGCTCGTCGTCTACACCCCATCGGCCCCAATTCTTGAGCTGCTCGAACATCGCGTCGAAAGCAGCCAGCGTCACAGGCGCAGGTGGGGTCAGCGATCGGGTCATGGACGGCTCCACTTACTGGTAGCCGCATCGGCCTTCGGCACTTCGCGCTCCTCGATGATGTCGGCGGCCTTGGGCAGCCAGGACTCGTTTCCGCTCAGCCGCATCCACAAAAGAACGAGGATTCCCAGAAGCAGCCAGATGCCAGTGACTGCGGGCGACCAGTTGTTCGGGCTTGCCGGCAACGGAACGAACGAGGCGTAGAGAGAATAAATCAGAATGACACTCGTCCCCAGCGGGAAGAGGAAATGCAACAACCAGTTGAACTCCTTGCGCGCCGATGTCCAATAGTATTTCACCACGCCAATGTTGGCCGCAACGTAGATCAGGATCACGGCCAGAACCAGGACGAAGCCGGCGGAAAACACAAAGAACTTCGTCGGCCCTATCCACCAAGGCAGCACCAGACCGAAGACGACTGACAGCACAAGCTGCGCCGTCACAGCCACTGTTGGCGTCCTGCGGACCGGGTGGACATGGCCGAATGCCGCCGGCAGGACGCCGCAGCGGCCCATGCGGTACCACATGCGTGTCGCAACATTCTGGCCGGCCAGACTCACGCCCCAGGCCGAGCTGATCATCGCCAGCAGCGCGAGCCACCACAGCGGCCCCCAGACCCGATGCGCAATCACCAGTGCTGGCAATTTCTGCGAGGAAACCAGCTTGCGCAGATCGTCTGTGCCCCAGCCAATCACCTGCCCCCACATGACGATCACCAGCATGATGCCAATGATTGCAATGGAAGCCATGATCGCGCGCGGTACGTTGCGCCGTGGATTCTTGCTCTCCTCCGCGAGAGAAACCGCCGCCTCCCACCCCGTCAACCCCTGCACGGTGAGAACGACCGCGAGCGCAATGCCGGAGAAGGTCGCGATCCCGCCGGGATTGAAGCCGAAACTGAATGGCAGAAACGAGAACCCGCCTGGGCCGGGATTGAGCAGGCCGAAGATGCCCAGCCCGAGGACGATCAGGAACTCTACGGCACCGACGATGACGATCGCCCGAATCGAAACCGTCATTCCCGCATAGCCTGCCTGCGCCACCAGAGGCAGACCGGCTGCGACGACCATCCACCAGTGGAACCAGGTCCAGCCATAGTTGCCGTTGAGCTCGCCTTCTATAGCCTGGCCCAGAACCGCCAGCGTCGGGCCGGCCACGATCGGGGAATACAGGACGAACATCCAGCCGGTCAAAAACCCGAGCCGTGGCCCCAGGGTCCGGCTCACATACGTGAAGTAGCCACCCGCGGAGGGAAATTTCTTCGCCAGCTGGACAAGACACATGCCAAGGGCAAGTACGATGATGAAGCCGAACAAATTTGCGAGGGGCGCCCGCGCGCCTGCGCTGCCAACCAGTGTCTGTGTGAAGAGAAATGCGGCGATGGCGGGTCCGATGAGCGCCACGTTCTGCATGATCGCGCCCCCAAGCCCCACCGCGCCAGGCTTGAGTTCAGTCAGAGCAGCGTAGTCTTTGTCTGTTGATTCGACAAAATCGGCCGAACCGTGGCTTTCGGTTTCCATCGCTTCCTGCTGTCACCCATCCGAAGCCGGTTCAGCCGTGATGCCTGTCAGCGAATTCCTCTTGCAAAGTCACAGGCTTCCCGTGGGGTGTGTGGCGATAAGCGTGCGCCCAGGCTTCTCTTCGCTGCCGCAATTCGCCCGGGCTTACCAGGGCTTTTGCCATGACCAGACCCTCGAGCGCTGCTAGCCAATGATCATAGTAATGCGAGCCGTCATCTGGTTCGCCGCGGTCTACCGCCGATTTCAGCTCGTCAGCAAGAGCAGCTGCCCACTCCGGCCAGGTAAAGTGGCCCTGTTCGGAAAGCTTGACTGCCATCGCAAATGCCTGGGCTTGCCAAGGTTCAGCAAACACCGGGCCACCATGGCCCCGAGGCAGTGAGGGCAGAGAAGCATATCGCTCAGGATCTGGCTGATAATCAGGCAAGCTCAAGATAGTCATCCCACATATCGATGTTAACGGTATCACGAGGTGATGCGCTCTCTCCCCAAAGCTCGCGTGCCGTAAACCTAACCGAGTAGACGTGCTGCCGTTTCTGACCCAGAAAGTGCGCATTCGTGTCTGGGAACGTATAAACCCCATGATCTATAGTGATGACTCCAAACTTACCTCGGGCGTAACGGGGAAGCTGCGTGTGCCCGATTGGATTGATCTCCCGGGCGCGCACGCGCTGGCCAACGCTGAATAGGGGCAGCACATTAGGATCGTGGCCCGAAGGTATGCCGCGTCCAAGACTGCGTGCAGCCACTGCCGCGGTGAAGACTGGTACCGACTTCACCAACGTAGCATCGGGCGTACCGGTAGCTAGTTCGGTCGTTGAGACCAGCCCATTAGCTAACAGCAACTTCTCGTCAGCTTCAAGCCAGCGTTCGTAATAACTCATCCGCAGGTACTCATCTGCCGGAATCAGCTCTATTTCACGACGCCAGACATCAATGTTCCACTTGCCGAAAGCCCGCAGTGCACGGTCTATGGCATAAACGCGACCCTCCCACGGATGATGGAATACCAGTTCTTTGTTCTCATGCTGAATGGGCCCCATATCCTGCATGCCGCCCATATCGTGGATTCCATTCATGGCGCTTTCCCTGGCCATGACACCTTTGCGACACCGATCATTGCGTCGCGCGTGACCAACGCAGCAAGTTGCTCTTCACTCAAATGGTCTGTGCCTGCCGGTCGTTCTGGAAGAACGATATAACGCAATTCTGCGGTGCTATCCCAAACGCGTACTTCCACGTCCTCATCGATTTGTGTGCCGAACTCAGCCAATACCCCGCGCGGATCGATTACGGCGCGTGACCGGTACGGCGCAGACTTGTACCAAACAGGGGGCAGGCCTAGGACTGGCCACGGATAGCATGAACAGAGGGTGCAAACGACCAAGTTATGGACCTTTGGGCCGTTCTCAACGATCAGCATATGTTCACCTTGCCCACTGGTGAATCCCAATTCTGCGATTGCTGCGGGCGCGTCCGCCAGTAGACGAGCCTTGTAAGCTGGATCAGCCCAGGCACGCGCAATGACGCGGGCACCGTCGCGCGGACCAATCTTATTCTCGAAATTGTCGACCAGGACATCGAGCGCCGCTGGATCCACCAATCCCTTTTCAACCAGCAGCGACTCCAGCGCTTTTACCCGCAGCGCCAGATCCGATGGAAGATCCTGATGATCGTGCTCGGCATCCTTCGATTGAGCCACGGTTGGCAGAGCCGTTGCGGCGGCACTTGCTGCAGCGGTTCTCAAAAACCCCCTTCTACCCAAAGGAGTCTTATCGTTCTCAGCCATGGCCGCTGCTCCCCGCTCATTTTCAGCTATGGTCGCGGATGCCAGAGTTGTTGGCAAATCCAGCGCCCTCACTTTGGCGCTCAACGACACACTGAATGCCATCGTGGCCAAGGGGGCGCAAGAGAGTCGGGGAAACGCCGCGCGGCAACGGTACCGAAGCTGTAGCCAAGGTCGCTATTCCAATGTGAAGTCCCAGAGCTAAGGTGACATACTGGCTCCCTTCCTACCCGGCAGAGAGCACCATGACAAAGACTGAACAGAACCGAGTGGTTGGCTGGCGTTTGAAGCTGGTGTAAATGAAGTCGCCTCACCGCGTTGCTGACCTCGGGGCCCGGATCAGTCATTCGCTGGCGCCGGCCGACTCAGTATTGAGGCGGCTATACCGTATTACCGCAGGTGCTGCGTTCAGCGAACCTCTCTAAACAGGTGGGCATGGGCGGCACTGACGGGTAGCAGTTCGTCGCGCCCCTTCAACTTCACCTCCAGCCGGCCGCGGAAGGTGCGGTAAATGGTGTCGATCGCGCCGACGTTGACGACCACGCCGCGGTGGATCTGCCAAAACACTTGGGGATCGAGTTTCTCGCGCATCTGCCGCAGCGAGGAACTCATCAGGAACGAGCCCTCCGGGGTGACCACCGCGGTGTACTTGGTGTCAGCACGCAAGTAGGAGATTTCCTCGACCGCCACCACGCGCAGCTCGGCGCCATGCGGCACGGTCAGCCACTTCATGTACTTCGAGGCGGGCGGAGCGATGTCGCGCAGCAGCTCGGCGATGTGGTTGAGATCGGCCGGGCGTTCGGACAGGCGGCCTCGCAGGCGTTCCACCGTGAGGCGCATGCGTTCAGCCGAGATGGGCTTGAGCACGTAGTCGAGGGCGCCCTGTTCGAAGGCGGCGACGGCATACTTGTCGAAGGCAGTGATGAAGGCGACGTGGGCGCGGCCGTTCAATGACTGTGCAACGGTCAGGCCGTCGAGTCCCGGCATGTGGATGTCCAGGAATACGACATCGGGACGGCAGCGCTCGACGGCCGAGAGCGCCTCCGCGCCATCACCGGCTTCCGCTACCACCGTCAGTTCCGGCCACAGCTCGCGCAGAGTGTCGCGGATCTCGCGCCGGATCAGTGGCTCATCCTCGGCGACGATGGCAGTGGGTGTAGTCATTGCTGTCCCTCAGCCGCCGCAACGCCGCGCGCTGCCCGCTGGCGCAGCTCTGTGATGAGCCGCTCGAGTTCGGCATCGGCTCTGGCGCTGCCGGCAGCATAGAGATTGCGCAGCTGCTCGAGGCGCTGCCGGATGACTGGTGGATCCACCTGCGTCTCAGTGGCAGCCAGGCGCGAAGCGATCAGCTGCCGCTCGGCCCGCAGGCGCGCCAGCTCTCCCGCGCGCACGCCGGCCAGGACGCGTTGCGCACTCTGGCGGTTCAGGTACACCATTAGAGCCGTGCCCCACCGGGTGCCGACGCCGAAGAAGGTGAGCAGGCAACGCGGCAGGCCGGCCATCGGATCAGCGATCCGCAGACCGGCATCGAGCCCGAGCTGGGCCAGTGCGGCTGCCAGCGAAGCGCCCAGCGTCACCACTACGAAGGCGCGCCACACCCGCCAGCCGCGACGCACGGCCTCGTCCCCGGCCAGCGCGGCCAGCATCACGCACAGCCCGCTCACGCCCTCCTGCACCAAGTGGAACAACAGGTAGCCGTTGGCGCGCTGCCCTAGGGTTTCCAGCCACGGGGTGATCGCGAATATCAGGCCAAGCGCCTGCGTCAGGACGACAGCCCGCCACGTCACCGCACGCCGCACGGCGGCGGCAAAATCCACGATGCAACGCAGGGGACCGGTGAAGCGGGCGGCCGCGCGTGCGTTCATAGTGCCTGCCGCAGCGGCAACAGCACGCTGGCCACCACGCCGCGCGGTTCAGCGGACCGCAACAACAGTACTGCCTTCGTTCCGTACATCATCCGCAGGCGCTGGCGGATGTTCGCCAGCCCCGTACCGTGACCGTGGCGCACCTCCATGCCGCGGCCGGAGTCCGCCACCTTCAGCAGCAATGCGTCGCGCTGGCGCTCCGCGCTGACGCGGATGCAGCCGCCCTCCACGGCCGGCCCCACCCCGTGCTTCAAGGCATTCTCCACCAGGGTCAGCAGCATCATGGCGGGAATGCGCTCCTGCGCCAGCACAGCAGGCGCGTCCACGCTGTACGCCAGGCGCGGCCCCATGCGCGCACGGTAGATGGCGAGGTACGCCTCCACCAGCTGCAGCTCCTGGGCCAGTGGCACCTCGCCTTCGTGCAGCCGTGGCGACGCCGCCTCGAAGTAGCGCAACAGGTTGTCGAGCATGTCCACGGTCGCGGCGCGGTCGTTGCGCGCCAGCGCCCGCACCACCGACAGGCTGTTAAAAAGGAAGTGCGGTTCTATCTGCGCCCGCAGCAGCCGCAGCTGCGCCCGCTGCAGCTCGGCATCGAGGCTAGCCCGCTGGATCTGGGTGCGCACCAGGGAATCCGCCGCCGCGCGCGAATCGCTGTGGTAGAAACAAACGCCCATCACCATCCCGGCGCTGGAAAAGCCGTCGAGCACGTAGCCCAGCGAGTGCCAGCTCCAGTCGAAACGGACTCCGGCCGCGACGCCCAGACACCACCACCACAGCGGCACGCTGCAGCCAAGGATCCACGCCAGGCGCCACGGACCAGCGCGGGGGGCGAGATTCACCATGAGCGGGATCAGCAGCAGGCCGGGCACGGTTTCCCAGAGGTACTGCCATTGGATGGACAGGAACAGGCGGATGAATCCGCTCCAGTCGGCGGCCAGCAGTTTGAGCAGTGCCCGCTGCAGGCTGCCCCACGAGTTGAGCACCACCGTCAGCATCACGACGTAGCCAAAGCCGTTGAACAGGCCGCGGATGCGGTCCCAGGGGAGCGTCCTGTGCCAGGCCAGCGTGAAGGCGGCGGTGTTCATAATTGACCTACGGTGCCCGGCATGGTGTTCCGCTTCATGGCCGCAGCCCAGCGCTGCAATGCAACGGCCTGATACTAGTTTTGCCGCAGCGCCGAGTCATGCTGCACTCGCGTCCCCGCGCTCAAGAATGCAGCCGCTCAGAGCCTGCATATCCGCATTCATTCCCGCAATCGGCACCTTCGGTCCACCGAAATCCCCGTCCGTCGGAAAGTCGCGGCAACGCGGGTCGGGGGCGCCAATGATGCAGGCTGACCCCGGGTTGCACGGAACACCGGCGCGGCGCGGGCGGGAACCTAATCTCAACTCATAGGGGATACAACAATGAAAATCTGGATCAAGCCGATGGCTGCGGCCATCGCTCTGGCGGGCTGTGCGCTGACGGCACAGCACGCCCAGGCCGGCTGCAACGCAGCTCCGAAAAAGGGCTTCACGCCGGCCGTCTACCGGCCAGAAGAGGCCGGCGGCCTGCTGAAAACCGACTTCGAGGAAGGCGGCCCGTACAACACCGCGGCCATCACTGGATTGTACGAGTTCGAGTGGTGGGCACCGATAGGTCCCGGCGGCGCCAACATACTTTTCGACTCGGGTTTCGTCACCCTTCACGACGATGGCACGGAACTCGGCAATTCCGGTTCGCGCGCGCCAGTGACGGGCGACTTCTGCACGGGCACTTGGACGCAAACCGGACCGCACACCTACGAGGTCAACCACTGGGGACTGTCCTGGGTGACGGACGGACCGCCGACGGGATTCGCCACGCTCAACGGCAAGACCGACAATCCGGACAGTGCGTTCGTGTTCGCAGGCCCGGCCAACATCCTGGAGAAACTCGTGCTGGCCGAGAACGGCAACAGCTTCACGGGGACATTTACGCTGACGCAATACCTGGCCAACCCCGACGGGCCGGCTTTTGACACGTCCGCAGGTCCGGCCGGGCCCCCCGTCGTCGGCACCATCAAGGCCTGCCGCGTCGTGGCGGGCAAGGAGCAGCCTTACTGTCCATTCTGGACGGTGGCGCAGTAACCCCCCGAGGCGCAGCCGCATGATTGCCCAAGGGCCCATGCGGTTGCGCCACTTCCGGAGGCCTCGGCTCCTTACTGATGCTTCGAGTACGTGAGCCGTAACCGCACGCGATTCCCGGACGACTTCCTCTTCTGTGGCCAGAAAATTAAATACCCGACCGAGGGAGACCCTGCACTGGAAGACCCCAGCGTCTATTCCTGGTACCAGTGTTTCGATGATCCATTGAGACTGCGTTACCTAATTTGCTCGGAATGATCTGGTTAAGTGGAAGCTCACGGATCCGTTATGCGGCAAGGACGCGGCTCGGATTGATCGAGCCTGGTAGGCGACGCAATGATCTTTAATTGATCCAGGTCAAACTCTTTGTAGAAGTCGCGGCTGAAAAGCTCAGGCGCCTCCTGAATAGTAATCGGGCAGGAAAAAAGATATTTCAGACTGTCCGTGCCGCCGCGGATCGTCAGCTGACGGAACAGGTCTGGCTCGAGCGCCGCCGCAACCATGGCCACGACCTGACTCCGAATACCATACGTATCAATGTTCAGTTCATTGACATCCGATCTATCTTTCAGCCAACTCGCCGCGCCGATCAACTGAGCAGCTTCGAGACCGATAGATCGCTCCCTCGCCATGGACTCCAACAACTGCGTGTACAACACCGACGGCGGGCGATTGACGAGCCACTCCTTATTGTGCTCATTTTCTTCCGCCATCTTGATCAAGACATGGTCGTTTGCTCGCGGCGAACCCTTCCGGTCGGGCGACGCATCGCCGGTAAAGAGCAAGTCGACAGTCAGCAGCTTCTCGCCGCGGCTCAGCAAGTCTGTCACGTGCTGCGCAGCGTGCGACCGGCCTTCATCCTGCAGAACGATCGTGGCCGATCCGCCCGGTTGGACTGCAGTCGGCTGCAACCATGTCGCCGAGGCACTCAAGCCGTTGACAAACTCCAGTCGGTACGTCTCGGCTTCCAGCCCCCCGTTCTTGGAATTCGCGACACCCCAAGCGTGTTTGACGTGCTGGGGATGATATCGCACCACGTCTTCGAGTTTTTGGCGTCTGGATTGTGTCCATTGACCGCGCGAGGAGGCGTCCGACGGCACCGCTTCGCGCTTGATCTTATCTGCCAAGTTTCGCGCAAGACGAAGAATCGTAAGATTGTCCGTCGGCAAATTCACGCTCAACGTTTGGTCGTTGATTATGTCGACAGGTATTTCCTCGGACACCGGCGGCAAGCCAAAATGCTGGGAAAAGAAGCGATATGATTCCTTGCGGTTCTCTTCATCATAGCTGTGGACAGGGTGCGGGTTTGCATGGAATTCAAAGGAATCCTCTTTGTGGTACAGCTGGTAAAACGGCAGGATTTGATCGTACAGGTACGGCTTCGTAAACGGCGCTCTCCCGACGTAGAAAGGATCTTCCGAGCCGTAGATCAGAAGTGTCGGGCGTGGCGCCCGCAGAGCCGTTAAAAGCGTATAATCGGCATCGAAGTCGGGTGGATTGTATTCCATGTCGCCGACGTCGCCGTTTCGTTCGATCGCCGATGCAAACGCAAAGTATCCCGACACGGGAACGGCCGCGGTCACCCGCTCATCCAAAGCGCTCAAAATAATGGTTTGCCAAGCACCGCCGGATAAGCCCGTCGCTCCCAGCCGGTGAGGATCGACGTTCGGAAGGCCAGCTAAATAGTCGAGCCCTTTTCGCGCGGCAAGGTAGAACAGTCCGGTTGCACTGGTTCCCGCAAGATTCATATAGCTGCCATTCCAATGGGCGTTCTCATTCTTCAGCGTATATGGTTCTCCCCCCGTGAATAGTTGTGCGCAATTGAACCAAGTCAGGTTTAACGCCAGCATTCCCCGGCGCACATAATTGACACTGAGTCTTTGTTGCTCCTCGGGCAGGAACGCGCGCTGATTGTGGCCTTCAAAAATCAGAATCGCCGGAGCCCTGCCCGTCATGTGTTCTGGCTCGTACAGGAATGCCGACGTCCAGAAACCGGGCACGATCTCGTAGCTAAGCTTCTGTACCTGGTACCCCTTGCCGGTGGCGATAATGCCCTGGTCGGTAAAATTGGGTGGCGAATCGACCCAGTTTCGCGGCCAACCATGAAAGATAGAGTCTTCGAGCAGCCGTTGTCGGCGCTCGTGAGCCGTTTGGGACCATCGCTTCGGATCACCGGGGGTCGGAAGCGTCGGAACCCGATTCATCAGATACTGACGTAGTTGGTATTCGACAACCTCAGGAGCCTGCGTCGGTTCTTCAAGTATTTCTTGCACTTGCCGCACGGTTTGGGCGCCGGCCGCGGCGCTCCAAGCGAAAACAAAGATCGTCGTCAGTGCCCGCCGTCGCATTGCTGGCCTCTCCTCGCCCGTTCAACAACCACCCGGGTCGTTATGATTAGTCCCGATTTAGCCGGAAGAGGAAGAACGTCCCCGCTAGCATAAGCCTAGCGCCCGCGTGCCGGCGACTGCTGTTCGCAATTAGGGCGATGCGCGCTCGCGGCGTGGAGTTCACGCGGAAGCCTGTAGAACGCTATGGCACTGTGGGCACCGGCTTCCGCGATCCGTCGGGAAACAGGTGGAAGATGATTGAACCGCGCCACTGAAGCAGGGACTCCGCGCTTCCATGGCTGAAGAGTAAAATCCGGGAACTAGCGGCCGTTGTTGCCGGCACCGGAGTACAGTCCATAAAAACACGCTCTAAAATTGGTGCTTTTACTTGCCAGCGCTCCGGCGCGGAGCTCAGAAAGCTACCGGGGAGTCCAGACCCCGATTCATCACCGAATTGCCCGCGGAGGAAGTGAGATATGCGCACGCCATCGGACAGACCGGACCACAATGCTTCACACAGCGGCCATTTGCACTCGCATGGCCATACGCACGCGCACGAGTTTGCCCGCTCACATAATCATGATGCGGGCGGAAGCATGAGTTCGCGCCGTGACTTTCTTCGCATGCTCATGAGTACAACCCTGGCGGGGGCGTCGGTGATGGAAGTCGCATATCACCGCGCGGCGTGGGCGCGAGCTGCGTCAATGACCTCAGCCGGCAATCTCTTCGACATTCAGAGGATTGGGACGGATGTCTTCTTTGCATACGCCCACCCTCAGGCACTGGTCAACTGTAATGCGGCGATATTTGTTCGGTCAAAGGATGTGGTCGTTGTGGATTCACACTCCAAACCTTCGGCAGCCGCATCCCTCATCGCGCAGATTAACCGCGAGGTCACACACAAGCCGGTGCGCTACGTGATCAATACGCACTTTCACTACGACCATACGCAAGGAGATCATGCATATCGAGTGAATAATCCGCAGGTGGACTTCATCGCGAGCAGTGCCACCAAGCAGCTCCTGGAGGAACTCGCGGTAACGCGTGTCAAGGCCTCGCTCGATGCCGTGCCGCCGCGAATCGATGGGCTGCGCGAGAGGCAGGCAAAGGCAACCTCGGCTGCCGAGAAGGCCTTTTGCGAGGACCAGATCAAGCAGCTGCAAGCCTACCAGGCCGAGCTGGCCGATTACACGCTGGAATTGCCGACGATCACATTCGACAAGTCGTACCTGCTGCCTGACCCGGTCCTCGATCTTCATCTTGAGTTTTACGGTAAGGCGCATACTGCGGGAGACATTTTCGTCTTCTGTCCGCAGGCGAGCACGGTGGCCACGGGAGATGCGATTCATGGCTGGCTGCCTAATTTCGGCGATGGTTACCCGCGCCTGTGGCCGCATACGGTCGATGAGGTGAGGCGTGCGAAGTTCAAGTATCTCCTTGGAGGACATGGACCGATGCAGTCGGACCGGACAGTGATGCTGAGCCAGCGGAATTACATCGAGGAGCTGACGGAAAAAGTAGAAGCGGGCAAGAAAGCTGGCCTAACGCTGGACGAGATGCAGGCGCGAATAACCGTAGCCTCGCTCAAATCGATGCAGTCGAATGGTTACGAGGGTTTTCTTAACGGGTCGCTGGCTGCAGGCAATCCGCATTTCGGGCCGATGCCTCCTTTGCAGAATGCGGTGAATGCGAATATAGGAGATGTATACAAGAATCTCGATCGTACTTAAACAAATCGAATAGTCACATTCATGAGGCGGCAGCGAGGAGAGAGGGGTCAACCGTCTTGCAGGCAGCCGATTGCGTGGACTTAGCGGACCCCGCAGAAGTCGAGGCGCCACTGCCGATTTGCCAAGTTGAAAAGCGGACGCTCAGAATTGAATGTCATGAGCGAGGTGTGGGCGCAAGAACTATAGGCGTGACAACCGTTCGGGAAGCTGTTGATGCCAGATGCCCATCAATCTGAAAGTCGGCTAGGACAGCTGCCGTTCGTGTGCCTGCTGCTCTTTATCGCTGTAACCCCTCGAGCCGTAGCAAATGAATCCTTGGGACAGATCTCCTCTACAGACATTACGCGGAGCGTGGTGTCCTCGCTGCCTCAATTGCAGGGAAAGAGCGCTGACGTCATTGCCCACATGGATCTAACGCAGCCTTTCGAGACGCAGACGCAATGGACTTTTGTAGCAGCCATATTGCCTGGGTCTCACTTTAGCGGAGCGGAGGAACAGCCCGTTGACGGCGGCGAATTGGCGGAGTGTTTCATCGATAAATTGGCATCACACTGCCGATACAAACCGCAGAACGACTCGGACAGGTACTCTACGCCCATCGAGCTTTACTCGGCCAAGGTGGTTTTTGCGGACGCAAACAACACCCGTCCGCTTTTGCTGATTAAGACTGGATCAGCGCATGCGGCTAACGGAGGCCATTCTATTTTTACCGAGCTATTCACCTATGACAGACAGTTAAATGAATTCCAATCTGTCTTTTCCAATGCCACCAGTAGTAATAATAACCAGGAAACCAGATTCATCGAGGAAGGTCCGCTACGAGGCGACGTTATTGTCGCCGTTCCGACCTCGTCAGCGCCATTCGGGTTTTGGATTTCTGTCTACGCTTGGAATACGAAGGACGGATATTCACGCAGCACCTTGCGGTACAGAAGCGCCACTCACTATGGAGACGGAAATCCCTTGGCGGTGATCGATTCGGAGATGCCCGGTATCTTCCGGCGCATGGGCTTATGGAGACCGGGTGATCCGCTGCCCGCACCCCCGGGGTGTAGTCGCCCGGTTTTGCGTCATGGCGAGCAATGGTGCCAGTAGTTTCCGATTGCGGCCTGGCTTAAGCGGATGCTGCCATCCCGATAGTTCACCTGACGTGAGGACGGTTGCTAATCAGAACTTTTCGCGTCGGCGATGAACCAAACCTGCTGCGAGAACGAAACACAGCGAAGATCTAACCTGGCAAGTCATTCTCCCCCAAGTTTGTTTCGCGCACTGAAGACCTCTTCATGCTTGCCTGCCGCAAGTCGCCTGGCCCTTACCTGCCTGAAGGCTTGTAGCCGGACCAAACATATTCCAGTGCCGCAGCGATGGTCTGCTCTCGCACTCGGTTGTCGGTGTGGCCGGCGTCCTTGGCAAAGACGTAGCGGTAGTGGTAGCCCTTCTGCTTCAGCACCGCGGCGGTACGGGTGGCGGCAAGCACCCAATTGTGGAATGTGCCTTCCGCCGCCATGTAATTGTTGTCGTGCTCGCCCACTTCCATCCAGATGCGCAAGGGCTTGGTAGGAGCGTCCGCGATCAGATGGTCGTGATATTCCCAGGCGCCACGCGGATTGGCGGGATCTGCTGGCGATTGCTGGTTCACGAAGGTCGGCGAAAAAATCACTACTCTGTGATAGCGCTCAGGGTGGTACCAGGCCATGGTGAAGGCTGCGGCGGCGCCGGAGCTTCCCCCTAAGGTGGCGCGGCCGTCCGGGTCCTTGGTAAAGCGGATGCCGAACCTCTTGGACACCATCGGCAGCACTTCCTTTTCGATGAAGTCGCTGTAACGCCCAGAGAGAGAATCATATTCGTAGCCGCGTTCGCTTCCCTGGCCATCTTCGGCGCGTACCGCGCCTACCGGAGTCGAGCCCGGATCCAGCGCCACCATGGCGATCGGCGGCAGCTTCCTCTGCGAGATCAGCGCATCTAGTGATCGGCGTACTTGGTTCTGATAGTTGCCGCCATCCTGCACGATGATCACCGGCAGCGGCGTCGACTTCTTCACCTCGGCTGGGATATAGACCCAGACATGACGGGGCTCGTAAGGCGAGTCTTCCCATTGCACATCGCCCGGTACGGCGTTGCCGCGGCCACCCGGCATCTTGGTAGGATCTGGGACATAGTCGACCTTGCGCTTCCGGCCGGGATAGAGTTTGGAATTCCGGGCCAGCATGGTGATCTCATGTAGCTCGCCAGTAGCCCAGGCAGCGTGCGGGGTGCGCAATTCTTCGGAGATCACATAGTCCGGGCCGATGACATAGTCGCCATCCGAGACATCGTCCGTGCCGCCGACGGGGAAAGGATTGGGCGGCGGCAGCGGGACCACGTCGCGGCCAGCCGCAGGCGTCGCAGCGGGTGCACTTGCTGCATCTGGCGCCTGCGCCGCGGGCTGGGCCAATCCGGCAGCAAACGCTCCCAGAACGAAAGCGCATGCGAAAGCAAGATACCGTTTCATGGACGCTTCCCCGTATTCGGATTCTTCTGCGCAGGCCGGCATGGGTAATGGTTAGTGATTGGCGCTTACGATCCCACGGTCGCGCAGCAGCTTCATGAAGAATTCGCGGATGACAGGATCACCACCCCGGTTGAGGGCGTCGCCCGGCGTGTCCTGGCGATCGTCGAGCACGGCCAACGGCGCACCATTGTCAACCAGGAACTGGATCACACCGATGGGATCGGGCGTGCGACGTGCCGCCACAGCGACATGCATAATGCTGCGCCCGCCGAGCGCGATCGCATCCAGGTGCGGATCGAGTTGATAGGCATAGGCCATCGCCGCCACGCTACCGCTGCCGGCGGCGGCCATCGAGACGGTCATACCATCGGGCCCCTTAATATCGGGCCTCGCCCCCGCCGCGACCAGCACCTGCATTGTCTCGACCGATCCGGCGCGGGCGGCGAATTGCAGTGGTGTGGCGGGCACTGGAAGCGGCGGCGGAGGAACGACTCTGCGAATGGCGATACCGGCGTTGACGGCATTGTCCCCACCGACAGAAGGTGGCGCGGCTGGCGTAGCCACGGCCACCTGCACCGGCGCCGGCGCCGTCTCGGCCATGGCGTTAGGATCGCCACCCTTTTGCAGTACGGTTTCGACCAGCGCGGCACTGCCGCTGCCTGCCGCTAGATGGATCAATTGCCGTCCTTTTTTGTTGACCCAGCGCACATCGGCGCCATGGTTAACAACCTGGATGGCGAAGGGAATTTCCTGAGTGATGATCGCTGCCTCCGCCACGGAGGTGCCATCGGCTAATCTCGCATTGATATCGGCGCCTGCATCCAGCAGCGCTATGGCGGCGGTCGGATCCTTGCTGCGCAGTGCGAAAAAAACGGGCGTGAAGCCTGTCCTATCCAGCGCATTTACCTTGGCGCCATTGGCTAGTAGCCATTTGACAGTGGCGGTGTTGCCTGCTGTTGCCGCCCACATTAGCGGTGTCTGGTTCTCCACATTGGCGGCCTCTATGGCGGCGCCCCTGGCCCGCATAGCGGTAAGCACATCCGGGCTTGTAGAGCCGGCACAGAGCGCAAAGGCGGTGGTGCCGTTGTGGCGGACTTCCCTGGCATCGGCGCCCGCCTTGAGCAAAGCGGTAACGATGGCCGCATCACCCAACTCGCAAGCGAGCGAGAGGGGCTCCATTGCATCTGGCGCCAAAGCGCGGGGCCGGGCCCCCGCAGCCAGCAATAGCCGCACCGCATCCTCATTCTGACGGTCCACCGCCCAAGAGAGCGCGGTGGATTTGTCGGGCAGCTGCGCGTTCACGTCGGCCTTGGCCGCCAGCGCGGCACGAATGCCGTCAATGTCGCCAGCGCGCACCGCCTGCAGCAAACGATCTTCCGCTGGACCCGCAAGAGCGGAAACAGTACTGCACAGCAGCAGTAGGCCAGCAGCCAGCGCCCGGCTCACCTTGCGATCCGTGCCTTTAGACCTTGAACCGACCGGTACTGTCGCCAAGCTTTTCCTGCTCGACGCCCAGACCGTCCATCATGGTCAAAAACAAGTCCGTCATCGGCGTCTGCTTCGCGTCGATGTGCCGGTTGCCCTTGATGCCTGGGACGGCGACGATAATCGGCAGATCGCGGTGATCGTGGCGGTTGGGATCGGCAAGGCCTGCGCCGACGAGCACCGTGGTGCTGTCGAGTAGGCTCGCATCGCCCTCCTTCGTCTCCGACATGCGTTTGAAGTAATAGGCTATTTGCTCCACATGGTAGGTGTTGATCTTGGTGAGCTTGGCCATCTTTTCCGGATCGTTGCCGTGATGGCTGAGGGGATGGTGCCCGTCTGGCACGCCGGTTTCCGGATAGGAGCGAGGTCCACTCTCGCGGCCGAACATGAAGGTGCCGACCCGAGTGAGATCGGCCTGCATTGCCAGTATCTGCAGATCGATCATCAGTCTGGCATAGGCGGCATAGGATTCCGGGATGCCGGAAGGCTGGGCCATCGTCGGCAACGCGGTGGCGTTCTGCGCCTCTGCCATCTGAATGCCACGCTCTAGATCGCGCACCGATTGCAAATATTCATCGACCTTGAGCCTGTCGCTGGCGCCCAGCGAGACGGAGAGGCGCTTGGCATCTTCGCCCACCAAATCCAATAGGCTGGCCTGGTGCTGCAACTGCCGGCGACGGGTATCGGCATCCAGTTGCTCAGCATCGCCGAACAGGCGATCGAACACGTCACGTGGATTGACCGTGATCGGCAGCGGCGTCTTGGGACCCGTCCAAGCCAAGGTGTTGTTGTAGGCGCAGCTATAGCCACTGTCGCAACTTCCCACCATGCTGGGCTGATCGAGCCCCAATTCCATCGAGGCAATCTGGGTGGACTGACCGAACTGGCGGGCGACGATCTGATCCATTGAAGGACCATTCAGCAAGACTGAATCGCTTTTGAGTATATGTGCACCGGTCAGGAAGGTGGCGCAGGCACGGGCATGATCGCCGGCGCCATCGCCCATCGCTTCAGCCATCGCATGATCCAGGCCCTTGATGACGACGAAGCGGTCACGGAACGGCTCCATAGGCTTCAGCGTCGGGGAGATAGTGTAATTTTCGCCGA
>Ga0302326_10009612_pt1 | contig 21064 bp, 19 predicted proteins | sample Palsa_T0_3_FD_202264 | JGI IMG/M metagenome (GOLD analysis project Ga0302326, IMG submission 202264) | Peat permafrost microbial communities from Stordalen Mire near Abisko, Sweden - Palsa_T0_3 | ecosystem: Environmental > Terrestrial > Soil > Palsa > Peat permafrost | place: Sweden: Abisko... | reverse complement strand
CAAACTTTACCTCGCTGACACCGGCCTGCTCTGCGCTCTGCTGAACATCCGGTCCGAGGAAGACCTTCGCCAATCACCGGCAATCGGAGCGGTCTGGGAGACATTCGTCTTCGCCCAACTCCGCGCCCGTGAGCGCAACGCCGGACGCACGGGAAGCCTCTTCTTCTGGCGCGACCGCACCCGCGAGGTGGACTTCGTCGTGGATGCCGGTGGACGCCTGGAGTTGTTTGAAGCGAAGTGGACAGAGCTGCCCGGCCTGGGCGACACCGTGAACCTCGACTTCGTCCGGAACGTATTGGGCAAAAGGCGGGTGACTGGCGGTTCGGTCGTCGCTCGGACGCCGAACAGCTTCCCATTCGCTAACGGATTCCGGGCTGTACCCGTCACGGAACTCGGTTGAATCTCCGCCATCGGGCGGCGCTGCCCCTACGCCGCCTTGTTGGATCTGACAACCGACACTCTTACGCGATACCCCAGCGAGGCGAGAATGCGAATCATCAGGTCACTCGATACATGCTCAAGGTCGTTGTTCAGGATCGAAGTGACTCTGGTTCGCGAGGTCCCGGCGCGCTTTGCGATCTCAAGGTGCGTGAGTTTTTGCCGCCGGGTGATCTCTTTCAAGCGCGCCAACAGGACGTACTGAAACTGCCATTCCTCGGCAGCGGCGCGCGGAAGTCCCAGCGTATCCGCAAGATCTTCGGGCGTTCGGGCAATCGTCGGCTTGATTTTAGGCATCGAATAGCTCCTTCAAGCGTTTCTTCGCCCGCTCGATTTCCAGGGGAGGGGTGCGTTGTGTCTTCTTGACGAAGGCGTGAAAAACCAGAACGCCTCGCATTGGCCGAGAATCCGGCATTCCGATCAGTTCTCCCATCTGCAGACGGAACAGCCCTTTCCCCAGTCGAACACGGACATCCTTGGGGAATCGGCGGATAGCCTGTTGCGCCTTCGGATGAAAGATGATCGAACGCACGATTTCAATGTATCAAATCTGGGACATTCCCGCGGCCGTCTCCGATGGGCGCGCGATCCGGCCAGAATTGGTAGCCGCTGTGCGACTTCTGGCGATCTTAAAACCATTTGACAATCCTCAGAACTCCGGCCAAACTCCGACTGGCGAATGGTCATCCCCGAACAGCTGATTGAAAATTGCCATAAGATCCCCGAACGGCGTTACTGGCTGGACAACTTACCGGCCCTCTTGCACCAGTTGACGGACCGCTGGTCTCTGCGCGTTGGCGCGCCGTTTGATCATGCCAACGTGACCTGCTCGTGGGTAGCTCCCGCGGTTCGCGCCGACGGGAAGGCGGCCGTCTTAAAGCTCGGGATGCCGCACATGGAAGGCGCCGATGAAATTCAGGGACTTCGCTTCTGGAATGGAGACCCGACAGTACAATTGCTTGACGCAGATGATGAACTCGGTGCCATGCTGCTGGAGCGCTGCCAGCCGGGTGACATGCTTCGTTCCGAGCCGGAGGCGAAGTGGGATCTGGTCATTGCAACTCTGCTGAAGCGCCTCCGGCGAAGACCCGGGCAGGATGACTTGCCCCGCTTCCGGCACCTATCCGTAATGTTGGAAAGCTGGAGCCACGAAACTCTGGCGCAGGCTCAATACTGGCCCGATGCCGGTTTGGTGAGACAGGGTTTGCAACTATTTCAAGAGCTTTCCAAGGCATCGCCTGAAGACAAACTGCTCGCCACTGACCTTCACGCTGCAAATGTCTTGCGGTCCGAACGGGAACCGTGGCTGGTCATTGACCCCAAACCCTTCATCGGGGACGCGGCCTTTGATCTCGTCCAACATCTTCACAATTGCGAAACGCGGCTTCATGCCGACCCAGTCGGCATGGTCAAACGCATGGCGGACCTTGCCGAGGTTGACGACGAGCGCGCCACACTCTGGACGTTTGCCCGCGCCGCCGCCGATCCACGGCCGTTTTGGGACAATCTTATGTGGATGGACATCGCCCAGAGCGCTGGATCACTAACGATCAACGGCGTAGCGTTTACCAGTGCGATCGGGTGGGTAGTCGGCTATACGCAAACCGACGGTGACAAGCTTTTCCGAAATATTTTCAGCCAATTTCCTTATTACTTTCAAATACATACAGCCAACCCCCTTTCCACAGGCGAACGTTTCCGCAAACCGGCCCGCTACTTTAGGGCAGGAGAAAGCCAATGGCTACCCAACAACAGATCGAAGCAAATCGTCAGAATGCCCAGCACTCACCGGGTCCAACCAGTATTGCAGGAAAACAGAAGTCCGCCCTGAACAGTGTTACGCATGGATTCACGGGTCAAACCGTCGTCCTCCCCGAAGCGGAAAAAGAACCCTACCGCCTCTTCGCCGAAGGCCTGGTAAAGGACCTCGCCCCAGTGGGCGTGCATGAAACCGCGCTAGTCCACAGCATCATCGATAACCGCTGGCGCACCTACCAAATCGCCAGCATGGAATCCGCGCTCTACGCCATGGGCTTCCACAAACACGCATCCGAATTCCCCAACGAAACCCCGGAACGCACCATCGCGATGTGCCGCCTCGTTACCTTCGAGGAAAAACGCAAGGAACTCGACCGCCTGCATCGCTACGAATCCCGCCTCACCCGCCAGGCCAACAAGGACATGCAGCTCCTCACCCAGCTTCAAACCAGCCGCAAAGCCCTGGAAGCACAGCGCGAAAAGGAAGCCATCGCCCTACACACGCACTTCACCACAGCCGGTAAAGCCTGGAACCCCGCCGAATTTGGGTTCGTTTTGTCAATCGCCGAAATCGAGGCTCTCGAAGCCCGCAACTTCCTCCGCAACACCGTTTGCAAGGCCTAAATTGGTTCCTCTTTGCGCCAAATTTAGCTTTGCGAATCGGCTTTCCCGCTAGACTGGATGAAATTATCGGATGCGATTCTCAAGTCTTATCACTGCTGTCGATGCCCATGCCTGCGGAGAGCCGGGGCGCGTCATTACAGGCGGGATTCTAGATGTTCCGGGCGCCAACATGTTCCAGAAAATGCAGTATTTCGCTCGCCATCACGACCAAATTCGGCTGCGCATGCTCCGGGAACCGCGCGGCTATCCTGCCGCCAACTGCAATATCCTTTTTCCGCCTACGCATCCCGATGCCGATGCCGGCTACATCATCATGGAGCAGGTCGAATACCCGCCCATGTCCGGCACGAACACCATCTGTGTCGTCACCGTGCTGATCGAAACGGGCATGGTGAACGCGACCGAACCCGTCACGGATTTATTGCTTGAGACGCCGGCCGGTCTAATCGGCGTGCAAGCGGAGGTCAACCAAGGGAAAGTTACCAAGGTGACTTTCAAGAACGTTCCAGCGTTCGCGGTCCATTTGGACGCCAAAATCGAAGTGCCCACGTTAGGCACAGTCACAGTCGACGTCGCCTGGGGCGGCATGTTCTACGTCATTGCCGACGCAGCTCCATTCGGCCTCGATCTCACTCCGAATGAAGCCGGGGAAACCGCTCGCATCGCCGAACTCATCAAGGTCGCTGCCCAGTCGCAGCTTCCGGTTGTTCATCCTGAAAACCCCGAGATCCAGGGCATCTCGATCGCCGAAATGACTCTCGGAAATAAGAACAATGTCGTGGTCTCCACGGGTTCGCTGGGTTGCCTCGATCGGTCCCCTTGCGGCACCGGCACCTGCGCGCGGATGGCCGTTCTCCATGCCAAAGGATTGCTCCCTCTGCACCAGGATTTCGTCCACGAAGGCGTGCTCGGCACCACCTTCACCGGCCGTCTGATCGAAGAGACCAAAGTCGGTCCCTACAAAGCCGTTATTCCCACGCTTGCCGGCCAGGCATGGATCACCGGTTTCTCCCAATATGTCCTCGATCCGTCGGACCCCTTCCCGGACGGCTTCACCGTCGGCGACATCTGGGGCCGCGTGTAAGAATAGTAGATTCCCCCATGACCGCCGCTACCACCTCCTCCGCCGAGCCGCTGAGCAAGAATAGCCATCTACTGAAATGGGTGGATAAAATGGCCCGCCTCACCCGTCCCGCCAATATCCATTGGGTCGATGGCTCGCAAGCCGAGTACGACATGCTCTGCGCCCAGATGGTGAAGGGTGGCACCTTTACCAAGCTCAACCAGGACCTCTGGCCCAACTGCTACTACGCACGCTCAGACGCCAATGACGTCGCGCGCGTTGAGGATCGCACCTTCATTTGCTCGCTCTCGAAGGACGCCGCCGGACCCACCAACAACTGGGTCGACCCCTTCGTAATGCGCAAGAAGCTGAAAGAGCTCTTTCAAGGCTCCATGGCCGGCCGCACGATGTACGTTCTGCCGTACAGCATGGGTCCGGTCGGCTCGCGCATGTCGCAGATCGGCGTCCAACTCACCGATTCGCCCTATGCGGTAGTGAACATGCGCATCATGGCCCGCATCGGCCTTCCAGTCTTCAAGGAGATCGATAAAGCGGAAAAGCGCGTGGTGCCTTGTATGCACAGTGTCGGCGCGCCGCTCACAAATGGCCAGAAAGATGTCTTCTGGCCCTGCAACAAAGAGAAGTACATTGTACATTTCCCTGAGACGCGCGAGATCTGGTCCTATGGTTCGGGCTATGGCGGCAACGCGCTGCTCGGCAAGAAGTGCTTCGCCCTGCGTATCGCCTCTAACATCGCCCGCGATGAAGGCTGGATGGCAGAGCACATGCTAATCCTGGGGGTCGAAAACCCGCAAGGCGAGAAGACCTATGTAGCCGCCGCCTTCCCGAGCGCCTGCGGTAAAACCAACTTCGCCATGCTCATTCCACCGGCCGGTTTCGATGGCTGGAAAGTATGGACGGTCGGCGACGACATTGCCTGGATCAAGCCCGATGCCGAAGGCCGCCTGCACGCCATCAATCCGGAAACCGGCTTTTTCGGCGTAGCGCCAGGTACTTCCATGGATACCAATCCCAACGCCATGGCCGCCCTCTCGAAGAACACCATTTTCACCAACGTTGCGCTTACACCCGAAGGCGGCGTGTGGTGGGAAGGTATGACCGATGAACCGCCGGCGCACTGCACGGATTGGCAAGGCAACCCGTGGACCCCAGCGATCGGCAAAGAGACCGGCGCAAAAGCCGCGCATCCCAACGCCCGTTTTACCGCGCCTGCTTCCCAGTGCCCCACCATCGATCCAGCTTGGGAAGATCCGCTCGGCGTACCGATTAGCGCGTTCATTTTCGGCGGCCGCCGCGCCACCACCATGCCGCTCGTCTACCAGGCTTTCAACTGGAGCGCCGGAGTTTATGCCGGAGCCACCATGGGTTCCGAAATGACCGCTGCCGCCGCGGGGACCATCGGAAAAGTCCGCCGCGACCCCATGGCCATGCTGCCCTTCTGCGGCTATCACATGGGCGATTACTTCCGGCACTGGATTCAGATGCAACGGCTGCTCACGGAAACGCCGCGCATCTTCCACGTCAACTGGTTCCGCAAGGATAAGCACGGCAAGTTCATTTGGCCCGGGTTCCGTGAAAACATGCGCGTGCTCAAGTGGGTGGTAGACCGCGCCCATGGCCGCGCGCAGGGCAGGGAAACGCCCATCGGCTGGACTCCTCGTTACCAAGACCTTCACTGGGATGGTCTCGCCTTCCCACGTGAAAAATTCGAAGCCCTGCAGCACTTCGACCACGCCGCCTGGCGCAAAGAGGTGATCGAACACGAAGAGTTGTTCCTCGACCTCCACGACCATCTGCCGCCCCAAATCATCTACGAACGCGAACTGCTTATCTGCCGCTTATGACTCCAACTCCATCTGCCCTAAATCCTTACTCGAAGTTCCTCGGCGAAGCCGCCCCTTACGAGACCATCGCCTATACGCCTCACCAGATCGCGGAACTCATCGCCAACCTCCCGCCCGCCCGCATCATCACGTCCCCGGCTCGGGGCAAGTGGAGCATTCGCGATATCCTCTGTCACCTGGCGGATTGTGAAATCGCCTTCGCATTCCGCCTGCGCCAGGCCGCCGCCGAGCCGAACCACGTCATTCAGCCATTCGACCAGGAGAAGTGGGCCGGACCCTACGGCTTATTCGACGCGGCTTCGGCACTGGCCGTATTCACCACGCTGCGCGACTGGAACTGCAAGCTGATCACCACCATTCCGCCCGAAGGCTTTGAGAAGCCTGTAACGCATCCGGAACGGGGCGAGATGAAGTTCCGTACGATCGTCGAAACCATGGCCGGTCACGACATCAATCACGTCAAGCAGATCGAAGCCCTAGCCGCTTAACGATTGATGTCGAACCCCTATGAGTTTGTCCGGTATCACGGCAAACCCTACCCGCAAACTCATCCGGAACGGCTGGCGACCCTGGCTACGCTTTACGGCTTAGACCCGCCCGGCATTTACGGCGCGCGAGTTCTAGAGATCGGTTGCTGCGATGGCGGCAACCTGATCCCGATGGCCACGTCGCTACCGGGCAGCGAATTCGTAGGGATCGACATCACGGAAAGCGATATCGCCGATGCCTGCCAGACCGTCGCGGCTCTGGGGTTTTCTAACATCGAGTTCCACGTAATGGACCTAACGGACCTGCCCGGTTCGCTCGGCCAGTTCGACTACATCGTTACGCACGGCGTCTATTCATGGCTTCCCCCGGATGTTCGCGAGAAGCTGATGGCCGTGATTCGAGCCTCGCTTTCCCCGCGCGGCGTCGCCTTTGTGAGTTACAACGCGCAGCCCGGCGGGCATGTGCGCCAAGCGGTCCGCGAGATGATGCTCTTCCACATCGGCGACGTACAGGATCCACAAGAGAAGCTCATTCGCGCCCGCCAGTTTCTGGAGTTCCTAAGCGCGGCTTACGCGCGCGGGACCCAGTCGAAAATTCTCACCAAGTACGTCAATCTGTTGATGCGCCAATCCGATCACGTACTGTTTCACGACGATCTCGCCGATCACTACGAGCCCGTCTATCTTCACGAATTCGCGGAGCACGCCGGCCGTTACGGTTTGCAGTACCTTTCCGAATCGAGCTACTTCTTGAACCGGCCGGAAAACCTCGGCAGCGAAGCTGCTCCCATGTTCGCCCAACAGTCGGCGGCCTTCGGCGGCGACCCGGTCCTGACGGACCAATACATGGATTTCATGCGAGGCGCGCAGTTTCACCAGGCGCTCTTGTGTCATCGCGATGCCCCGGTTAACCGCACTGTCCCTCCCGATCGGATGAAACGCTTCCGCTTCCTTTCGGCTTCCACCGTCGTCGCCGCGAACCCCGCCGCGAACGTCGGCGCTGAATCCGGGGAGGAAACCTATGAAGGCGTTCAGGGCTCCAGAATCACTACCGGTGCGCCGTCTGTCGTGCAGCTGATGCGCTCTCTGATCGATGCGTATCCGCACTCTATTCCCTACGCCGATCTGCCCGGAGCCGGGATCTCAACCGAGGAACTGTGCGGCACTCTCCTTGCGCTCATGAACTTTGGACTCATTTCGGCCACCCTTCATTCCCCCGAGTTCCGCCTCACACCCAGCGAGCACCCCACGGTCAGCCCACTTACCCGATGGCAGGCCGCCAACTCCCGTACTCTAACGGATCTTCGCCACAGCCGCACGGGCGTCGAAACCGATCTTCAACTCGCGCTGATCCCGCTTCTGGACGGCACGCGTACCCGCGAAAGCCTCGCCGAACTGTTTCCCGATACCATGATCGACGACGCGCTGAACGTGATCGGCAGCCGCTGCCTCTTTACCGCTTGACCGGACACGCCGGGGCTGGCTGAAACCGGTAATCGAGCAGCCCATCCACAGCGGTCCAGGTACTGTGGTACCGGTCATAGATATCCCGGTCTTTCGGATCGCCCCAGCTGCCATCGGCGTTCTGCGTCGAGAGCAGGAACTTCACGCCTTGCTGGATTTCCGGATCGCGATCGGTCATCCCGAACGCGCGCAGGGTATCGAGAAACTCGCCCATCGTTTCCGGGTCGTTCAGTTTGATCGCTTGCGGCAAATTTGCCCGCAGATAATCGAACTCGGGCTTCAGGCACTCGCGGTCCACCGCATAGGCGCTGTAGTTGTTGATCGTATAGACGACGTGGGTGATTGCGTAGAAAGCCGAATAGAAACTAGCCTCGTCCAGGGGTGGCGGGTACGGCCGCATCGAGGGCAGCCAACGGATCACATCGGAAAAAGCCGCGCCCAGTTTCGCTCCGATAATCTCGCCTGCCTGAGCCGTGATCAGAGCATCGCACCAAAGGTCGTAGCGATCCTTCCCGGAAGGCGCTTCGTGTAACGGATCGAATCCGTAGTAGTCGCGAACCGGTATCTGCGCCGCCCGCTTGCGCACCTGGCTCACCAGGCGGCCCGTCGGAAATCCCAGGTGGGCGGCTGCGTAGAGGGCCGTGCCGTATAGCACCAGATCGCCAGCATCGGCGTTGGCTGGAAGAGAGGGGTGCCGTGCCAGCCATCTCCGTGCCGCCTCGCGCGCCATTGGGGTCGTGATCCTGCGCACTTCAGGGTCGGCCGGCATGTCGGACAGGGTATAAAGGCACCACAACAAGTCAGTGCCATAATCAACTCCCGCCACCGGGTCCTTTGCGACGGACTCAATGTAGACAATGCCTTTTCGTATCGCCAGATCCCGTGCGGTTGGCTGCCCCACCAGGCTTGCGGAAGCCATTAGAAATGCAGCGGCAACGCGGATCGTCTCTCGCACCGCCTCAAGAATAGCGCGGCAGCGGGCACGTACAATAGCATTCGATGTCGAACCCCTACGAGTTTGTCCGCTATCCCGGCAAACCCATTCCGAAGACGCACCCAGACCGCCTTGCAACGATGGCGGCTCTTTACGGCCTGGAGACGCAAAGCATTTTCAACGCTCGCATCCTCGAAATCGGCTGCTGCGACGGCGGGAATCTGATATCGATGGCGATGTCTTTGCCGGGAAGCCACTTCGTCGGAATCGACTTGACGGAATCGGATATTGCCGAGGCCCAGGAATTCGCCGCCGCCCTCGGTATTTCCAACGTGGAGTTCCATTGCTTCGACCTCACCGATCTTCCCGGCCCGTTTGGCCAGTTCGATTTCATAGTCAGCCACGGCCTGTACTCCTGGGTTCCGCCGTTGGTTCGCGAGAAGCTGATCGCCGTCATCCAGGCTTGCCTCGCTCCGCGGGGAGTTGCCTACGTGAGTTACAACGCCCTTCCCGGCGGACACTTCCGCCTGATGATTCGCGAAATGACGCTCTTCCATCTCAAGGGCACTACGGAGCCGGCCGCCAGACTTCGACGCGCCAGGGAATTCCTTACTTTCCTCAAAGGCGCCATGATTCGCAATAAACAGCCGGAAGCTCTCCTCAGGCAACTCGACTTCACGATTCGCCAACCCGACTATGGCCTCTTTCACGATGAGCTGGCGGATGATTACCATCCGGCTTACATCCAGGACTTCGTGAACCACGCCAACCGTTACGGGCTACAGTTTCTTTCCGAGGCCAGCTACTTCGTGACGCGGCCGGAAATACTCGGCAGTGACGCCGCGCCCTTGTTTGCGCAGGTATCCGAGCAGCTCGATCCGGTTTCCAGGGCTCAGTATCTCGACTTCATGACCTGCGCCTTCTTCCATCCGACTTTGTTGTGCCATGAAGGGGTTGAGTTGCAACGGCCCGTAACTCCTGAACGGTTGAAGCGCTTCTACTTTGCATCGCCCGCGACCGTGGTACCGCGTGATCCGGAAGCCGATCCCGAAACCGAATCGTTCGAAGGAGTGCAGGGTTCCCGAATCAGCAGCAGTTCCCCGTTCCTGGGTCAGTTGATGCACGCCATGATCGATGTCTATCCACGCTCGGTTCATTACCGCAATTTGCCGGGTGCGGAATCGATGCCGCAGGAACTGTGCGGCACGCTTCTCGCGCTGATGAACATGGGAATCGTAGCGCCGCACATCTACTCCCCGGACTTCTGTATGACGCCGGGTGAGCGGCCCGCGGCGAGTCCGCTCGCACGGATGCAGGCCGCAAAATCCAGGCGTCTCACGGATCTGAGGCACTCCGCCGCGGAGATTGAAGATGCGCTTCAACTGGCGCTAATTCCTCTTCTGGACGGTACCCGCAGCCGCGCGGACCTGCTTGCCGCGCTTCCCGAGAATCTACTCCCGGATTCCGCTTCTCTCGAAGCTGCTTTGCTCTCGCTTGGCCAAAGTTGTCTGCTGGTATCCTAATCGCGAAAGTACAATAACTACCATGTCGAAATCGTACGAGATTGTCCGGTACGCGGGAATGCCCTTTGCGCAGACTCACCCCGATCGCCTGGCTACCACAGCCTGGCTTTTTGGGATGACGCCTCGGCCGATTCACAAGGCGCGAATCCTGGAAATCGGGTGCTGCGATGGCGGGAATCTGATTCCGATGGCGATGTCGCAACCGGGCAGCGAGTTTGTGGGTATCGACCTCACCGCGCCGGATATCGAACTGGCCAACGCGTTGGTCGAAGCTCTCGGCCTTAGTAATATCAAGTTCCACGCCTTTGACCTGAATGAACTTCCCGGCGCATTCGGCCAATTCGATTACATCATTGCCCACGGGCTGTATTCCTGGATTCCTGCGGCGATTCGGGAGAACTTCCTTTCGAGGATACAAGCCTCCCTGGCTCCCAACGGGGTTGCCTATGTGAGTTACAACGTGTTGCCCGGCGGCCATATGCGGATGATGATTCGCGAGATGATGCTCTATCACATCAGGGGCGTCGAGGACCCCGCGGAGAAGCTCACGCGATGCCGGCAACTCCTTCAGTTCATTTGCGAGGCCAGCGGACGCGACGTGGAGTATCAATCCTTCATCCGTCAGGAGACCGAGACTATTTTCAGCCGCCCCGATTACGGTCTGTTTCACGACGAGCTGGAGGAAAACTACCATCCTGTCTACTTCCACGAATTTGCCGCGCATCTGGAGCGCTCCGGTTTGCAGTATCTTTCCGAAGCCAACTATTTCGACACTTGCGTAGAGGCGGTCGGCGGCGTGGATTCGCCAGTATTCGACGAAATCAGCGGCGACCGGTTGCTGCGTGAGCAGTACCTGGATTTTGCCCGATGCCGCCGCTTCCGGCAAACGCTGGTGTGTCATCAGGACATCAAAATCGACGGCAAACTTCAGTTGGAACGCCTGAACGAATGCTTCATTGCCTGCCCGGCCACCCAGGTAGAGCCGGGGGAAGACTCCGATCCGGGCGTGGAAGAATTCCACGGTCCGAAACAATCGAAGATCAAAACGGCTCATCCGGTTGTCTTGCGCATCCTGCACCGGATTGTGGACGCTTGGCCCAATGCGATTCCTTTCAGCGATGTCGCGGCAGGGGAGGGCAACCTCGAATCGGTTCGCGAGATCATTCACGCGATGTACAGCTCCGGACTGATTGAGATCCGGATGTCGCCTCCCGTATTTGCTCTTGTTCCAAGCGACCGGCCTGTAGCCAGTTTACTGGCCCGCTGGCAGGCAGCCCGCGGCGGACCCATCACAACCTTGCGCCACGCTATGATCGCCGCTAATGGAGAGGTGGAAAGGCGTCTGATCTCTTTGCTCGACGGTACGCGCACGCGCCAAGAACTATTCGCCGAACTGGCGCCGATGCTGGTTACCGGAAAGTCCGAAGCTGAGTTGAAAGCCGAACTGGAATCCTCCCTGAACACGCTCGGCCGGCTCTGCCTTCTCACGTCATGAGCCTGTCGCAATTTTCTTGGCTCCGTGATGGCCCTAGAGAGAGTCTCCGTACGCTTCCCAGATTGAAGAGAAGCGTCGATAACAACAAAATACGCAAAATAGGTATACTCATCAGGGACTTTTCGTGAAACGCCTGATACGCTGAGTGTCACCAAGAGGAAGGTCACCAAAGGAGTCAGACTATGGCAAAGGCTAGTACACAACACAAATTGGATCGAGTTCGCCCTCCGCGCGTTCACGTTACATACGACGTGGAAATCGGCGACGCGATCGAACTCAAGGAACTCCCGTTCGTCATGGGCGTGCTCGGCGACTTTACCGGCCAACCCACCGAACCTCTCCCCCGGCTCAAGGACCGCAAGTTCACGGAAGTGAACCCGGACAACTTCGACAGCGTGCTGAAAGGTATGAAACCGCACCTTGCCTTCAAAGTCGAAAACAAGCTCAGTGAGGATCCCAATGGGCCGCAACTTGGCGTCGATCTTCATTTCGAGAGCATGGACGATTTCTCTCCGGAGAATGTCGCCAAACAAGTGACACCGCTTAGGGAACTGCTGGAACTGCGTACCCGCCTTTCGGATCTGCGTGGCAGCTTGCAGGGCAACGACAAGCTCGAATCTCTCCTTCTCGATGCGGTCGGCAACACGGAAAGCTTGAAGAAGCTCGAAGGCGAAATCGGTAAAAAGGGAGCCGGCAATGAGTGAAGCGCAGAAAGCCCCGCTAGCAACGGCTACAACCGAAACCACTGAGCTCGGACTGCTCGATCAGATTGTTGAGCAGGGACGGCTCGCGGGCAAGGATAATTCCAACCGCGAACGCGGCAAGGATCTGGTCAAGGAATTCGTTTCCCAGGTGCTCGAAGGCAATATGGCTCTGAGCAAGGACGCGGAAGCCATGATCAATCAGCGCATTGCGCAGATCGATCACCTGCTATCGATCCAGCTCAATGAGATTCTGCACCATCCTTCCTTCCAGAAGCTGGAAGGATCATGGCGCGGCCTCAAGTACCTGATGGATCAATCCGAGACCAGCGACCATCTCAAGATCAAGATCTTGAACGTTTCGAAGAAAGAGCTTCTGCGCGACTTGCAGCGTGCGCCGGAGTTCGATCAAAGCGCGATGTTCAAGAAGGTCTATGAGGAAGAATTCGGCATCTTCGGCGGTGCTCCTTTCGCCTCTCTGATCGGCGACTACGAGTTCGGACGCGGACCTGAGGATATGGAGCTCATCGAGCGCATTTCCCAGGTGGCCGCCAGCGCCCACGCTCCGTTCCTCTCTGCCGCTTCGCCGGAAATGTTTAACCTGGAGAGCTACGCCACTCTCGATGGACCCCGTGACATCGGCAAGGTTTTCGATACCACGGAGTACGCCAAGTGGAAATCGTTCCGCCAAAGCGAGGATTCCCGCTACATCGGTCTCTGCCTGCCGCGCATTCTTACGAGGCTTCCGTACGGCGAGAAGAACGTGTCGATCGAAGCCTTCAAGTATGAAGAGAATGTCGACGGCACGGATCACTCGAAGTATTTGTGGAGTAACGCCGCCTATTCACTGGGTGCGCGTCTCACGAATGCCTTCGCGCTATACGGCTGGTGCGCGTCCATCCGCGGTGTAGAGGGCGGCGGCCTGGTCGAAGGGCTCCCCGTCCACAATTTCTACACGGACGATGGCGACGTGGCCATGAAGTGCCCGACGGAAGTGCCCATCACCGATCGCCGCGAAAAGGAACTCGCCGATCAGGGCTTCATTCCGCTGGTTCACTGCAAGGGGACCGATTACGCGGCTTTCTTCAGCGTGCAGTCCTGCCAGAAGGCCAAACTTTACGATAAGGATGCGGCCAACGCAAACGCGCGGCTTTCCACACAGCTGCCTTATATATTCGCGGTTTCCCGCTTTGCGCATTACCTCAAGGCGATGATGCGCGACAAGATCGGCAGCTTTATGTCGCGCGCCGATTGCGAACGCTGGTTGAATCAGTGGATCACGAATTACGTGACTCCCGACGACACTGCTTCTCCTTCGGTCAAGGCATCGCGGCCGTTGCGCGAAGCGTCCATTCAAGTCGCGGAAGTTCCAGGCAAGCCGGGCGTCTATCGCGCCACCGCATTCCTGAAGCCGCACTTCCAGCTCGACGAATTATCGGTTTCTTTGCGGCTCGTGGCGGAATTGCCCGCCTCCGCAAGAAAGTAGCGGTAACGCAAAAAGTGGCGGCGCGGAAGGCACCAGACCCGGGGGAACTTCCGCGCCTCGTTTAAGGTAAGAAACTGTAGGCAAATCTGATATAGGAGCGAACTATGGCAAATGTAGATTATTTCCTGAAGCTCACCGGCATCGATGGCGAGAGTCAGGATCAAAAGCACAAGAATGAAATCGACGTGATGTCGTTTGGCTGGGGTGAAAAACAGACCGGCACCGCATATCAAGGCGGCGGTATGGGTTCTGGTAAAGTCCAGATGAATGACTTCACGTTTACGATGACCGTCAATAAGGCGAGCCCAAAGCTTTTGCTGAATTGCGCGAATGGTGCCGCGATCACCCAGGCGATTCTCACTTGCCGCAAGGCAGGTAAGGATCAGCAGGAGTACTACAAGATCACGATGACCGATCTTCTGGTCTCCAGCTATGTCACCGCCGGTGGTTATCAGACAGGCGCAATTGCGGGCTCGGTTGAACTGCCTGTGCCAACCGATCACATCTCGCTCAATTACTCGACCATTTCGTTCTCTTACTCCCCGCAGAAGGCTGACGGCACTCTCGACGGCGCGATCACCGCGGGCTGGAACCTCAAAGCGAACGTAGCTCTCTAAGCTCCACCCTGCGATGTCAGCTAAGGAACTCTTTCAATCCGGCAACCTCAAGGAAGCCATTCAGGCTCTTGGCGCTCTTCTGCGGGAGAACCCCGCAGACGCCAAGAGCCGCACCTTTCTCTTTGAACTGCTCTGTTTCACCGGCGAATACGACCGCGCGGAAAAGCATTTGAATGTTCTCGCGAGCGAGAATGGTCAAGCTGAAATGGGAGCCGTTCTGTATCTCTCCGCCATCCACGCCGCTCGCGAGCGCGAGTCGATGTTTGAAAAGCGCACTTTTCCCACCGAAGAAGTTCCTCCCTCTCTCAAGGGCACGCTCAACGGCCAGCCTTTTGAATCCGTGGAAGACACGGACCCCCGGTTGGGCGCGCGCCTCGAACTATTCGCGGCCGGCGCCTATCTCTGGATTCCGTTCGTACACATTGAAGCGATTGAACTCGAAGCCCCAAAGCGCTTGCGCGACACGCTGTGGGCCCCGGCAATCGTCCGCACCGGCCCTTCTTTCAAGGGGCAGGAACTCGGCCAGGTTCTGATCCCCGTAATCAGCCCGCTTTCGTGCAAGAACCCCAACGGCAATGTGGCTCTCGGCAGGGCGACCGAGTGGGTGGAATCGCCTGAAGATGGCGATGCGGCGCCGGTCGGCCTGAAGATGCTCAACGTCGATGGCGAAGACGTTTCATTCCTCGAAATTCGCAACCTGGAGTTCGCTGTCGAGTAATGCCGGTCACCCTCCGCGAAGATCTTCTGAATCCGATCGCGGGAGACAACCCGGCGGGCAAAAGCCTGCGCTACGATCCTGTCTACGACAAGATCAAGGACGCGCGCCGCGAGGAAGACGATGCTCCCCAGGGCGACTGGCAGCGTGAGCGCAAGACCGCCGATTGGGCCCTTGTCATCAAGCTCTCCAGTGAGGCGATCGCCACCAAGAGCAAAGACCTGCAACTGGCCGCATGGCTCACCGAAGCCCTGCTGCGGAAAGATGGTTTCAACGGTCTTCTGCGCGGGCTCGTTCTCATCCTTGGCCTCGTCGATGGCTTCTGGGACGGCCTGTATCCGGAGAATGAAGACGGCGATCTGGAACTGCGCGCCGCTCCGCTCGATTGGGTCGGAAGCTATCTCGAACAACCCATCAAGAACGCGCCGATCACGAAATCCGGCCTGGGCTTTTTCAAGTACAAGGAATCCCGCACCGTTGGTTACGAGGAACAGGCCAACGAGAGCACCAGCAAGCGTGAGGCCTTCGACACAGCGAAACGCGATGGCAAGATGCCCGCCGACGAGTTCGATGCGGCGGTGAAAGCAACGTCCACAGCCGTCTATGGCGCGTGGATGGAGGATTTTGACAAATCCCTCGAAACCATCGACACGCTCAGCTCAACCTGCGAGGAGAAGTTCGGCGATTTCGTGCCCAGTTTCTCGAAGCTGCGCGGTGCGCTGGAAGAAGTCCGCAACGTAGTTCGCGGGATCTTTGTGAAGAGGCAGGAGGCGGAAGCGCCACCGCCCGTTGCCGAGGCCGAACCCGAGCCTGAGCCGCAAAGTTCAGGCCCTTCTCCATCGGGAACTGCGGCCGCCGCCGCGCCCGCGCGTCCGAAAACGGCTGCGGGGGTGGTCCCGGCGAATGTGGATGAAGTGCCGATTCGCCTTGCCGCCGTCGCTAAGTTTCTCCGCGCCAACGACGCTTACGATCCTGCGCCTTACCTGATGCTGCGCGGCTATCGCTGGGGTGAAACGCGCCGCCAGGGTAGCAATCCGCATCCTTCGTTCATCGTTGCGCCCACTACCGAAGCGCGTCAGACCATCCGCCGCCTTGCCGCCGACGCCAATTGGGGTGAACTGATCGAAGCCGGCGAGGCCGCCATGGCCGAACCTTGCGGACGCGCCTGGATGGATCTTCAGCGATACTTGGTCAAGGCCCTTGAAGGATGGGGATGCCCTGCCGTCTGCGCCGCCATCCGAGCCGAGTTGCGTGCTCTCGTCACCGACATTCCCGAGATTCTCAACTGGAGCTTCGATGACGATACCCCCGTCGCCAACGGCGAAACGCAAGCCTGGCTGAAAGAACTGACCGGGCCGATTGAAGTGAGGGCGGCAACTGCGGCTCCTCCCGAACCTGTGTATGAGCCACCCCGTCGCGCGGTAGAAACAGACGTTGACGCTCCGCCCGATCCTTACGAACTCGCGATGGAAAAAGTGCGCCGCGGCCGCGTGGATGAAGCCGTTGAAATGCTTGCGCAGGACATCTCTTTGCAGCAGTCCGGCCGCGGCCGCTTTCAGAGCAAGGTGAACTTCTGTCAGCTCTGCCTCGCCACCAATCGCGAAACTCTCGCCATGCCTATTCTCGAAGAGATCGTCGAAACCATCGACCATCACCACCTCGATTCATGGGAGCCGCCCGATTCCGTCGCGCACCCGCTTTCCCTGCTTTACCGCTGTCTCGATAAAGCCGGAGCGGACCCCGCGCTGAAGCAAAAGATATACGCTAGAATCTGCCGTTTGGATCCGATGCAGGCGCTGACCTTTGCCCGCTAAAAATAACCCATGGCCTCCCGCTACGATCTCGATACCGTAGTTACCCAGTCCATCATCGACCGCCTGATCGATCGCGAGCCGAACCTGAACGGAGACCCTCCCGTTTCCCGCGCGCAATCGGTCCGCCTTCTCAAAGCCGCCCTGCGCCGCGATCTGGAATGGCTCCTGAACACGCGCCGCGTTGCTAATCCCAATCCCAGCGATTTTGCGCACCTCGGTAAATCGGTTTTCTTTTACGGCCTTCCCGATTTTTCCGCTATGAGTTTGAACTCCCCACGGGACCGCAACTCGCTCCTACGTGAACTGGAGCGTTCCGTTGCCTACTACGAACCCCGTTTGAAAGGCATACGCGTGGCGCTCTTGGAATCGCCCAGCAATACGCTGCGCGTGGTCCGTTTCCAGATCGAAGGCCTTCTAATGATGGACCCGGTACCCGAGCAAATCTCCTTCGATACTGTTCTGCAGCTCTCCAGCGGCGAGTACGAGATCAAGGGCGGCGATCGCAATGCGTGACGACCTGCTTCTGTATTACGAGCGTGAACTCACTTTCTTACGCCAGATGGGAGTTGAGTTTGCGGGCAAGTATCCCAAGATCGCGTCGCGTCTGGTTCTCGAGCCGGATAAGTGCGAAGACCCGCATGTCGAACGCATGCTTGAGGCGTTCGCTTTCCTTGCCGCGCGCGTACACCTCAAGATCGACGATGAGTTCCCGGAAATTACCGAGGCGCTGCTCAACATCGTCTACCCGCACTACATCCGGCCCATTCCGTCGATGTCGGTGGTGCAATTTCAGGTGGATACGCAGCCCGGCGGATTAACCGCCCCTCAGCCCATTAAGGTGGGGTCGATCCTCAACTCGCGGCCCGTGGGCGGAGTGCCTTGCCAGTTCCGCACTTGCTACCCGACCACTGTTTATCCGATCGTCGTGGACGAGGCCGATTGGCGGACGCCGGACCGGCTCAATCCGCCCATCAAGTCGTACGAATCTGCGGGCTGTTTCCGTGTTCAATTGCGCTGCCCTCCTGAGGTCACTTTTGAGAAGCTCGGCGTCAACACGCTGCGTTTCTTCATCAGCGGAGAAAGCAACCTCACTCACGTCATTTACGAACTGCTGCATTGCAACTGCTTCCAGATCGTCATACGCGATACCAAGCCGAATACTAAGGTTGCGCCCATCACCCTTCCGCCGGATTCGCTGCGTGCCGTCGGCTTCGCGGAAGACGAATCCATGTTGCCTTACCCGATGCGTTCCTTCGCCGGGTATCGCTTGCTGCAGGAATACTTCACGTTCCCGGAGAAGTTTCTCTTCTTCGATATCGAGGGATTGAAGGAAGTTTGGGGCAAGGGCATCACTTCCACTGCCGAAATCGTTTTGCTCATCTCGCCCTTCGAACTGCCCGACCGCCGCCAGATGCTGGAGCTTGGCGTCACCGCGCGCACCTTCCGCCTCAACTGTTCCCCGATCGTCAATCTTTTCCCGCAGACCGCCGAGCCCATCCTGGTGGATCAGCGCAACTACGAGTACTCAGTGATCCCGGACGTGCGCCGCGTCAACGCTCTTGAAATTTTCTCGGTGGATGAAGTCGTCACGATAACCCCCACCACGAATGAACTCATCAAGTACGAGCCATTTTATTCGTACCGCCATTCCACCGTTCGCGAGCGCAAGCAGACTTTCTGGATGGCCAACCGCCGCCCATCCGGCCGCCGCGACGATGAAGGCACCGAGATCTATCTTTCGATGGTCGATCTCTCGACGCGTCCCGTAACTCCGGAGGCGGATACGATCACGGTGCGCACCACATGCACTAATCGCGATCTTCCCTCACGCCTTCCATTCGGCAATGAGAATGGCGATTTCGAGTTGGAAGGCGGCGCGGCAATCAAGAAGATCGTCGCGCTCAAGAAACCGACCTCAACCGTGCGGCCGCCCATTGGCAAGAGCGCGCTGTGGCGGCTCATCTCGCACCTGTCCCTGAATTATCTTTCGCTGGTTGACGAAGGCAAGGATTCGCTGCAGGAGATTTTCAAGCTCTACAGCTTCACCGGTTCGTCATTTTCCGAGAAGCACATCGAAGGCATAATGAGCGTTACGAGCCGGCGTCACTTCGCTCGCGTGTTTTCGGAAAACGGCATCGCCTTCGTGCGCGGTACGCAAGTTGAGATGAACTTCGACGAAGAGCAGTTCGTAGGCAGCGGCGTCTTCCTCTTCGCCAGCGTGGTTGAGGCGTTCCTCGGACTCTACGTTTCGCTGAACAGCTTCAGCCAGTTGATCGCAAGGACCCGTCAGCGGAAAGAGATCCTCAAACAGTGGCCTCCAAAAGCGGGCCAGCGTATCCTGCTTTAACTGAATGGCTATCCCAAACTTACTTGCCGAATTCGATCGGGAGATGGCGAACACTCGCAAAATCCTGGAGTGCGTGCCGGAAGACAAGTTCACCTGGAGCCCTCACGAGAAGTCATCCTCGCTGGGCAGACTCGCAAACCATTTGGCGGCGATGCCAACTTTCGCCGCCGCGGTGATCAACGGCCAAGCCAAGAGAATGCCCGAGGCAGATTCAAGAGCGGAGTTGCTCGAATGCCTGGACAAGACTATCGCGGCAGGCCGCGATGCAATCGCCGGGACGACCGATGAGCATCTCGCCGAATTCCGTCCTGCCGTCAACATGACACGTGAAGACGTTCTCCGCAATCGGGTCATGAGCCACATGATCCATCATCGAGGCCAACTCACCGTCTATCTACGGTTACTCAACGTGGCCGTTCCCGGAATGTATGGACCTTCCGCAGACGAAAAGTAACCGCTCAAATGCCCGCGTACCAGGCGTAGCCAAACTCCGGCGCCGCGGAGCCGAGTCCCTTGCCGAAGCCTTTCAGGCTATCGGTAACCGTCAGACGGCTGACGTATTTCACGCTCTTGTAGCCGAGTTGCCTGGGGACGCGCATACGCAACGGACCGCCGAGTCCTTCAGGCAGTTCAGCGCCATTCATCCCGTAGGCGACCAGCGTCTGCGGATGTAGCGCATCGTCCATATCGATGCTGTCCCACCAGCCCGGCTGCATCGAAAAATAGACGACATATTTGGCCTGCGGCAGTACCCCCGCTAGACTCAAGATGTGCGATAGAGGCGTACCGGTCCACTCCGCAATATATGACCAGCCCTCCTCGCAGGCCAGGTGAGTGATGTGGCTGCGCGAAGGATAGCTCTTAACGTCCGCTAGCGAGAACGATCCAGGCCGGGCGACCAAGCCATCGACCGCTAGCCTCCAGTCCGCGAATCCACCAGCCTTCATACGATCGTAGGCAGCGCCTTTCGGACCGGTCTCGTTCGCAAAGGGAGTCTTAGAAATTTCGCGGCGAGGGAATTCGCGCGCCATCGAATGCCGCGCCAACAGCCGTTGAGAAGCATAGTTCAGCGCTTCCCCGGCTCCGTAGAGCGTGCCTTGATCCGGCGGCGTCAGGCCGTCCCGGCTCGCGAGACGCGCAGCGATGGTTGCGCCACCCGCGGCGGCCAGCCCTGTAAATAGCCATTTGCGTCGAGACAGATTGGTCATGCTTGCTCCTTAGTGGCGTGGCCTGTGATGATTGCCCGCATGCGGCTTCGAAAGCCGGCAACGCAAACCATTGCGATATGCACAAGAACGAACAGAAACAGAAACAACGAAACGAAGAAATGAATCGTGCGTGCAGATTGTTGGCCGCCGAGCAGTTTGACCAACGAAGGGAATACCGAGGCAACCGCGGGCGACATCGCGAGGCCCGTCCAGATGACCAGCGGGAATAGAACGAAGATCACAAGCAGGTAGGTAAGCCGCTGGAGCACGTTATAAGATTCTCCCGGCGGCTTGAAGCGTAAATGGTTCGCGACGGTTCCCGCTATCGTTCGCCAGGATAGATCCGCGCGCCCGGGTAGCAGGTTTCTTCGGAAATGCCCGGTCACCACGCCGAACACTACATAAAGCAACCCGGTTAATACCGCTACCCATGCCGCTTGAAAATGCAAGCGCCGGCTCCAGCCATTCTGATCCGGCAGCACGTATCCATAGCCCGTAGGTACGCTGGAGCGCGACGCCGGAAT
>Ga0302326_10009611_pt1 | contig 21067 bp, 22 predicted proteins | sample Palsa_T0_3_FD_202264 | JGI IMG/M metagenome (GOLD analysis project Ga0302326, IMG submission 202264) | Peat permafrost microbial communities from Stordalen Mire near Abisko, Sweden - Palsa_T0_3 | ecosystem: Environmental > Terrestrial > Soil > Palsa > Peat permafrost | place: Sweden: Abisko... | reverse complement strand
TAGAGCTTCATGGTCGCCAAGTCTGCCAGTCGGTTCCGACACTTAGGCCGTCGAGAGTTGCGGCGACCATCCAGAACCGTGTGGGCCTCTTCGTCCCGAAGCCAAGTCAGCGAGTCCGCTGGCTCCGCCGCCGAGCAGCTGAACTGCGCCTTACTGTCCGTGGCGGTCCAGACCGGGGCGACGCGAGGAATCCGGTGTTGCCGCACAGTCTGCTGCCCGAAAGGAGCACCACCATGGACAAGCAGCTGGCTTTGGAACAGTGGGGCGGGTGGGGCTCGAACCCACGACCGGCGGATTATGAGTCCGGCTAGCTAACTGGCTGCTTCATACCCTCCGAACTGGGCAAACTGCCATGCACGCAATCATGCTCGCCGCGATTTAGGCACGTATTTGGCATGATCAAGCTTGTGACTGCCGCCAGCGCCTGATCGCCTCGCCAATTCTGGGAACGTCATCGCGCAAGGTGACCCAGACCGTCTCGTAGTCGATGCGATGGTACGCATGCGCGGCGATGATCCTCATGCCCTTGACTTCTCGCCATGGAATCTCAGGACTTGCCTTGATGACCTCATCCGGCAGCTTGGTGGCGACATCGCCCAAGCGGCCGATGACGGCCTCGCCCGCAAGGCGCAACGGACGCTCGGCGTCCCAGCGCTCCTTTCCTAGATCCACAAGTTCGGCTGCCGCATCAACCGCCTCGGCCAGGTCCGCGAGAAGGCCATCAACTCCCCTGGTCACAGCTCCACGGCCTCGGCGCGAATGTGGTCGTCCTGTGGCTTGAGCGCGCTTCGCGCAACGACGTCCACCCCGACGCCCAGGAGCTCCTCAAGGTCCTGGAACAAGCCGACGTGATCAAGAAGAGACGTACCCGGCTCGAAGTCCACGAGCAGATCCAGGTCACTGTCCTGGCGAGCCTCTCCCCTGGCGACGGAACCGAACACGGCCACCCGATAGGCCCTGCGCTTCCGCGCGACGCGGAAGATCTCCGGGCGGCGGCGGCGCAGCCCCTCCAGTGTCAGCACCTCATCGGTCACCTCCCTAGAGTATCGCCGCATGATCCCCTCGACGTTAACTCCATCCGCGACGGTCGGTGGTGGTCGTTGCCGCTGGCCGACTGCCAGATCATCGCGACGGCGACCGGTGACAAGCAGCGAATTTGATGCACAGGTTCCTGATGTCCGCTCTCCGCGAGCGTCCGATCTTCAGGAGGCTTTGCGGATCCGGGCGCGTCTGCAGTAGTGCCCCTGAGCTGGTCGTCGCCCGGTGTCGCCTGTCAGGAGCTGCCAGCGTCGGCTGTATCCGTCCAGGAATGTTGTTAGCACCTCGTTAGCAGGATCGCCGCAAGCGAGTCCCCGCACCTTGAAAGCTGAACAGTGAGTGGCTATCTGTCGCTGCGACTGTCAGCCGCGGTGGAGATGATGAAGTGTCGTATCGCCATCCGAGTACTGCTGAACCGAGGGTTGTCACGATGGAGGAAGTGATGCCGGGCGGCAGGTTCGCCCGGCCGGTCCGCCGCGGATCGACTCTCGAGAGAGACGCTGGTCCCGGCCAGCTGTATGTGCACGAGCTGCTCGTCTTTCTGGAAGCACGCGGATTCGAGCTCGCGCCGCGCTACCTGGGGATGACCCCTAACGGCAGGCGTGAGATCCTCAGCTACGTTGACGGCGAGATCGGCTACCCGCCCCTGCCTGAATTCGTGCGCTCCGACGAAGCGCTCGTCAGCGTCGCCCGCGCTATCCGGTCCATGCACGACGCCGCCGACGGATTCGCGCCATCCTCCCCCGGACCGCGCTACAGCCATGATGTCTGCACTCCCGATCCCATCGACTGTGTCGGACACGGCGATCTGGCTGCCTGGAACTTCGTCTTCAACGGCAGCCAGGTTGTGGGGATCATTGACTGGGACTCAGCCGGGCCGTCCAGCCGCGCCTGGGACCTGAGCTAAGCCGCCTTCCAGTTCGTGCCGTTCACGCCCACACCAGACCTGCTGAACTGGGGCTGGCCACAAGAACCCGACCGGGCCGCCCGGCTAGCACTGTTCGCCGCCTCCTACGGCGAGCTCGTTGAACCTGCCGAACTGGTTGACCTGGCAATCGTTCGCCTCGTTTCCATGGCCGCCCGTATGGAACGCGAGATCCGCGGCGGTAACCCGGCATTCGATACCCACAAGAAAGAGAGGCACGCTTGGGGATACCGGCGAGCAGCGCAGTTCGTCATTCACGCCCGCGAATCGCTGCTCTGAAACCCAGGACTTCTTTTTATAAGCTCACTGCGCAGCTGGCCGGTACCCGCGCTTCGCATCGGATCGGGATCAGCACCGGTCGCTTATGCGGCGCCGGAGCGCCATTCGGCTCGCGTCCTCGCAGCGACTGCTAGTGGCGTCGCACAGGGTGGGATTCCGACGCCAGTGCGGACGCGGGGGCACTGACTGACTGGGGCTAAATGGTGGCTCATCCGATCTGAGGGTGTAGCGGTGGTGCGAGACTCGGTACGTGTGCGACCAATCAACACCCTTCGTCGGCGAGCCGACAGCCGATCCGGCGCTCCTGAGAACGCTGGCGGCCGCTGGTCTGCCAGCAGCCGGGCGCTTTCTTCCAAAGGCCGGTTGGGTTAGCCGCGTGTGGGTCGGCGACGAATACGTCGTACGACTGAACAACAACGGACAGTTCCGCGACGCGTATCGCCACGAGGCTACAGTCGTCAATCTGCTCGCCGGCAGCGAGGTCCCACACGCCCGGATCCTTGCCCACGGCGACGGCCCGGACGGGCCGTGGTACATCTCCGAACGCCTGCCCGGCCGAACCCTGTACGACGCATGGCCTGCGGCGGACTCGCACACGCGCCAATCAATCATCGAGAGCCTCGGCTTTGCGTTGCGCGCACTTCACCGCGTTCCTGTCCCCGCCGACCTGCTGCCGCCCTGGCTGGCCGACGCGCTCTCCGGCCAACCGTGGCCTGCTTTCCACCCACCCGTAGTGAGTGCGACGCTCCAGCAGGTCGAGGCTGCGCGACGACTGCCCGGTCATGACTCGCGCCTGCTCGCGGACGTCGCCGATTGGATCCAGGAGCGGCTGGCGTTGTTCGCTGCCGACGAACCCGTCCTCGTTCATGGCGATCTACATGGGTCCAACGTGATCGTCGACCAGGGACGCGTCACTGGTCTTATCGACTTCGCGGAGGCGTTGGCTCAGCCAGCGGATGTCGAGCTCGATACCATCCTGCGCTGGTGCGCGAAGGCGCAAGAGTACCCACCCACACCCGACGAACGAGGGCTTGACGAGACCACACTCACAGAGGTCCCCGGATGGCTGCACGGCGCGTATCCGGAGCTGTTCGAGCGCGAGCATCTGCGCGAGCGATTGAACTTCTATGACATGTACGTGGAACTCACGCTATACGCACACCACCCTCAGCCTGACATACGCGAAACGGCGCACGACCGTATCGCTCTCCTGCTTTCCGGCCATAACCATCTAGATGGACTTGTCTGGTAGGTCGTCGTCTTCGCGCCTATACGGGACAACATGACGCTGCCAGCGCTCCGTACGAGAACTCCGGTCCGCATAAACTCGGCGGCCGGAACTCTGACTTCGCAGGCAGGAGTTGAACGGTGGTAACTAACTCGGCTCGCAATCATGTGGCGATCGTCACAGGAGCCAATCACGGGATAGGCGCTGCCACCGCGGTCGCGCTCGCGGCTCGTGGATGCTCAGTACTGTGCACGTTCCTGCGTATCGACGAGCCGGCGTACCGGCCGGCTGCCTACCGTGACAACCGGGCGCAGAACGCGGACGCTGTCGTCGGCCAGATCCGCGACACTGGTGGTCGTGCCCTGGCGATCGAGGCGGGCCTGTCCGACCCCGGCGCTCCCGCATCTCTCTTCGATACGGCCGAGCAGAACCTCGGCGCCGTGGACATCCTCATCAACAACGCCACCGGACCCGTCAAGGACACCTTCGCGGCGGCAGGCACCGACCGCTTCGGACGGAGCCTGGAACTGGTGTCGGCAGCGTCCTGGAGCCGGCAGTTCGCCGTGGATGTCGGCGCTGCCGCCGTTCTCATCAGCGAGTTTGCGCGCCGTCACATTGCCCGCGGGGGGACCTGGGGTCGTATTGTCGGCCTCACGTCCGGCGGTGAACTCGGTTTCCCGGAGGAGGTCTCCTACGGAGCAGCGAAAGCGGCCCAGACGAACTACACCATGTCCGCGGCACTGGAACTCGCGCAGTTCGGGATCACTGCCAACATGATCTACCCGCCTGTCACTGACACCGGCTGGGTCACCGACGCCGTGCGCGACGCGGTAGCCACTAACCCCGCCCTGATCCACATCGCCGCCCCCGCCGAAGTCGCCGCTGTGATCGCCTACCTGGCCTCCGACGAAGCCGCTCTGATAACCGCGAACGTCATAACCCTTCGATGATCCGCCGCACCTATCCCGTCCTTCTGATAGGCGCCGAACGATCCGGAGAAGATCAGGCGCAAGGGTGCCCGCAGGGCATCACGGGTGACGCGCGAAGCGCCCCTTGCGCGTGATCTTCACCGGCTCAAGACTGGAGCGCCGGGAGGATGGCAGCCTGGCCGACCGGTCGCCCGCACGTTGAGCCCGTTGCGGCGCGATGCCGGATCGTCCCTCACCATGCGGGGACCGCGCCGACGCCGCCGTGGCCCGGAGGGCCAAAGAGCGGCAGGAGGCGCCCGGCGTGCTACAGCTTGTGTGGAGTGACGCTGCCGGTCTGTACTGCGTCGCGTTCGGTTAGCGCTTCCGCGCATGACAATACCTATCCCCAAGGCGGGCCCCCAGCTGGTCCCGGCGCGCTCCGCGCGCCCTTGAAGACGTAGAGAAAGTTCTCACCGGCTTGACAACACACATTGTCGAGCGCGCTGACGGCGCTGTCTTCGCTGGTCAGAGGCCGAGTGGCGCATCGTCGTAGCTGATCACGGTCCGACAACTTGTGTTTCCGAGTTCCACTTGACGCTTTACAAAACGCCCGCGAGCCCCGTCTGGCGTCCTCCGCATCGATGCCTCACACCGACCCATGGCGGCGCTGGTAGCGCTGCCGTGCTGCCTGCCTGGTGACACCGAGTCGGACGGCAATCTCGGGCCAGCCGATACCGAGGCCGACTGCGCGGTCGACGATGGCGTCCAGCTCTGCCTCTGCCGCGTCTCGCGCAGATCGGGCGCGTCCGAGCTGCTCCAGGATCTGTCCCCCGGACGGCTGGGCGTGCGGCTGCGTCGAGCTCGCGGCGTCCACCGGCCTTTGTGACCTGGGGATGGCTCTAGCCTGCCTAGCTTTCTGACCCGTCCTGCGTCGTGGCTTGCCCATGTCACCCAGCATGCGGCCGAGTCCTGACAACCCGCGTTCCCGTCGCACACTCGACTTTACGTCGCGGCCCTCGCTCGCACGTCCCCAGCGTGGTCGCATCGCCGTCTACGACAACACGGCAAGTGTGATGTACGTCACATCGCTGCCTGGCCTACGGTCAGTTGCGGTCGCTGACGGACACCTGCGGTCTGTCACGGACACTTGGGGCTGTCGGACGCGGTGAGCAGGTATTTGCATCTGACCGACATTGGCCGCACAGTGGATAGCAGAGTCGTGGAGGCGCCGCCGAAGGTGCCGGGCAATTAGGCCCAGGGCACCGGCAATCTGGAGCACGCCATTGCTGCGTGCGAGTTGGCATCGGGCCAAGAGCAGCGCGGTTCGCCGCAAGTCGCTCGCCCATCTGCCGTGATCAACACCTGAGACCCGAGCCCGCGTGCCCGCACGTCTACCGAGCCTGGTCGCCCGGCAGTTATGCCTGGAGGCTCAGGCGATCGGAGCAAGGCGAGGGCGAACGCAAGGAATCCGGTGTTGCCGCACAGTCTGCTGCCCGGAAGGAGCACCACCATGGACAAGCAGCTGCGCCGGTCATCTCGGCTTCCAGCACCAGACGACCGGCCCAGCACCAACGCTGGGAGTCATCGCCGTGACCGCCGATGACGACATCAGCCGCGCACAGCACCGCGACAAGCTCACGATCGCCGAAGTCTGCGCCGACCTCGGCATCAGCCGCCGGACTTTCTACGAGTGGCGAGCCAAGAACAGAGCGCCCAAGTGCATCTCGCTGCCGAACGGCAGCCTGCGCATCCGCCGGTCCGAGTACCAGCGCTGGCTGACCGCGCGCGAGGAAGCCGCATGATGCCGGACGAGACCAGCTACGACGCCCGCTTGTACCGAACCGAGGTCTACAAGGGCAGCGAGGTCACCACCTACCGGATTCGGTGGAAGGTCGGCGGCAAGCTCTGGAGGGAAGGCTTCCGTACCGCCGCGCAGGCCGACAGCTTCCGCAGCGCGCTGCTGACCGCCGCCCGGAAGGGCGAGGCATTCAGCCTGACGACCGGCCTGCCGACAGCCTGGGAGCGCAGCAAGGCCGAGACCACCTGGTATGAGTTCGCCTGCAAGTACGTCGACATGAAGTGGAAGCGGGCGTCAGCTAAGTACCGCAAGGACATCGCCCGAGCGCTCACCGCGGCGGCACCCGCGATACTCGCTGAGGGACGCGGCCGGCCTAATGCCGCAGCGATCCGGCGGGCGCTCCTCCGGTACGCGTTCAACACCAAGCAACGCGACGAGGCACCTGCCGAAGTGGCCGAGACTCTCGCGTGGGTCGCCCGGAATAGCGCCCCGGTGTCGGCCCTGACAGCCGCCGCAACTGCCAGGCGAGTGCTCGATCAGGCGACCGGCAGGCTCGATGGGAAGAACGCGGCCGCGAGCACAGCACGACGGCATCGCACGATTCTGGCCAACTCCATGGACTACGCCGTAGAGCTGGGACTGCTCGACGCAAACCCGATCCGCGCGCTCAAGTGGACCGCGCCCAAGGTATCCAGCCACGTCGACCGGCGGAGCGTCGTGAACCCGCTCCAGGCGCGGGCGCTGTTCGAGGCGGTGCGAGCCCAGCAGCCGAGCGGTCCCCGGCTAGTCGCCTTCTTCGCGGTCATGTACTACGCCGGGCTCCGACCCGAGGAAGCGATCAGTCTCCGCGCGGAGGACGTCGTCCTGCCGTCCCCGATACACAACGACGAACTCCGGCAATCCCAAGATCCGCCAGACGACGAAGACTGGGGCGAACTGCATCTGCGCCACGCCACGCCCGACGCCGGCAGTGACTGGACCGATGACGGCGCTCAGCGCGACCGGAGGCAGCTCAAGCACCGCGCAGAGGGTGACAGCCGGATCGTGCCGACCCATCCGGAGCTAACGGGGCTCCTGCGCCATCACCTCGCGCAGTTCGGCACCGCACCAGATGGCCGCGTGTTCAGCGGAGTGCGCGGCGGCGAGCTTCCTACGATCACTTACCGGCGCGCGTGGATTAGAGCACGCGAGGCCGCGCTCACGGCGACGGAGCAAGCCTCTCCGCTCGCCCGGCGCCCCTACGACCTCCGGCACGCCTGCCTCTCCACGTGGCTGAACGGCGGCGTCTACCCGACCCAGGTCGCCGAATGGGCCGGGCACGGCGTCGACGTGCTGCTGCGGATCTACGCCAAGTGCGTAGTGGGCCAGGACGATCTCGCCAAGCGCCGCATTAGCGAAGCCCTGCGCCAGAACTGACATGAGGCGACTAACGATCTTGGACTTTGGCACGTATTTGGCACAGCGACCCGCATCTGGCCACCCGTGCCCGCACACAGTCGCACAGGAGCAGTGCTGCGCAAGATCTTGACCGGCCGACGTATCTGCAGTTCAGGCGGGCCGGACCAGGACTTTAGAACGGTGGGGCGGGTGGGGCTCGAACCCACGACCGGCGGATTATGAGTCCGCTGCTCTGACCGGCTGAGCTACCGCCCCGGAATCGCGTGCTCCATTACAGCAGACATCGCCGCTTCCGCGGCCGACCGGGATCGAGCCCGGCGAAGCTACTGGTTACCTGGAGCTGAGCTGCATCTCCATCGCGTGCTCGACCAGCGCGATGAGAGTGGCCTTGGTGGAGTTACGGCCGCGGGCGTCACACTGCATGATCGGCACCCTCGGGCTGATGGACAGAGCCTCCTGCACATCCTGAACCGCGTGCGGGAAGTCGCCGTGGAATCCGTTGATCGCGACGATGAACGGGAGCCCGGCGGACTCAAAGTAGTCCACAGCGGGGAACGAGTCGGCCAGCCTGCGCGTGTCCACTAGCACCACCGCGCCGATGGCGCCCTGGATCAGGTCGTCCCACATGAACCAGAACCGGTGCTGCCCCGGCGTTCCGAACAGGTAAAGGATCAAGCCCGCATCGAGGGTAACGCGCCCGAAGTCCATCGCCACTGTCGTCGTGGTCTTGTCCGGGGTGTGACTCAGGTCGTCCAGGCCGTCGCTAGCGGTCGTCATAACGGCTTCAGTCGTCAGCGGCGTAATCTCGGACACCGAGCCGACGAACGTGGTCTTGCCGACGCCGAAGCCGCCCGCGACGACGATCTTTACCGACGTCATCGCGGCCTCTGCGGTCATCGCAGGGACAGCCCTAGAGCTTCCGAAGTCCACTGAGCACCCTTTCGAGCAGGTTGATGTCCGGGCGACCCTGTGCGTGGTCGATCTGGTGTACCCGGACCAGTCCTTCCATTGCCATGTCGGCGATCAGCACCCTGGCAACGCCCAGCGGCATCCGGAGAACCGCCGAGATCTCCGCGACCGACCGCCAGTCGCGGCAGAATCCGAGAATCGCCTGACACTCGGGGCTGAGCACTGACAGATCACGAGCCTCGTAGTGAGACGCGGCGACCATGGCCTCGATCTGCAGCTGGGTTCTGGGCTTAGTGCGGCCGCCGGTAACCGCGTACGGCCGGACAAGCGCGCTGGTCTCTTCCGCTGATCCGCGCGGACCAGTGTCGTGCTGCCAGGGGTCGGGCGGCATGGCGGAGCGCCCTGGGGCGAAGTCAAAGCCAGCCCCGCCGAGGTCGTCGTGATGTGCCGGGTACAGGCGTTCGCCCGCGTCCCAGTCATCCCGACCGCGGCCAAACACGGCAGCCTCCTGTCACTATCTACCGCCTTCAGCCCAGCCTGGCTGGCCACCACGAACTTCTGGTGTCAGCGCGCTGCCGACTCGCTCGACCAGCAGCGCCATCTCATAGGCCACGAGGCCCATGTCACAGTCTGCTGAGGCAAGTACGGCGAGGCTGGAGCCATCACTGATCGCCATGATGATCAGCAGGCCGCGCTGCATCTCGACAACGGTCTGGGTGACGGCGCCGCCCTCGAAGACCCGCGCCGCTCCCTGCGTCAGGCTGGTGAGACCTGACGTGACAGCGGCAAGCTGGTCGACTCGGTCAGCCGGGAATCCATGCGAGAACGCCATGGGCAGGCCGTCTGCGGAGACCACGATCGCGTGCGCCACCGAAGGCACCCGCTCAACAAAGTTCGTGATCAGCCAGTTCAGGTCCTGAGCCGGACGCACAAGCGGACTCACAGGCGCACCTTCCTCTCGCGGCATGCGACCGGTCCCGTCGGGCGCATCGCCGTGGCTACACGCGGAGGTGCCGGGTGGCGCATCCACGTTCCCAGACTAAGCATGACCATTTCGGCAAGATCGTGTCACCCTCATCGAGAACCGGCATCCTCTTCTGACTGTCCGTCATCGCCGGAGACGGCCGCACGGCCTTCCCTGGCGCCGCGCTGGAAGCTCGCAAATCGGTCTCTCGTCACAGCTGCGGACCGGGCCGGCACGGGAGCGGACGGCTCCGGCGCCGCCGTACCCGGTACCAGGTTGGCCTGCGGAACGCGCTTCGGCAGACCCGCCGGGGTCGTGCCCCCGGTGGCCGGCGAGCTGGCAGCGGCTGCTGCTTCCCAGCCCTCGTCAGCCGCCGAGGCCGTCCAGGACACCGCCGGCTCCGGTGCAGGCGCGCTCGCGGCGGGCTCACCGGGCCAGCTGCCCGTGCCGGCCGGCTCCGCCAGGCCGGCCGAGCCGGCGCTGGCGGGCGCTCCCCCGTTGCTCACGCCGGCTCCCGGCAGGCCGTTGCCGCTCGCACCACCGTTACTGCCAGCACCGCCGTTACTGCCAGCACCGCCGTTACTGCCAGCACCGCCGTTACTGCCAGCACCGCCGTTGCTGCCAGCACCGTCCGGGCCGCCGAAGCCGCCAGTCCCGGGCGCGCCGGTGGCCGGCGTCACGCCGGCAGGCGCTACGCCGCCAGGCGCCAGGCCAGCAGACCCGGCAGATGCCGGAACACCGCTGCGGCCGCGGCGGAACCAGTCCGACTCCACCGCCTCGAAGATCGGCAGCCTGTTCTCGGTAGCTACATGCTCGACTGGCGGCACGATTACGCCGCCGGCCTGGCCGCTGGTGCTCCCGGCGGAGGCACGAGCTCCCACCAGGCCGCTGTCCCAGCCAAAGCCGCTCTGCCTGCGCTCGGCCGCGTTGTCGTCCCGGCCGTTCCCGCCCGCCTGGGCCGGCGTGCTCTCGGGGCTGACGGAACCGCGCTGACCCGTGCTGCCGGCAGCCTGGGACCCCGTGCCGCTCACGGCCGGCTGGCCGAGCGTCAGCGGCTGCTTCGCGGCCGTCTGCGGCGCCGGGGCGAACTCGGCTGCCGCTCCGGCCGCGGTCATCTCGGCCGCAGCATCGTCAGCGAAGGCCTCATCGCGCGGCCTGAAGCCAGCCCCGGCCCCGGCGAGCCCGGAGTCGGCACGCTCAGCGTCGCCGCCTGCCAGGTCCGCTTCCGCGGCCGCCGAGCCCACTGCCGGCAGCGGGCTGGTCGTCGCCGCGCCGCCCCAGGGAGCGTTGCCCGGGTGCAGCCCGGCACCGGGCACGCGCCGCGGGCCAAGCGCGGCCTCGCGTCCGGTGCTGCTGCCGTCCTCTGACGGGGCAAACTTCGGCGCCCGCGCCGCGCTGATCTCGTGCTCGGTCCGTGACGGCGCGTCCTCGCTGCTGCCGTTCACTCCTGCGGGCAGCGCGGCAACGGCCGCGGCGGCAGGGAGCGCCGTTCCGCCCGATGCGCCCGCGCCGGTCGCCGGCATCTCGAAGTTGCGCAGGCCCGGCGTGCCGCCGGTCTCGTGGCTCACCACCTCGTCGGGGAGCCAAACCAGGGCCGTCAGGCCGCCGGCTGCGGCCGGCCGCAGCCGGACCCTGATGCCGTGCCTGGCGGCCAGCCGGGCGACCACGAACAGGCCCATGCGCCGAGACACCGCGACGTCCACGACCGGCGGGTTGTCCAGCCGCCAGTTGGCGTGCGCCATCTCCTCGGCGCCCATGCCGACACCCTGGTCCGTGATGTCGAGCAGGACGCCGCCGCTGCTCAGCAGATGGCCAGCCACGACGACAGGCGTGTCGGCCGAGGAGAACGAGGTCGCGTTCTCTGCCAGCTCGGCAAGCAGGTGCACGACGTCGTTCACGGCATGACCGCGAACCGCGATACCCGGCTGCACGTTCAGCGTCACTCGCTCGTACTGCTCGATCTCCGACACCGCGGCGCGAAGCACGTCGACCAGCGCGACCGGCTGGTTCCAGCGCCTGCTCGCGTCGTGGCCCGCCAGGACCAGGAGGTTTTCCGAGTTGCGGCGCATCCGGGTAGCGAGGTGGTCCATCTGGAACAGGCTGGACAGCCGGTCCGGGTCCTGCTCGCCCTGCTCCAGGTCGTCGATCAGCCGGATCTGGCGCTCGACCAGCGACTGGCTGCGCCGGGACAGGTTCACGAACATCGCGTTGACGTTGCCGCGCAGCGCCGCCTCGTTGGCCGCCAGCCTGAGGGCCTCGCGGTGCACCTGATCGAAGGCGCGGGCCACTTCACCGATCTCGTCGGAAGAGTCGACATCGATCGGCTCGACCTCGAGCGGGATGCCAGCGCCGTCCGAGTCGCTCATCCGCCGGACCGTCTCCGGCAGCCGGACGCCCGCGACCTCAAGCGCGCCGGACCGCAGCCGCCGCAGCGGGCGGACCATGGACCGGCCGACGACGGTCGTGAGCAGCAGGGCCAGCAGCAGCACGATGAGGACCGCCGCGCCGATCACGCTCGCGGTGATGATGGCGTTGCGGTGCAGTGTGGCCGCCCTGCTGATGGTCGCGGCCACCAGGCTCTGCTCGACCGCCCGGATGCCGCCGATGGTGCCGACGGTCATGTCGCCGTACCACTCGTTAGCGGTCGTCGCCGAGTACGTCAGTGACTTGTTGTCCACTCCGAACTGAATCGCCTGCAGCTCGTAGCTGCTGGCGAAGTTGACGAGGCTGCTGGAGAGCTGACTGTTGTAGAACGCCACCTGCTGGGGCGTCGCGACCCGGTCGAACTCCGCGACGTTGGCGTTCTGCTCCTCCAGCGCGTTCTGCACGGCGGTCAGGACCTGCGGGTCGAAGGGCCCGTCCTGGGCGAAGGCATAGGCCAGCAGGCCGCGCTGCTCGGACGCCTCCTCCGCGATCAGCGAGACCAGGTTGAGTGCGCGCACATTGTTGTTCAGGGTCGGGTCACCGCTGCCGAGCGCGATGTTGTCGTCGATGGCCAGCAGCTGCTGGATCAGCGAGGTGTACTTGGTCATCACGTCGACGGCCGGCAGCTGCGTCCTGGTCGCCGCCACGCGCAGCGGGCCGAGCAGCGCGAGGGCGTCGCTGATGTTCCGCGCGTCGTTCTGGACCTGCGCTGGGTAGCCAGCCCCGATCGCCGCGCTGTCGGATTCGACCTTCGTGATCCAGATCCTGGTCAGCGACTGCTCCTGCTGGACCAGGTCAAGGTTCTGCGGTGCGCCGTCCTGGGTGTTGTGGCTGAGGGTGCCCGGCCGGCCCGCCGTGCCCTCGCCGATGTACTCCATCGTCTGGTCGCGCTCGTCTTCCAGATGCGCGGCCAGGCCGGTGACGTCGTAGCTGAGGCTCGACAGCGTCTCCACCCGCTGATAGGCAAGCGCGTTCTGGACCGCGGTCACGATGTAGGTACCGCCGAGTACGACAGCGGTCAGCGTCGGGATGATGATCAGCAGCAGCAGCCGCGATCGCACCCGCCAGTTCTTCAGCGCGCGCCACGAGGACTGGGAGCCGCGCGGCGCCTGGCCGGCGCCGGCACCCTCGCCGGCTCGGGTGGCTGCGGCCGGGCCGGCCGCAGCGCCAGGACCAGCCGGGCCACCCCGGCCAGCGGTATTACCCGGGCCGGCCGGGCCACCCCGGCCAGCGGTATTGCCCGGGCCGGCTGGGCCACCCCGGCCAGCGGGGCTGCCGGGTCCAGCCGGGCCTCCTGGAGCACCCGTGGTGCCACCTGGGCTAGCCGGGCCACCTGGGCCGCCGGCACCGCCTGCGGGCGGCGGGCCGACAGGCCGCCCTGCGGGCTGACTGGCAGCCGGGGCGGCAGTGCGGGCCTTGTTGTCTCGGGACGGCACAGTCTCTGAACCCTTCACCTGTATGCCGCAGCACCGGGGCGCGCCGACGCGGCATGGGGCACTACCGACACGGCAAACCTCCCAGAGCGACTCTTCATCGGGTGCAGTCAGTCACAGCCACGGCAACTCTAGCCGGTAGCCGGGCAACGTGCGCCAATACATGCACGAATCGGAAAAACCGATGTAACGTGATGTTTGACGGGCCTCCTGGCAGCAATAGGGTACTCTCTGGCGCATCGTCCGTGGTCAGAAAACTGTCCGGTTCCCGGGCCGGACTGCCGGATGAGTGGCGGTATCTCCCCAACCGTGCAAGGAGAGTCATGAGGCTTGACCCGGCCGGATCCGCGCTGCCGACCAGGAGCCAGCGAGTCCTCCGCGCCCGGTGCTTCCTGGCCGCGGCCTCCGGGCTCGCGGTCCTGCTGGCCGCCGGGTGCGCCAGTTCAGCCAGCGGCGGCGGCACGGTCTCGGCGACGGTCACCATCGCGGCGGTGCCGGGCGTCGACGACGCCTCGATCTACCTGGCCAAGAAGGACGGACTGTTCGCGGCCGAGGGCCTCCAGCACGTGGTCATCAGGTCATATCCCACTCAGGCGGCGGAGCTCAGCGCGCTGCAGAGCGCGCAGGCGGATATCGCCGCGAGCGACTACGGCAACGTGTTCTACCAGCAGACTCAGTCGCACGACCTGCGCATCCTGGCCGACGGTTACGACGCCACCCAGGGCGTACTTGAGGTGCTGACGCTGCCCGGCTCCCCGATCACGTCTCCGGTCAGCCTGGCGAACGCGAAGGTCGGGCTGCCCGACGACGACATCCTGACCGGCCTGCAGGGGTCGGGGAACCCGGTGAGCCTCGATGCGGCGGCGGCCACCGATGTGCTGTCGGACTACCTGGGTAACGAGGCCGACTCCGTCCAGTGGGACCCGATGCCGCAGTCGCAGGAGGTCTCCGAGCTCGAGCACCACAAGCTGCAGGCCATCCTCGTCAGCCAGCCCTACATCTACCAGGCTGAAAGCGGGGCGGGCGCCGTCGAGGTCCTGGACGCATTCAGCGGGTCAACCGCGAACCTGCCGCTGCTCGGCTACGTGGCCATGAACGCCTGGGTCAAGGACAACCCGGCCGCGGCGGCCGACTTCCAGGCAGCTCTGGCCAAGGCGCAGTCACAGGCGTCGCTGACCGGCCAGGTCCAGACCGTGCTGCCGAAGGCCACCAGCATGAGCGTCCAGGACGCGGACCTGATCACCATCGGCACCTACCCGACCACCACCAGCGCCAGCGACCTCGATCAGGTCGTTCGCCTCATGACCAACTACAACATGATCAAGCTCAGCAACGCGCCGGACGTCCCGCCCATGATCGTCAGCCGCGGGAGCTAGCGCTAGCTCAGCGACGCTGGTCCAGCCCCAGCTGCCTGGCAATGACCATGCGCTGGACCTCGGACGTGCCCTCACCGATCTCGAGCACCTTGGCATCGCGGTAAAACCTGGCGACCGGGAACTCGTTCATGAATCCGTAGCCGCCGAAGATCTGGGTCGCGTCGCGGGCATTGTCCATCGCAGCGTTCGAGCAGGTGAGCTTCGCGATCGCGGCCTGCAGCTTAAACGGCTCCCCGGCCATCAGCCGGGCTGCGGCGTCAAGCCAGGCCAGCCGGGCCACGTGTGCCCTGGCCTCCATGTCCGCGATCCGGAACTGCGTCGCCTGGTAATGGCCGAGCTCGTGGCCGAACGCCGTCCGCTCGGCGGCATACCGCAGGCACTCGTCGACGCAGCCCTGCGCCAGCCCGGCCGACAGCGCCGCGATCGCCACCCGGCCCTCGTCGAGCGTCTGCAGGAACTGGGCGTACCCGCGGCCCCGCTGCCCGAGCAGGTTCGCGGCCGGCACCCGGCACCCGGAGAACGCCAGCTCCCTGGTGTCCGAGCAGCACCATCCGACCTTGGAGTACTCCGGGCCGACGGTGAAGCCCGCCGTTCCGGACGGCACCATGATCGCCGAGATCTCGGGCTTGCCGTCGGTCCGGCCGGTGATGGCCAGCGCGGTGACCACGGAGGTAATCGATGTCCCGGAATTGGTGATGAACGCCTTCGAGCCGTCGATCACCCACTCGTCGCCATCAAGCCTTGCCGTCGTGCGCATCCCGCCGGGGATATCGGAACCGCCGCCTGGCTCAGTCAGGCCGAATGCGGCCAGGCGCTCGCCCAGGCACAGGCCAGGCAGCCAGCGCTCCTTCTGCGCGGGCGTGCCGCACCGGTAGATCGGCATCGCGCCGAGCGCCACCCCGGCCTCGAGTGTGATCGCCACCGAGGAGTCGACTCTCGCCAGCTCGTGCAGCGCCAGGCAGAAGGCAAGGTAGTCGCCGCCCATGCCGCCGTATTCCTCCGGGAACGGCAGTCCGAACAAGCCCAGCTTGCCCATCCTGGCGACGATCTCGTACGGGAACTCCCCGCGCTCGTAGTGCTGGCCGATGACAGGCGCGACCACCTCGCGGGCGAACTCCTCGACAGTGCTGCGGAGCGCCTCGTGCTCCTCATTGAGCGTGAAGCCAACCATGACCTGGACTCTACGCCCGCGCCCCCGGCGAGGGCGGCGGCCAGCCAGGCAGCCTGGCACCAACACCGGGCCCCGGCACGTTAGTCTCTCGTGCGAGCATTGCGATGCGGAGAGCTAGCCGGGGCCGCCTACCAAGGAGTTCAGGAGGACGTGATGGCGACGCTTACCTGTTCCAACTGCGCGGCCGAGGTGAAGCCCGGCGACCTGATCTGCTTCACCTGCGGCGCCAACCTGCCCCGGACCGTGGTCAGGGATGACGACTCGCCCGCAGCGAACACCGTGATGCAGGAATACCTGCGGCCCCACCAGCGGAGTTCTCCCATCTCAGCCGCCGTGCTCCGTCTTTCTTTTCCTACCGGGAACGTGGAAGTTCCAGCTGGCACCACCTTGCTACTGGGCCGTGACCCTGAGGAATCCCTGGTGGCAGCAGCCTTCGCGCGCTATGAGAACGTCTCGCGGCGGCATGCGACAGTGACCATGGACGATGGCGGGCACGCCAGCATCATGGACGAGAACTCCACGAACGGCACTTTTGTCAACGGCGACCGGGTACTGCCCGGCATCGCGGTGCGGCTGGCCGACGGGGACGTTGTCAGGCTCGCAGCCGATGTCTCCGCTGAGGTCATGCTGCCCCGGCAGGAGCCCGACCCCGCTTCACTCAGCCGCCCCGACCAGCCCTAGAGCAGCCGTCCCGAACAGGCCTTTCCATGACCGGATCAGTCACGGCCGGCTGCCGGGTCAGTCGTGGCCGCGAGCCGCGAACCACGGATCGCCGACCGCATCGGCGCTGAACCACGGCCGGTACGGGGTGCTCCCGGCGGCCGGGCCGGCTAGCTCATCGCTGGTGGCGGCGTCCGGCGGCCGGGACCGCGCCGACGGACGCGTGCCGGGACCGTCCTGCGGGCCGCGCGAGCCGCCAGGCCCGCTGTCCTCGCCCGGCCGCTGCTGGTCGACCGCGTCCGGCTGGCCGCCGCCTGCTCCTGCGCCGCCCGGCCCGAGGCTGCCGGTGACGGTCCGGTCAGTGTCTGTCCGCTCGGTGTCGGTCCAGCTGCCATCTCCCCCGCCGTCCGCGCCGGCATCAGCGCTGTCGTGCGCGCGGGCGGACGCCACCTCGCCGCCCGGAATCTCGCCGCGCCACCACACGTCGGCGGCGTCCGGTCCGGCGGCAGCTGCGTCCCGGCTGGCGAGCGGACTCGACGGATGCGCATCCGCGAGCCGGGCCAGGCGCTCAGCTAATTCGCGGTACCTGCTCGCGGCGCGATCCGCGGCACCAGCCCGCAGGTCGCCGGGCGTGCTTCTGGCGTCCGGCTCCACCGGGTTGTCAGGTCGGTCAGCCTCAGCGCGGGGCTTGTCGGGCAGCCGCATAGGCCCGATTGTGCCGCACTTGCCGCCTCGCCGGCGGGGTCCCGCAGTTCCCTGCCGGCCATCTGCCCGTAACCTTGGCCTCGTGACATCCCGGAGCGCCATCGTTCGCGGCCGCCAGGGTCGCGCAGGCGGTGACGGGTGCCAGTGCGCCGCCGCGCAGAGGCGGTCCGCTGGTGATTGACCTCGAGCTGAGCTGGCACCAGGCTGCTGGCGCGGCAGCGGGGCTGGCCGTGGCGACCGTTGCGCTCCGCGCGGCCCGCAAGCCGAAACTGACGTCAGTGGCCACCTTCACGCAGGAAAGCGCGCTGGTACTCGGCCTGTTCGCGCTGTGGCAGCTGGCCGGCTCGTTCGCCGTCGTCGGTCCGGCCGGTGCCCTGCGCCGGTCGCGCTGGATCTGGCACTTCGAGCGAGCGGTGCACCTGCCGAGCGAGACCACCATCCAGCATTTCTTCCTGCCGCACCCGCTGGTCATCCAGTTCTTCAACCTGTACTACGACTCGCTGCACTTCCCGGTGCTGATCACCTGCTTCATCTGGCTGTTCGTCCGGCACCGGGACCGCTACGGCAGGTGGCGGACAACGCTGGTCGCGTTTACCGGGCTCTGCCTGGTCGTCCAGCTGCTGCCGGTGGCGCCGCCGCGCATGCTGTCCGGCACGGGCCTGGTCGATACCGCGGTGCTCTATCACCAGTCGGTGTACTCGAGCGTGGCCGGCTTCGACCCGGACCAGCTGTCCGCGATGCCGTCGGTGCACGTGGGCTGGGCGATCCTGGTCGCCGCGGCCGTCATCATGACAGCGAACACGCGATGGCGCTGGCTGGCCGTTCTCTATCCCTGCATGACCACGCTGGCCGTGATCGTGACCGCGAATCACTTCTGGCTGGACGGCATCGTGGCCGCCGCGATCCTCGCCCTGGTGCTGACCGTGCAGGCGCTGGCGCGGCGTGTGCTGGCGCCTCGCCGCAACCGCGCGGAGCCCGGGCAGACGGCCATCCCGGTCGCCGGAGCCGGGCAGCTCGCTGCCAGCGGCACGGTGCGCGCGTGCGCCGAGCGGCGGTCAGAACAGGACCCGGCTGCCGGCTAGGCTCCCCGGCAGTCACGGCTGGTCGTCGTCGACGATGATGCCGAGTGCCTCGGCCAGGACCGGCGCGACGACGGCCAGCTGACCCGAGCTGATCGTCGCGCCGCGGAGCGAGCCGGTGTCGATGATGAGCCCGAGCTCGGCGCCGCGCAGGTCGGTCTGCTCCATCGTGACCTTGCTGAAGTCAGCGCGGGTGAGCTGCGAGCCTGGGAACGAGCAGCCGGTCAGTGTCGCTCCGGCGAAGTCGACGTCGCGCAGCGCGCAGTTCTCGAACGTGACGCGGGTCAGCGTCGAGGCACGGAAGTTGACCGAGTCCAGCTTGCAGCCGCTGAAGATGACGCTGCGCAGCTCGGAGCCGAACACCTGGACTCCCGCCAGCACCGACCCGATCAGGGTGACTTCGAGCCAGCTGCTCTCCGCCAGGGTGGTCCCGGTCAGCCGCAGGTCGCGGGCCCAGACATAGCGCAGCCCGGATCGCTGCATCCGGCCGCCGGTAATCGAGACCTGCCGGAACGCGCACTCGAGGAAGCGGCTGTTCGGCGCATCCGGCGCGTCGAACTCGGCCTCCTCGAACAGCACCGTGTCGAAGTCGCCCGCGGAGCTGAAGGCGCCCTCGTGCGGAACCAGCGCGTGCGCGTACGGCAGGTCAGCCAGTTCGGGCAGCTTGGTCATGCTTGCGTCCTGTCCGCAGGGCCGCCCGCCAGGAAGCGCTGCACGTCGTTCGCCTCGGCCGCGAGATCGGCCTCGACTGCGCCCGGCAGCTCACCGAGACGGTCGAGCACGACCCTGCCGCCCGCATACTCCCAGATCCCGGCGGCGTGACCGCCGATCAGCGCGAACGGCCGGAACAGCCCGTTTACCGTCACGACGCCGTGCTGGCCGCCGAGTACCGGCTCGCGAGACGCCCAGCCGAGCAGCACCGGATCGAATGCGCCCAGCAGCCGCGGCGCAGGCAGGGCCGCGTCCTCCTGCCGAGCGCCGGCAAGCTCGGCAAGGCCGTCGTGCCGGTCCCGGAGCTCGGTCGCAATGGCAGCGAGGCCGCGGCGTACCTGACCGACTGGCAGCCCGGCCCACCTGGCGAGATCGCGGTCGGAGGCTGGCCCGTGCCCGGCCAGGTAGCGCCGGGCGAGCTCGGCCAGGGCGATGTCGGGATCAGGCTCTCGCGGCGGCTTCCCGAGCCAGTCCCGCACGAGCACGTAGGCGTGCTGGCCATCGATCATTGGTCCGCGCACGGCGATGCCCCGCATACTCGCGAGCTCGAGCAGGAGCAGCGGAAGGCTGGCCTCGGCCGGCAGGCCGGCGTCCGCCATGATCATCCGCAGCTGCACGCGGGTGAGCGGGCCGTGAGCGGTGAGCGCGGCTTCGGCGACCGCGACGCCCCTGCCGGCATCGGCATCCGTCATGCCACCGCGCGCCAGCAGCCGCCGGACCGTGGCCTCGTGCTGCGGCCGGACCATCAGCGGATGCAGCCACCAGTAGTCCTCGCTGCGAATCAGGTGCAGCGTGCCGCGGTTCAGCCAGGTAATGAGCAGGGTGCGGTCCTCAGTCAGTGCCCGGTCCACGTCAGCCGCCGTCAGGCCGCGGGTCCTGGCCCGGATCGCGAGCCGGGCGCCGCGCGGATCCTGACCCTGCACCGCAAGCAAGCGCCCGGCCACCTCCACCGGGCTGCTCGCCGGCTCCCCCGCGAGCAGCTGCGCGGTGAACCGCTCGGCCTGGACCCGCTGACCGGCGATCCCGTCCGCCTCCGCTCTCACGTCCGCCTGCACGCTCGCATTCGCATGCACTGGCGCGGCCACCTCCCCGCGATTGCGCCGGCTCTCATCATCCCGGATGCCGCTGACAGTTCGCTGCCGCTAACATAGTGAAGCAGCAACTTGACTATGGACGGCGCAGGCGGCATACTGAAGCACATGCTTAACCAAGGCGCTGACCTGGACCGGGTGTTCCAGGCTCTGGCGGACCCGGGCCGCCGGCTGATGGTGGAGCGGCTGAGCCAGGGACCTGCCTCCGTCAGTGAGCTGGGCAAGCCGCTGTCGATGTCCCTGACAGCTGTCGTCCAGCACGTCCAGGTGCTCGAGGCCAGCGGCCTGGTCCGCTCGCAGAAGACCGGGCGCACGCGCACCTGCAGCATCAACCCGGCGGGACTGCGATCTGCCGAGAGCTGGATCGCCGGCCGCCGGGCACGCTGGGAGCGCCGCCTGGATCGCCTCGGCACGTTCCTTGATGACACCGCCGACACCACGGCGCTCGATCTGCTTCGCGAGGACGACCGCGAGGCTGACGGTCCGCAGGAAACCTGATGGCCGCCGGATCGTGGCTCGCGGAACGGCGCTCCGCCTGGGAGCAACGTCTCGCGCGCCTGGCCGATTATCTCGCTCGCACGACTAGTACCCGGCCGCGCGGCCAGGACCGCGCGGCCAGCACCGATCAGCCTGACGACAAGGAGAAGCCATGAGAGAGCGTTCTGCCAACTACGGCACGTTCACCATCGAGCGCACCTACCCGGCCGCGATGCCGTCGAGGGTGTTCGCAGCCTGGGCGAGCCAGGAGGCGAAGGGCATCTGGATGGACGACCCGGACTACAAGTCCGACGGCTCGCAGCCGGAGCTCGAGTTCCGGATCGGCGGCCACGAACGCTTCGGCGGCGTCGACCCCGAGGGCGGGACCTACCGGTACGACGCCACCTACTACGACATCGTCGAGAACCAGCGGATCATCTACTGCTACGAGATGTACGCCGGCGAGGACCGGATGTCGGTGTCGGTTGCCACC
>Ga0302326_10009609_pt1 | contig 21074 bp, 9 predicted proteins | sample Palsa_T0_3_FD_202264 | JGI IMG/M metagenome (GOLD analysis project Ga0302326, IMG submission 202264) | Peat permafrost microbial communities from Stordalen Mire near Abisko, Sweden - Palsa_T0_3 | ecosystem: Environmental > Terrestrial > Soil > Palsa > Peat permafrost | place: Sweden: Abisko... | reverse complement strand
AAGCTCATGTTCAAATTGCCGGGCAACCGATGCTCCCACGATCCGTTTACATGCACGTAGTCGAGCTCAGACTCAAGCTTCGCCTTCAGCCGGTCGCGGAGTCCGCGCAGATAAGCCGCCTCGGTGTCCATCTCTTCACGGGCAATTTCGCACGCCTTGCCCAGGCCAACGATGCCGGTCACATTCAGCGTGCCGGACCGCATGCCGCGCTCGTGCCCGCCGCCGTCAATCTGCGCCGCAATCTGCACGCGCGGATTGCGCCGGCGAACATACAAAGCGCCCACGCCCTTGGGCCCGTAAATCTTGTGTCCGGAGAGCGACAGCACGTCGATGTTGTCGGCGATCACGTTGATCGGAACCTTGCCCACCGCCTGCACCGCGTCGGTGTGGAAGATCACGCCCTTCTCATGGCACAGCTTGCCAATCTCGCGGATGGGCTGCAGCACCCCAATCTCGTTGTTAGCCGCCATGATCGAAACCAGAATCGTCTTGTCGTCGATGGCCCGCCGCAGGTCATCGAGATCGATCAGCCCGTCGGCCTTCACCGGCAGATAGGTCACGCGATAGCCGTACTTCTCCAGGCGCTTGCACGTGTCCAGTACCGCCTTGTGCTCTGTTACCTGGGTGATGATGTGGTTGCCGCGCTCGCGATACATCTCCGCAATGCCCTTGATGGCCAGGTTGTTGCTTTCCGTTGCGCCAGAGGTAAAGATGATCTCCTTGGCAGTTGCGCCGATCAGCTTGGCAATCTGCTCACGCGCTGTCTCCACGGCCTGCTCCGCTTCCCATCCAAAGGAGTGGTTGCGGCTGGCCGCGTTGCCGAACTTGCTGGTGAAATACGGCAGCATCGCTTCCAGAACCCGCGGGTCCATCGGGCTGGTGGCGTGATTATCCATATAAATCGGCAAGCTCACGCCGGCCGGCACTTCAACATTGCTGGCAACAGTAGCCATTCTCTTGATCTCCATCCTTCTCGATGCCTCCCCGCTCATCGCGGGAAGAAAAACTATAGCGTCAGTGCAACCAGCCCGTGCCCTGGTTGCGCCCGGTGCGCCGGCTGTTCGTGCTCCGCCAGGTCCTGAATGCTGATGCTCTTCAGAACTCCGGCAATGGTGTCGTTCACGCGGGCCAACGGCTCTTTGATGGTGCAGCTGGGGGTCAGGTCGCAGCTCTTTGCGCCCTTGATGCAGGAGGTAATGAAAAATGGCCCATCGATGGCGTGAATCACCTCATAGGCTGAAATCTCGCGCGCGTCCCGCGCCAGCGCATACCCGCCGTTCATGCCGGCGTGCGAACGAAGCATCCCGTTCTTGGTCAGCAGTTGCAAAATCTTGGCCAGAAGCTGAGCCGGAATCCCGTAGGCATCGGCAACGTCCTTGGCGCTCAAAGCAGCCCTCTCCGGATGCTCGGCAAGATACTTGAGCGCCATCAACCCGTAGTCCGCCTTTTTGGTCAGCTTCAGCATTGAATATCCGACTTCTTCGGTCCGTATTCAGTATACGACCGTTTCTGTCGGCATTTCAAGCCCCGACCGGAATTGTCCCGCCCCCACCAGGGGAGAATCCGCAGGCCAGCGCAAAGATTCAACAAATACCCGTTTCAAATTATTGAAAAGACCGCTACAATCTTGCGGAAAGAGGACCCTTCAGTTCAACGAATCCGAAGCGATGGCAACCATCTGCAAGCACCCCAGGGTACGTATCGTTTCCCGGCACGAAGACACCGAGTTTGTCGAGTGCCTGGAGTGTGGCGAGGTCTTTGACTCCGAAGAGTTCCGCGATATGGAGATTGAGGAGACCGCCGAAACCGAGGACGTCGCAGACGAAGAGTGATCCCCTCAGAACAGGTCCACTACCTGCCGCCGGGGCTTGCCGTCACCGGAGGATTCACCCGGCGTGACACCACCCACGCGTAGTGCAGCCCCGACACCACGGTCAACACCATTGTGGCCCCCAGCGCCACCATGCGCACTTTGGCTACCCACGGGGCTGGGTAGATTTCCAGCAGCAGCACTGCGGCTACCGCGGCCACCTGGGCAAAGGTGTTGGCCTTGCCAAAGATGCTGGGCTTGAACTCCCGCCTCCCGGTAGCCGCGTACAGGATGGCCGCCACCACCAGTATCCCCACATCGCGCCCAAACACCATCACTGTCACCCTGGCCGGAATCAGGCCCTGATGCATCAGAACCAGGAAGAGCGTGCTGAGCAGCAGTTTGTCGGCCACCGGGTCAAGATACTGGCCCAACATGGTGCGCTGCTTGAGCCAGCGTGCCAGCGTGCCATCCAGGGCATCGGTCAACCCGGCCGCCAGAAACAGGCCGAAACTCAGCCCATAGCGGCCTTCCAGGATGGCCGCAACCAGAAATGGAGCCAGACAGATTCGCGCCAGCGTAAGCAGGTTGGGTGCATTGCGGAATGGGTTCAATCGCGTGCTCGAAACGTCGGACATGGCAGATTAAGACGAGCAACCAACCGCCGCGGACGCTCAAAAATCGCCGCACCGATTGCAACCGCCGGCAGCTCCTGATCCAGTCTCAACGGCGGCCAAACCGCCTATCGAGTCCGTCCCAGGCGTAACGCCGGCAGGGAATCGCTTTACTTTCGTGAATGATGGTACAGCATAGCATCGGCACGCAACAGCCTCGCCTTTCTCCTCGGCTCCGATCCTGATAAACTGGATCGAGTTGCTTACAGGCGCGTAGCTCAGTTGGTTAGAGCGCTTCCTTGACACGGAAGAGGTCGCTGGTTCGAATCCAGTCGTGCCTACCATATTTATCAAGAACTTAGATCAATCAGGCCATAAGCATTGGCGCACCATCTGCGCAAGGCTGCAGATTCCTTTCCCGGCCCTGCTATCGTGGATACAATCATCTTCACCCCAGAACTCAGGACCCCTCCTCCACCCTTGCTCGGGAAAAGGCGAACGCTGGCCCATGAATGAACCGCTCGCCATTATTGGCATCGGCTGCCGTTTCCCTGGCGGCTCGGATTCGCCCCAGGCATTTTGGCGCATGCTCTGCGCAGGCACCGACGCCATCCGCGAGATTCCTCCCGACCGCTGGAGCATTGCCGCCCATTACGACCCCGTTCCCGGCCGTGATGGCAAGTCCGTGTCCCGCTGGGGCGGATTCGTCGACAATATCGACCGCTTCGATCCCGGCTTCTTCGGCATCTCTGCCCGCGAGGCCGACTCCATTGATCCGCAACAGCGTCTTCTGCTTGAAGCAAGCTGGGAGGCCTTTGAAGACGGCGGACAGACGCTCGAGGAAATTCGCGGTTCGTCGACAGGCGTGTTCGTGGGCATCTCCACCTCTGACTACGGCGTGCTGCAGCATGAAGGCGGCGGCCGCACGGTCGCCGACGTCTATTCCGCCACTGGCTCCTCCTTCAGCATCTCTGCCAACCGCATCTCCTACTGTTTTGACCTGCGCGGCCCCAGCCTGGCCGTCGACACCGCCTGCTCCTCTGCGCTCACCGCGTGCCACATTGCCTGTGAGAGCCTGTGGCGTGGCGACTGCTCCATGGCCGTGGTTGGCGGCGTAAATGCGCTGCTCAGCCAGGACACTTTCTTCGCATTCAGCCGCATGGCCATGCTCTCGCCAGACGGCAAATGCAAGGCTTTCGACGCCGGCGCCAATGGCTTTGTTCGCGCGGAAGGCGCAGGCGCGGTGCTGCTCAAGCCGCTCGGGGCCGCGCAGGCAGACGGCGATAGAATCTACGCCGTCATCCGCTCCACCGCCGCCAATCAGGACGGCCGCACCAACGGCATCACCGTCCCCAGCAAGCAGGCCCAGGAAGAACTGATCCGCCAGGCTTGCATCCAGGCTGGCCTGGCGCCCTCGCAGGTCGCCTATGTCGAAGCTCATGGCACTGGAACCCCGATCGGCGACCCCATTGAAGCTGCCGCGCTCAGCGCCGCCCTTTGCGGCAGCAGAAAAACTCCCTGCCTTATTGGTTCCGTCAAAACCAATGTCGGCCACCTTGAATCTGCCTCCGGCGTGGCCAGCATCATCAAAGTCGCACTCATCCTCAAGCACAAAACCATCCCTCCCAGCCTTCACTTCAAAAAGCCGAATCCGCGCATTGACTTCAAGAAACTTAATCTCCGCGTCGTCAGCCGGCTCCAGCCTTTCCCGCGCAGTTCACGGCCTATGCTGGCCGGCATCAACTCCTTCGGTTTTGGAGGAGCCAACGCGCATGTCATTCTGCAGGCCGCGCCCCTCAGCCCGCAAAAGCCGGACACCCGAAAGCTGATCAAAGGATCGCGTGGCCGCCAGCCATTCATCTTGCCCATCTCCGCACACACGCGCGAAGCTCTTCTCGCCGCGGCCGCAAACTACCGCACCCTGCTGCTGCAGCCTGCCACCGATCCATGGTCTCTATGCTCCGCCGCCGCCACGCGCCGCTCTCACCTGGCTCACCGGCTGTGTCTCGTTGCCGCCACGCGCAGGCAGTTACTTGCTCGCCTCGATGCAGCCATCGGCGGAGAAATAACTCCCGCTCATGTCAACGGCAACACTGCCAGCAACGGACACGCCGCCTTCGCAAAACCCGTCTTCGTTTTCTCCGGACAAGGCCCGCAATGGTGGGCCATGGGCCGCGAGTTGCTGGCGCAGAGCGAGCCGTTTCGCGCCAAGATCGAAGAGTGCGACGCTCTGTTTCGCGAATTCGGAAAGTGGTCACTGATCGAAGAGCTGTCCCGCGACCAAAGCTCATCCAAAATGGAGCAGGCCGCCATCGCCCAGCCTGCCATCTTCGCGTTGCAGGTCGCGCTGGCCGCCCTCTGGCAGTCGTACGGAGTCAGCCCAGTCGCTGTTGTGGGCCACAGCGTGGGCGAAGTTGCAGCCGCTCACGTGGCCGGAGTGCTCACCTTGCGTGAAGCCGCGCGCATCGTCTTTCATCGTGGCCGCGCCATGGGCTCCGTCCCGGATACGGGAAGAATGCTGGCCGCCGCTCTCACCGCAACGCAGGCCCAGCATTTCGCCGCTGACTACGGTGCCGAAGTTGTCGTGGCTGCTTACAACAGTCCCAGCTCGGTCACTTTTTCCGGCGACCCGGCGCCGCTCAAGCAGCTTGCGCAATCGCTCGAAGAGCGCGGCATCTACAACCGCTTCCTGCAGGTCAACTACGCCTTCCACAGCCGCCAGATGGAACCGGCCAAAGCCGATTTGCTGGGCGCTCTGGGAAATGTTGAAACATCGCCGGCCCAAATTCCCCTGTGGTCCACGGTTACCGGAAAGCACACGAACGGCTTGAACATGAACGCAGGCTATTGGTGGCGCAACGTCCGCAGGCCGGTGCAGTTCAGCGCTGCCATTGAAGGACTCATCACCCAGGGCCATTCTTGCTTTCTTGAGTTGAATGCCCATCCCGCGGTGACTCCCGCCATCTCTGAAACCCTTGCGCAATCGGCCCCGAGCGGCACCGTTCTCTTTTCGCTGCGCCGCAATGAGCCTGAACTCGTCACCATCTTTGAGAACCTCGCCGCACTTCATCTGGCCGGCTCGCCCGTTTCCTGGAAGAACATCTTCCCCGCCGCAGGAAAAGAGGTCTCGCTTCCGCTCTTTCCCTGGCAGCGCGAGCGGCACTGGCACGAGCCCATCACCAGCCGCGCCGTACGCCTCAATGCGCCTGCGCATCCCTTCCTGACCGCCAAAATCGATGCGGCCATTCCCACATGGAACACCTGGCTCGATCTCAACGCCAAACCATGGCTCAAAGACCATCGCCTCGGGAACCACATCGTTTTCCCCGGTGCCGGCTACGTTGAAACAGCCCTGGCCGTCGGTGCGCTTCACTTTCCCGAGAGCCAGATTGAAATCGAGGACGTCGAATTTCTGCGCGCGCTTCATCTGCCCGAGGGAAAGGAAGCCATTCAGTTGCAGACTGTCTACTCGCCTCGCGATTCTTCCGTCACATTTTCCACCCACGAGAATGCACTCGAAGCAGATTGGAATCGCAACGCAACGGCAAAAATCAGGCCACGCGTTGCAGTCGTTCCTGCGTCACTCGACCTCAAGCGCCTCAAAGCCAGCCTGCCGGAGCATCTATCCACCGATCAGGTCTACGCCACATCTACAAGACGCGGCCTGCTCTACGGCCCCATGTTTCGCGCCATCGATTCCGTCTGGCGGAGAGACGGTGAAGCTCTGGGAAAAATCTGCCTTCCGCAGCCGCATGTTGCATCCGCGGATCAGTTTCGTATTCATCCCTCACTTCTCGACGGCTGCTTTCAGCTCGTGATGATTTCCGCCCCCCCATCGGACGACAAGATTACCTTTGTCCCGGTGCGCATCGATCGCGTCACGTTTTTCGCTCCGCCGGGCCCCATCGTTTTCTGCCATGCAAAGCTGGTCCACGCCAGTCTCCTTTCGCCCGCCTTCGACGTAGAGATCGTCGACCCCGCAGGGCGTGTCCTGATGAGAATAGACGGCTACCACGCGCAGGCTGTCCGCGGGCACACCGCGTCCGCACCCGATGCGCCCGAGAACTGGCTCTATGAAAGCAGGTGGATTGAAAAGCCAATCGAAAAATCCGCCTCCGCGCAATCCGTCTCCGGAAACTGGCTGATTTTCGCGGACCGCTCCGGCGTTGCAGAGCGACTGGCCTCGATGCTGAAACGTCGCGGCGCATCGACCACTTTGCTCTATAAAGATGAGTTGCCACAGATCAATGCAGAGCAAAACTGCCACGCTTCCGCGTTTCTGCAATCTCAACTGCAAAAGCTCCTCGCCGGACAGGCGGCGGCCGGCATCTTCGGCATCCTTCATCTTTGGAGTCTCGATCTCCCCGACGCCGCCCGCCTTGATGCCAACGCGCTCTTCGATGCACAATCCGCCGGGTGCCACAGCGCGCTGCATCTCGTGCAGGCGCTCGCATCGCAACCTTCCTCGGCGCCGCTCTGGTTCATCACCCGCGGCGCTCAGAGCGTGCGCGCCGCCGATCCGGTCTCTGTCGCGCAGTCCCCGCTTCTCGGCTTCGGACGCACCACTATCGCCGAGTTTCCGCGCATCTCCTGCCGCCTTGTCGACCTTGGCCCCGGCAAACCGCAGATCGCCGCGCGCAACCTCGTCAGAGAGTTGCAATCGAACGATCAAGAAACGGAAGTCGCTTGGCGTGAAGGCGTTCGATTCGTTAATCGCATCTCGCCGACCCGCCTTGAACTGCATCCTCCCACGGCGCCGCCATCTCCAAATGCCGGCTATCGCCTAAACCTGCCCATGTCCGGCGTGATGGATGAGCTCGCCCTCAATGAAATTCATCGCGGCAAGCCCGGTCCACACGAAGTCGAAATCGAAATCCATGCTGCCGCCCTGAACTTTCGCGACATCATGAAGCTGCTCGGCATCTACCCGTTCGATTCCGACCGCGACATCTTCATTGGCGACGAATGCTCCGGCCGCATCGTTGCAGTTGGCAAGAGCATTCGCAATTTCAAGATCGGCGACCAGGTCATCGCCTGCGGCGCCGGCTGCTTTGCATCGCACATCACCATTCCCGCCGCATTTGTTTTGCCCAAGCCGCCGCGCCTCACCCATGAGCAAGCCGCAACCATTCCCGTCGCCTTCATGACTGCCTGGTACGCGCTGCATAATCTGGGCAAAATTCAGCGCGGCGAAAAGATATTGATTCACGCCGCAACCGGCGGAGTCGGCCTCGCAGCTATCCAGATTGCACAACTCGCCGGCGCGGAGATCTTTGCTACCGCGGGCAGCGAAGAGAAGCGCGCCTTCCTGCGCGGCCTCGGCATTCGCCACGTCATGGACTCGCGCACCACCGCCTTTGCGGAAGAGATTCGCTGCATCACCAAGGGCGCAGGCGTCAACCTGGTGCTCAACTCGCTCGCCGGCGACGCAATCGCCAAGGGATTGTCCATCCTCGCGCCCGGCGGCCGTTTTCTCGAAATCGGCAAGCGCGACATTTACGCCAACACCCCCATCGGCCTCCGTCCCCTGCGCAACAACATCTCCATGTTCGTTATCGATATGGGACAGGTCATGGCTGAGCAGCCGCAGTTAGTTCAGGCCCTGCTGTTGGCCGTGCTCAAGCTGTTCCGCAGCGGCCGCCTGCAACCGTTGACGCATCAGTCTCTGCCTATTTCGCGCGCAGCCGCGGCCTTTCGGCTCATGGCCCAGGCCAAGCACATCGGCAAAATCGTCCTCACCACTCAAGACGCAGAAGCCGCACCACTGCGCATGGCTCCGGCCAAACCCCTCGCGTTCTCTGCCAAAGCTTCCTATCTCGTCACCGGCGGCCTCGGCGGCTTCGGACTAGAAATCGCGAAGTGGCTCGTCGCCAGCGGAGCGCGACACATTGTCTTGTGCGGAGTAACCGGCGCAGTCTCCCCCCGGGCCAGGCGCACGATAGCTCAGTTGCGCAGGCTCGGCGCAGAGGTCCTCATCGTAAAATCCGATGTCTCCGATGCGAATGAAGTAGCGCGCATGCTTGCCACCATCAAGCTCAACATGCCGGCGCTGCGCGGAGTCTTCCACGCTGCCATGATTCTCGATGACGGCCTTCTGGCCCATCTCACCGAAGAACGCTTCACCCGCGTTTTCGCACCCAAGGCCGTCGGCGCGTGGAACCTGCACGCCGCGCTAATCAAAGTCCCACTCGATCACTTCGTCATGTTCTCTTCCATCAGCGCGCTTACCGGTACGCCCGGCCAGGCCAACTACGCCGCGGCCAACGGATTTCTTGACGCGCTCGCGCACCACCGCCGCGCGCTTGGCCTGCACGCCTTATCTGTCAACTGGGGATCGCTCGGCCTGGTCGGCGTCGTTGCCCGCAATCCATCGCTTGCAGCACAGCTCCTGGCCAGCGGCCTGCATCCTTTTACTCCCGATCAAGCTACGCAGATGCTCGGCCGGCTGTTGCAGCGGAACGCCACCCAGATTGCCTTCATGCACGTCGATTGGCAAAAGATTTTCGCCAAAAGAATCGGCGCTGCTCCGCCGCCGCGATTCTCCGATGTCTTCGTCTCCCCGCTCCTCGGTGCGTCCGCAGGCAATGAAGATCAGCGCTCAATTCTTCTTGCTGCGTCGCATCAAGACAGGCAGACACTGGTTCTAAATCTGGTTCGCGAGTCCGTGGCCAAAGTGCTGCGAACCGTGCCCGCGCGGCTCGATACCAATCGCCCGCTGCGTGAGATGGGACTTGACTCGCTGATGGCGTTCGAGCTGCTCAACCGCCTGCAGATGAAGATCGGCGCATCCCTGCCCAACAGCAAAATCTCCGCCAACTCTTCCATCGAAACCCTTGCCGCGCTCATTCTCGATACCTTCGACGACACTCCGTCTGCATCCACCGCCGGCGATCCTTCATCCATCGCACGCAGGCACGGCGCAACTACCGATCGCGTCGCTCCCGATCAACAGATGATCTGCCTGGGCGCCAACGGCAGCCATCCTCCCGTCTTCTTCGTTCACCCCGCCGGAGGAAGAATCAGCATTTACGACGACCTGGCCGCTCACATCTCGCGCCAGCAGCCGGTTTACGCCATCCAGTCAAGATTGTTGTCCGGCGCAGCGGATGAATATGCCTCGATCGGCGAAATGGCAAGAGACTACGCCGCAATGATCGTGCGCCAGCAGCCCGAAGGCGACGTCCGCCTCGCCGGTTTTTCCGCCGGCGGCATCTTTGCCCTCGCCGCGGCGCGCGAACTGGAGCGCCGCGGGCGAAAGGTGAGCCTGCTCTGCATGATCGAAACGCCGGTCGCCATGCTCGACCCGGCACGCACACAGGTATTGGTGCTCAAGAATCTGATCACCGAAGTTTACGACCATCTCAGCGCCGCAATGCCGAAGCCGCAGCAGCCGCGGCCATCAGAACTTTCCGCTTCCATTCGGAAGCTTGCACAGCGAATCATGCGCACTAAATCGGAAGCCGGGTACTTGCAGCATGTGCTCGACTGGCTCGCCCTGCGCGGTCTGCTCGTCTCAAGCGAGGTCGATCCCGATACGCGCAGATTCTTTGCCGCCTTTGTTCGTCACTCCATTCTCATTGAGCAGGCAAAGATTCAGCCGGTGCTCGCGCCCGTCTGCCTCTACCGCGCAAAAGAGAGTTGGCTCAGCGCGACGCCGGTTGGCGCGAAGCTTTCCGCGCGCATCACCCGCGGCGAATTCCAGCAGAAGATTCTCGAAGGCCGCCACTTCGAGCTCATGAATTCGCCGCTCGTCAATGCCCTCGCGCAAAGCCTTGAAGCCGCCCTCGCCGGGTCGCTGCAATAGCACACCGCGCTCTAACTGTTGTGGACCGGCTCGCGCAGCGCGTCCCTATGCCTTGCCGGATTTCTGCCAGTAGACCGAAAAGCGCTCGTCCATCACCTGGTAAAGAGGCCGAAGCTTCGTCTCGCGCAACGGTCCGACGGTGCTGAAGCTCAAATCCCCCTCGTCCTTCTTGACCCAGAAGCCATCCTTCACCGGTTCAAACTCGGGCAGCGGCAAGGGCGCCAGCCGCTTGAGATTCGGCCCTTCGTCTCCATCGATCAGTTCGCGGCTCAGGCCGTCGCGGCCCATGCGCGCAGCCAACACCAGCGGCCCATAAGCAAGAGTCGCGAGCTCTGGGCTGCCCGCCACAAGCTCCTGGCGCAGCTTCATGGGCAAGCTGACCTCAACCCGGTCGCCGCTCTTCCAGGTGCGGTCGATCGCCAGGTAGCCGTCACTCGCCACCGCTGTTTTCTCGCGGACGCCGTTAACGCTAATTGAAATACCCTGGGCCCAGTGCGGCGCACGTACGCGCAGAGCAAACGCCACGGGATTTTCCGCATGAACAACGATCGAAGTGCGCTCTTCTTCAGGGAAGCTCGTCTGTTGCACCAGCCGCGCGCGCTTCTCCGGCCAGCTTAGTTCGGAGGCGACAAACTGGTTCACATACACGCTGTTCTCGCCCTGAAAATAAATCGTGTCCACCAGTTTCGCGTACTCCTCGACACCGCTTCCGAAGCAACACCAGAACGAATCGTATGGCTTGCCGAATGTCTTCCATGCTCCGGGAGCCGTGGCCACGTAATACATCAACATGCCGTCCGCGCTCTGCGTGCCGGCGCGCACATTCCACAGCAGGCGCTCGTAGTAGTCCATCCAGCGCGCGTGGGGCTGCCAGCCGAAGAGGTGCCGCGTGAGCTTGAGCATGTTATAGCTGCAGCAGCACTCCTGCCCGGCCGCTTCAAGATGAGCGCCCGCCGTATCGGGGTCGCTCCAGCCTTCGTTGCCGTGCGCGAAGGTGTGATGATCGACCACCGTCTGCCAGAAAAATTCGGCGATTCCCCTGTAGCGTTCGTCGCCAGTGAGTCCATATCCGCGCGCTGCGCCAATCACCTTGGGGATATTGGTATTCGAGTGCAGCCCGGCCAACTTGTCCTCGCGCGCGGCCAGAGGGTCGAAGAAACGCTTATGCTCGAACCGATAACCCGCGTCAAGATACTTCTTTTCGCCGGTCACCGCATAAAGATTGAACAGCGCTTCATTCATGCCGCCGTGCTCCGTCATCTGCACCTTGGCCAGTTCGTCGTCGCTGAGCGGCGCTACCCACGCGATCGCCCAATCCGCCATCCGTGTCGCGGTTTCCAACGCCAGGTCGCTTCCGCAATGCGTATACATATCGAGATGGCCGGCAAGGATCTTGTGATAGGTGTAGAACGGCGCCCAAACCTCCTCGTGCTTTCTTAGCCGGTCGTAGAAATTCTCCGGATAGGCACTGAGATAGCCATTCTTCTGCTGGCATTCAGACAAGCCGGCTACCAGTGCTTCGGCCTTCAGCCGCAAAGACTCATCGCCAGTGGAGGCGTACATCAGCGCGCACGCCGAGAGGTAATGGCCGCCGGCAAAGTGCCCGCGCAACTCGCCGTCTGGAGCCTCCCATCCGCCCAGCGGCTGAGCGGTCGAGGGCTTGCCCGCGGTGAGGCGAAAGCTGTGCAGCAGGCGATCGTTGGGCAGCATGTAGAGATAAACGCGGTCGCGCTCCTGCATGTCCTTGAGCAGCCCCGGCTTGAGCCTCACCTGCGTCATGGGGAAGGGCTTCGCCTTCCACACCACCTTTTCGTAGCCGGTGTGGTTGATGGCGCGCGGTGCGTCCACAACCGCATCTTGCGCCAGGGCGCGGGAGATGGCCCTGAGTCCGCGCGGCATCAACATTCCGCCTGCCGCAACGGATGTCTTCAGCAATCCTCTTCTGGTTATGCTCATGGCTTCCCCGTAAACAAGGTCTCGATTGCGGCTTCCGATCTCCCGCCGCTATCCAGTAGAGCCGATTGTACCCATTCTCGTATACTCCGCAATAGACTTGGATTCCGCGTGGAGTCCGGACCAATCTCCGCAGACAGTCATGGCCAAAGCACAACTCCCATCGCGCGTAGAAGTGATCGACTCGCACACCGCGGGAGAACCCACCAGGACCGTAATCTCCGGGGGGCCATCGCTTGGCGCCGGGCCGCTGGCTGAGCGCCTCAAGCTCCTGCGCGCCGAGCACGATTTCTACCGCCGCGCCATTCTGTGCGAGCCCCGCGGCTCCGATGTTCTGGTCGGTGCATTTCTTCTCGAGCCAGTCGACCCCGCCTGCGTGGCCGCGGTCATCTTCTTCAACAACGCTGGATACCTGGGCATGTGCGGCCATGGAATCATCGGCGTCACCGCCACTCTCGCCTTCCAGTGCCGCATCCAGCCAGGCCATCACCTCATCGAGACGCCGGTAGGCACCGTCAAAGTCGAACTGCACGCCGATGGCCGGGTGACCATCCAGAATGTCCCTGCCTATCGCCTTCTCAAAAATATTCAGATTCCGGTTCCCGGCTATGGCCCGGTGTCCGGCGACGTGGCCTGGGGCGGCAACTGGTTTTTCCTGGTGCGGGAACATTCGCTCGCCGAAGCCAGGGAGCTTCGTCTGGATCAGGTGGAAGTATTGACCGCCTTTGCCTGGGAGATTCGCCAGTCTCTGCGCGCTGCGGAGATCACCGGCGCCGATGGCGCGGAGATTGACCACGTGGAGCTGTTCGGCCCCGCGCATAACCCTGCCAACCACAGCCGCAACTTCGTTCTTTGTCCCGGCAAGGCGTACGACCGCTCCCCATGCGGCACCGGAACCAGCGCCAAGATGGCTTGCCTGGCGGAAGACCGCCTGCTTGAGCCAGGCCAGACCTGGCGGCAGGAAGGGATTCTCGGAACCGTGTTCGAAGGCAGCTTCCGCGTCGAGGCCGGCCAGATCATCCCCATCATCACCGGCTCCGCTTATGTAACCGCCCAGTCGACCCTGATCTTCGACCCCGCCGATCCCTTCCGGCTTGGGATTCCCGAATAAGCTCCGCTGCAGGTCCAATTCGCTCAGATCCCAGCTTCGCCAAGACATCAGTCCCGTGCTGGGGTCGCAACCTCATCGCCTGCCAGCGTGGAAACCGCCGCGGGAAACACCGGCGGCCGGACACCAGCAGTCTCCCAGCCGAACAGGAACTCAGCCGCTGCGCCGCAAACGCGGCCCTGGCAGGCGCCCATTCCGCATCGCGTATGAAGCTTCGCCTCGCGCCACGATGAACAGCTTTCGAGCGCAGCGTACTTCACGTCTTCGCAACGGCATACCAGCGTGTCCGCCTCTGCCAGCTCACGCAGTTCCGCGCGCAGGGCGAAGCCACGATCCAGCCGCGCGGCGAAACCGCAATGGCGCTGCCGTTGCGGGAGAAGCTCGCGTGCTTCAGCCTCGCGGCCAGCAGCCGCCCAGCCGGCAATCTCGCCCTCAATCAATGCTTTTTCGAGTCCGCCAATTCCGGTAGGTTCGCCCACGCAGGCAATCCGCTCCACCGAGCTCTGCTGCATTGAGTCGACGGCAACATACCCCCCGCTGATGCGGCAGCCGAGCAGCCGCGGCAACTCCAAGTTGGGCACAAGATGAAATCCGCATGCCAGCCAATCACATGCGATCTTCCATCGCTTGCGCCCATCGGTCGCCGTCACCAATTCCACGCGGCCTTGCCCATCGGCTCGCAGCACCCACGCGCCGGTACGATAAGCTGTCTTCCATGTTGCAAGCCGGTAGCGCGCGCCCTCTGCCAGTTTGCCGGGCGACCCGAGAAGGCTGACGCCAAATCCGGCTAGCCGGGCCAGCGAAGCCTGCTCAAGGATGCTCTCGACGCGGACGCCGGATTTGCGCAGTCCCGCGGCCACAGCCAGCAGCAACGGCCCGCTGCCGGCCACAACGGCGCGCATGGGGCTCGAACCGGAGTCGGCCTTGAGCCCCGACTTGATGAGGGCCTGCAGTCCACCCGCACCAAAAACACCCGGCAACGTCCAGCCCGGAAAAGGCAGGAAGCGCTCCCGTGCTCCGGTGGCAAGAATCAGGCGGCTGTATCCAATTTCGCGACCCTCTCCGTTGCGCTCGAGCCGCAAAACTCCACCGCTCGCGTTCACAGCCGAGCCGTAAACGGCCTGCCAGCCCTGCCATATCTCGCAGCTTGACTGGCGCAGCCGCGAGCTCCATTCGTCGAAGCTCTTCCCGTGAGGATATGTTCCGGGTGATTGAGGATCGAGGCCGCGCCAGATCTGCCCTCCAGGAGCGGGATTGTCGTCGAGAAGGCAAACGCTGCGTCCTGCCTCGGAGGCAACCACCGCGGCGGCGATTCCGCCAGGCCCGGCTCCCACCACCACCACGTCGAAGCTCGCCCTCATCCGGTCACCACTTCCATTCCCGGAGCACAGTTCACCTGGCAGGTTCGCTGGTGCAGGCGGCCATTCACGGTCGCGCAGCACTCCATGCAGATGCCCATGCCGCAGAACGGAGCCCGCTCCGTCCCGCGCACGGAGATCCGGCTTGGTTCACCGGCCATCATCATCGCGGCAGCCACGCTGGTACTCTCGTCCACGAATATCGATTTGCCGTTGATGGTGATCGAGAACTGGGAAATGGCGCTTCTCTTCAATCGGTTTTTCTTTCTCCTCGCGGCTCCGCGGCGTCGAATTCAGAATTCAATGATATCGACTCCCCTCAAGTCAAGGCCGGGGTCGGCTGGGTAGAATAAGTCTGCATCGCTGATTCCCTCGAGGCTGGCTGACCCCCGCGTTGTTGACGCCTGTCCGTTGCATCCAGCGCTGCAATCGAAAGGGTTGGACAATGAAAGCTCTGGTCAAGGCGCGTGCCGAGCGCGGTCTGTGGATTGAAGATGTGCCCGAGCCCCAGGTCGGCATCAACGACGTCAAGATTCGCGTGCTCGCTACCGGCATCTGCGGAACCGATCTGCATATCTACGACTGGGACGCATGGGCGCAGAAGACGATTCCGGTTCCGCTCGTGATCGGCCATGAATTTGTCGGCGAGATTGCGGAGACAGGCTCGAACGTAACCGACTTCCACATCGGCGACCGCGTCAGCGGTGAGGGACACGTGGTGTGCGGGCGCTGCCGCAACTGCCTCGCCGGCCGTCGTCATCTTTGCGCCCACACTGCCGGAATCGGCGTCAATCGCGCCGGCGCGTTTGCCGAGTACATCGTGCTGCCCATGACCAACATCTGGCGTCATGCTGCCGGTATCGCGCTCGATGTTGCGGCGATCTTCGATCCGCTGGGCAACGCCGTGCATACAGCATTGGCGTTTCCGGTGCTGGGAGAAGATGTTCTCATCACCGGCGCAGGCCCCATCGGCATCATGGCCGCGGCAATCGCAAAGCACGCGGCCGCGCGCAATGTGGTCATCACCGACCTGAATCCCTACCGCCTGGAGCTTGCCAGGACGGCTGCCAACGTTACTGTCGCAGTGAATCCCAAAGAAAAATCATTGGAGCAGGTGCAGAAAGATCTCGGCATGCAGGAGGGCTTCGATGTCGGCTTCGAAATGTCAGGCAATGCGAACGCGTTCCGCGACATGCTTGCCAATCTCAGTCACGGAGCTAAGGTCGCCATGCTGGGCATTCCCTCGCCTTCCGAAATGTCGATCGACTGGGCCAAGGTGATCTTCAACCAGTACACCATCCGCGGCATCTACGGCCGCGAGATGTATGAGACCTGGTACAAGATGACGGTCATGCTGGAATCGGGCCTGGACATCAGCAAGGTCATCACCCACCGCCTCAAGTGGAATCAGTTTGAAGAAGGCTTTGACGCCATGCGTTCCGGAAGCAGCGGCAAGGTAATCCTGAACTGGCAGAGTCTGGCCTGATCAAGTCGCGGATTTTTTAAACCCGAATGGTCAGGGATGCGTCGCCTTTGCCGCACCGGCGCGCTCGGTTTGAATAGAGACCACAAACTCCGCCGACTGATCGGCCAGCGAGCTCCCACCAATCCACACCGTGTAATGCGTCGCTTCAATGGTTGGCACGTGTTCGCCGCTGATGAATGAGAGCTCGTTGAAGCCCAGCGGGAATGTAACTTGTTTCGATTCGCCCGGAGCCAGCGTCACGCGCTCAAATCCCTTCAAGCTGCGAACAGGCTGCTCAATGCTCGCTCCCAGATTACGGACGTAGCACTGCACCACCTCTGTCGCGGCGCGACTTCCCGTGTTGGTCACAGTCGCAGTTGCTTCAAGCAGCGATTTGCCCCGATTGGCAAGCGCCTGGATGAGCGGAATGCTGGCCTTCGATACCTTGACGCCCTGGTAAGAGAATGTCGAATAGGAGAGGCCGAAGCCAAACGGGAACAGCGCGCTGTTCGGCACATCGATATAGCGGGAGAAGAAGCGCGAGTCGCCTCCTGGCGGCTTGGAAAGATCGATGCCCTTAGCCGGCCGGCCAGTAGGGAACTGATTGTAGTAGAGCGGCTCCTGACCCACTGCGCGCGGAAAGCTCATGGGCAGTTTGCCGCTGGGCGAAACATCTCCGTAAAGCACGTCGGCGATGGCGTTCCCAGCCTCCGTGCCAGGGAACCAGGCCTCGACGATGGCGGAAACGTGCTTCGCGGCCCAATCCAGAACCAGCGGACGGCCGGAGAAGACGAGCAGCACCACAGGCTTGCCCGCGGCAACCACTTGCTCCATTAGCTGCTCCTGGTTGCCCGGCAGATCGAGATACGCGCGGCTGCCGGCCTCGCCGCTCATCGTGTTCGACTCGCCAAGCGCGAGCACCGCCACATCGGCATCCTGCGCCGCCTTCACAGCCTCAGCGAAACCGGCCTCCGAGTTATCCTCGATCTCCGTTCCCTTGGCATAGAGTAGGATGCCGCCGGTCTTCTGGGCGCGTTCCTCAAGCGCCTGCCGGATGGTAATGATGTCAGGATCGCGGCCCGCTCCACCCCATGCTCCAATCATCTCGCCGGCGGAATCGGCGAGCGGCCCGATCAGCGCGACCTTCTTTCGTTCAGCCGAGAGCGGCAGCAGCGGCACACCGTCTGCCAGCTTGTCGTTCTTGAGCAGCACGAGCGACTCCTCGGCAGCCTTGCGCACCAAAGGCCTGTGTTCAGCCACGGCAGCGGTCACCTCCGCGCCTTCGGTGTAAGGATGCTCAAAAAGCCCAGTGGCAAATTTCACGCGAAGCACGCGTCGGACAGCTTCGTCGACCACCGACATCGGAACCTGACCGGAGCGGATCAGCTCTGGCAGTTGCGTGTCGTAAAAGTGCGACATCATATCCACATCCACGCCCGCGGTGATCGCCTTGCGCGTGGCCGTCGCCGGGTCGAGCGCGATGCCGTGATTCATCAGCTCCATCACCGCGGTGTAGTCGCTCACAACGAAGCCGTTGAAGCCCCACTCCCCGCGCAGAATCTTGCCGAGGAGGAATGGATTGGCGCTTGCAGGCACGCCGTTCAACGAATTGAACGCGCTCATGATGGTTGCTGCGCCGGCCTCGACAGCGGCGTGGTAAGGCGGCAGATAGACCTGCCGCAGTGTTATCTCCGACATGTCTGTCGTGTTGTATTCGCGGCCAGCCTCGGCAGCGCCGTAAGCAGCAAAATGCTTGACTGAAGCGGCAACATTTCCCGGCTTGGAGAGGTCGTCACCCTGGTAGCCGTGAATGTACGCCCGCGCCATGGCCGAGCCCAGATACGGATCTTCGCCTGCGCCCTCCGCCGTTCGTCCCCAGCGGGGATCGCGGCTGATGTCTACCATGGGCGAGTAAAACCAGCGAACGCCGGCCGTACTTGCTTCGCCGGCAGACATGTGCCCCAGGGAAACGACCAGCTCCGGATCCCAACTCGCCGCCAGCCCCAGCGGAATCGGATACACGGTGCGAAAGCCGTGGATGACATCCGCGCCGAAGAGCAGCGGAATATGCAGGCGGCTCTTCTCCACGGCCAGGTGCTGATAGGTGTTGGTGCGCGCCTGGCCTACCGTATTGAGCATCGAGCCAACGCGGCCCGTCGCCGCCATTTGCATCACATCCAGATGATTGGCTTCGACCGGATTGACGGCAACAATCACGCCGCCTTTGTCCTTTCCAGCAAGGTCCACCGCCGGTTTTGCTTCGCCGGTTTTCTCCGCGGGCGAATCGCCGGTATCGTTGTACTGGACCAGTTGCCCGATCTTTTCTTCCAGCGTCATCTGCTTGAGCAGGTTCTCCACGCGGGCTTCAATCCTGGGATCGGCCAACTGCGCGTTGGAGGGAGGTGTTGCGTGGCTCGCCTGCTGCGCCGGCGCATGGACTGCGAACCCGGCGATCGCCAAACCAAGCGAACAACAGGCGAATAAAATGCGGACTCGAACGTTGGTCCAGAGAGTGGGATAGAGCTTCATGATTGTGGCCTCAGCGTTGCAGTGTTTCAAGAAACTCCTCCGAATCAGGTGCTGTGCAGCGGCTGCCATGGCCGCCCGATATTAGATTGCGCAAAAAAGGAAGGATGTCAGGTTGCCGTAAAGTCAGATATAGTACACATCGTTGGGCGGCAGAGTTCGATTAGCGGCCTGTGCGCAATCGTTTGCGCTACCGTGAATCTTGTATCACTTGCAAATCCAATGAGTCAAATCGCCGCAATCCGCCCGCGGTTAGAATTGCCCATCAAACGCATCCCGGCGGATGAGACGATAAGGCTGCTTTTCTGCTCGCCCGAGAGGAATCAGGGGGATACAGTAATGAGGACCACGAAGCCTGTTTCAGGAATTCCTCGCAGCTCCCGCAACCGGCGCTTCATCGCCCTGGTGCTGCTCTTGCTTCTGCTCCCTGCGCTCGCCCATGCGGCCTCTGATTACTACCGTCGCGTCATCTTCGATAACAGCCTGACTTCAGACCGTTATTTCTATAGCGGAGGCCAGGCATCCGGGGAAAGCTATCTCGAGCTGCAGCGCGGCCGCTTGCCGGTTGAGACTGCGATTTTTCTCACCCCGCCAAATGCCATTCGTATCGAGTGGCAATCCGCGCCAGCAAGCGGATGGGAGGCCCACGTTTCCGCCGTTGAATTCCGCAATCGACCGCCGGGATTGACCGGTCACAACCTGTATTTCTGGATTTTTTCCGCCCAGCCGATTGCCGCGGCGGACTTGCCGAAGCTTGTGCTTTCCAACGCAAGTGAGGGCCTTCAGGTGGCCGAAGTCCCCGCCAGCTTCACGGAACCTCTCGACCTGGGCAAATACACCGGCGACATTCCTGCGGGCCGCTGGATTCAGGTGCGCATCCCGCTGTCCGACTGCCGCACCGCGTCAATCTATCCTTTTAACCCCAGTTTCCTTAGCAGCATCACCTTCCATCAGAATCGTGCCGATAACGTGCGCCACACGCTGATCATCGACGAGATTCGCGTTGATGACGATCCCGCCGCCTCAGGCCCATTGCCCATTCCATCCAATGTGCGCGCCACCGGCTACGATCGCCACGTCGAGATTGAGTGGGACGCGGCGGAATCTCCAGCCCTGGCCCGCTACGTCATTTATCGGTCCCTCGATGGCGGCCACTACACGCCGGTGGGCATTCAGTTGCCGGGCATTCATCGCTACGAGGATTTTCTCGGCAAGCCCGACGCACGCGCGCAATACAAAGTCGTCGCCGCTGACTGGCAGTACAAACAATCGGCGTTTTCGAATGTCGCCGGCGCCCAGACGCACGACATGACGGACGACCAATTGCTCACCATGCTGCAAGAGGCATGCTTCCACTATTACTGGGAGGGAGCCGATCCGCATTCCGGCATGACCCGGGAAAACATTCCCGGCGACGATCGAATCGTAGCCACCGGCGCCAGCGGCTTCGGCATTATGACCCTCATCGTAGGCGTCGATCGCGGCTTCATCACGCGCGAACAAGGCGTAGAGCGGCTCACCAAGATCGTTGATTTTCTCGCACATGCTCAGCGCTACCACGGTGCGTGGTCGCATTACATGGACGGCAACACCGGCCGCACCATGCCGGTGTTCGGCATGTTCGACAACGGTGGAGATCTGGTGGAGACTTCATTCTTGATGCAGGGGCTGCTGGCTGCTCGCCAGTATTTCCATGGGTCTGCGGCAACCGAGCAGGCGCTTTACGGAGCCATCACGCAGCTTTGGGAGACGGTGGAATGGGACTGGTACCGCGATTCCCCAACCAGCGACTTTCTTTTCTGGCATTGGTCGCCGCAATGGTCGTTCCAGATTCATCACCCCCTCATCGGATTCAACGAAGTGATGATTACGTATCTCCTCGCAATGGCGTCGCCGACGCATGCTGTTCCGGCGAGCATGTACTACTCAGGATGGTCAAGCCAATCGGAGATGGCGATGCAATACCGTGCCGGTTGGTCCGGCACAACCGACGGCAACCACTACGGAAATGGGCACACCTACTACGGCATCAAGCTCGATGTGGGCGTGGGCCCAGGCGGTCCACTCTTCTTCACCCAATACTCATTCATGGGCTTCGATCCACATAGCCTTCACGACCGCTTCACCAACTCTTACTTCGACAACAATCGCAACATTGCGCTCATCAGCGATGCCTATTCGATTGCCAACCCCAAGCACTTCGAGGGATATGGGTCAAATGCCTGGGGACTCACTGCCGCGGACACACCCCGAGGCTACGCAGCCAGCGCTCCCGACGAGGCAGACGACCACGGAACTATTGCGCCGACAGGAGCCCTGGCATCCTTCCCCTATACGCCGGAAGCCTCGATGGCGGCATTCAAGCATTACTATCGCGATCTCGGGGATCGGATGTGGGACATTTACGGTCCGCGCGACGCATTCAATGAAGGCGAC
>Ga0302326_10009608_pt1 | contig 21074 bp, 21 predicted proteins | sample Palsa_T0_3_FD_202264 | JGI IMG/M metagenome (GOLD analysis project Ga0302326, IMG submission 202264) | Peat permafrost microbial communities from Stordalen Mire near Abisko, Sweden - Palsa_T0_3 | ecosystem: Environmental > Terrestrial > Soil > Palsa > Peat permafrost | place: Sweden: Abisko... | reverse complement strand
TCGGCCAAGCCCTTCTTGAACTCACTCTGCGCCGACCCGAGGTTGCGGGCCAGCTTCGGGATCGCGGCGCCTCCGAAGAGCACCACCACGACGACGATCAGGACAATCAGGAGGTCTGGGCCAAAAAGTTCTGCCAGCATGTCGAACGCTCCTCGACGGACGCCCGGTGGCAACCCGCCAACGCCAGGTTACCGTGTCTCCCGCCCACGGGGGCCCGGGGCCTGTTCAGGGGGACGCAGGTGCCCACACCTCGGCTGCCGGCACCGGCACGTCGGGCCGGCGGAGTGGCTCAGCGGCCCTGCCAATTCGGGGCGCGCTTCTCGGCGAAGGCGATCGCCCCCTCCCTGGAGTCGGCCGAGCCGAAGACCGCCGCGGTGGCGGCGTCACTCAGCTCCCAGGCCTTGGCCTCGGGGACCTCGGCCGCCTCCAGGGTGATCTGGCGGGAGTAGCGCACGCTCAGGGGGGCGTTGGCGATGATCCGTCCGGCCAGCGCCAGGGCCTCCTCGAGCACCCGGTCGGCCGGGACGACCGAGTTGACCAGCCCGAGCTCGTACGCGCGCGTGGCGCTGATCGAGTCCCCGGTCAGGGCCAGCTCGAGCGCGGTGGCCAGGGGGACCCGCTTGGGCAGCCGGACCAGCCCACCGCCAGCCGCCAGCAGCCCCCGCTTGACCTCGGGGATCCCGAAGACGGCGTGCTCGGCCGCCACCACCAGGTCGCACGCCAGCACCAGCTCGAAGCCTCCGGCCAGCGCCGGCCCGTTCACCGCGGCGATCACCGGCACCGGGATCTCGCGCCGGGCGAAGCCGGCAAAGCCGCCCGTGCCGGCACCGACCGATCCTCCGGCGCCGCTCGCGAACGCCTTGAGGTCCATGCCGGCGCTGAAGGCCTTGTCGCCGGCCCCGGTGAGGATGATGACGCGCAGGTCCTCGTCCTTTTCCAGCTCGTCGAGCGCGGCGGTCATCTGCTTGGCCACCTCGCCGTTGACCGCGTTGCGGGCCTCGGGCCGGTTGAGGGTCAGCACCTCCACCTGGCCGCGTCGGTCACGCAGGATCACCGGCTCGCTGTCGGTCATCGACTGCTCCTCTCGCTCGGACGTCCCGGCGACGCTAGCTCGACCGGCCCGCGCCGTCCCGGCCCGCCGCCGGCGTCAGGTCACGTCCTTCCGGAAGGTGGTGAAGTACCCGACCACGATGGGCACCAGGCCCCATGCGGCCAGCACGATGGTGGCCAGCCACCAACTCAACAGATAGACGCGCTCGGCCGCCGGGGCGATGTCGCCCGCCACCGCCGCCGAGGCGGCGTAGGGGAGCCAGCGGCCGACGTTGGGAAAGATCCCGTCGAAGACCGGCTCGATGATGAACGTGATGGCGAGGATCGTCACGACCGCCGCGATCTGGTTCTTGATCAGCGTCCCCAGTCCCGCGCCGAAGAGCGCCAGGAGGGCGAAGGCGGCGAAGAACCCCGGCAGCACCGGGCCGGCCTGGTTGAAGAGGGCCGACACCGAACCGCCCTGGGTCTTGAGGAGCGGGATGCCCATGGCGCCCACCAAGAGGAGGCTGGCCACTGCGATGCCCAGGCCCCAGATCAGCGAGGCGATCGCCTTTTCCGTCAGCAGCCGCCACCGTCGGGGTTCGACGAGCATGCTGGTGGTCATGATCTTGTGCCGGTACTCCCCGGTCACGCACAGGACACCGACGACCGCGGACATCCAGACGCCCCCGACGGCGAAGCCCGCCGCGACCAACCGGCGGAGCCGGTACTGAGAGGTCAGCGCGACGAACGAGACGTGATGACGGCCATTGACGCCGGCGTGGCTGACCAAGAAGACGACGACGATGCCCAGCGCGGTGAACAAGAGCGCCGCGCCGAGCACGACCCAGGGTCCCGGCGCCGTGCGGAGCTTGAATAGCTCGGCGCGGACCCCTCGGATCATGGCCCCGGCACCGCCGTCGCGCTGGGTGTCTCGGAACCGGTGAGGGACAGGAACACCGACTCGAGATCGGTGCGCTCGTTGACGAGCTCGTAGACGACGATCTGGCTTCGCGCCAGCACCGGGCCCAGCTGGTCGGGGGTGACCCCCTCGACGACGACCAGGTCGTGGGCGAGGCGCCGGGAGTCCCAGTGCGCCGCCGCCAGCACCCCGAGAAGCCGGTCGACCTCGGGGGTGCGGACTCGCATGGACGAGCGGATCTGACTGAGGAGGCCGGACAGCGGCCCGGCCGCCCGGACCCGACCGCCGGCGATGATCACCACGTCATCGACGGTCTGGGCCATCTCGGCCAACAGGTGCGACGAGACCAGCACGGTGTGCCCCTGGCCGGCCAGGTAGCGCAGGAACTCCCGCAGCCACGCGATGCCCTGGGGGTCGAGTCCGTTGGCCGGTTCGTCCAAGATGAGCACCGGCGGGTCGCCGAGCAACGCCGCGGCCAGCCCGAGCCGTTGGCGCATCCCGAGGGAATAGCCGCCGGCCCGGCGGCGTCCGGCGTCCTTCAGGCCGACCAGTTCGAGCACCTCGTCGACCCGGGTCGTCTTGATCGCCGCCGCGATCGCGCACATGCGCAGATGGTCACGGGCCCGGCGGGCCGGGTGGAAGCTGGTCGACTCGAGGAGCGCGCCCACGCTGCGCAGGGGGCGCTCGATGTCTTGGTAGCGACGTCCGCCGATGGTGGCGGTCCCCGAGGTGGCGTGCACCAGCCCGAGCAGGATCCGCAGCGTGGTCGTCTTGCCGGCCCCGTTCGGCCCGAGAAATCCGGTGATGCGGCCCGGGGCGACGGTGAAGCTGAGGTCGCTCACCGCCTGGATGGCGCCGAAACGCTTGTTGAGTCCGGAGACCTCGATGGGCACGGCATCGGCGCGCCGGCTCGACCCGTCCACAGGGGCGAGCATAGGGCGACCCACCGTCAGCCCTTGGGCGGTTCCTCCCACGAACGCGCGTCGAGCACCTCGGCGAAGCCGCCGGTCCCACCCGGGCCACGCATGAGGAACCGGATCGCCCGACGGCGGACGACGGCGTTCTGCACGCCGAGCGAGATGGCCAGGTAGAGCAGCACGCTGGCCCCGGTCACCCCGACCGGCCCGTGCAGCGACGAGATCAGCGCGGCGGTCGAGAAATGGACGGCGATCGACACCGCCCACAGGCCGATGGTCAGCCAGGTGGCCTGCTGGACGACCCCCTGGGCGAATGGCGTCAGCCTGACGGTGAGGGCCCGGATGGCGCCGAACACGGCCGCCCCGACGACGAAGCTGCCGATCACCACCGCCGAGACGGCGGCTCCCAGCGCGTGGGTCTCGGTGTAGTGGAAAAACTGGAAGAGCCCCACCAACAACAGCACGATCGGCACCCGGGTGCTGAAGTGCAGGCGGACCCGCCGCACCCTCCGTTGGCGGTACAGGATCCAGACCAAGACCGCCCCGTCGAGCACCAGGTCGAACACGCTCATCGTTCCGACCCTACTGGTGGTCGGCGCGGATTTGGCCTAGCCGTGGCCCTCCAGCTCGAGCAGGGCCCGCTTGACCGGGAGCCCGCCCCCGTAGCCGCCGATGGTGCCGTCGGCCGCGATGACCCGGTGGCACGGCAGGATCACCGGGATCGGGTTGGCCCCGTTGGCCTGCCCCACCGCCCGGAACGCCTGGGGCCGTCCCACCCAGCGGGCCAGCTCGGCGTAGCTGATGGTCTCGCCGTAGGGGATCTCGGCCAGGCTCAGCCAGACCTGCTCTTGGAACTCGGTCCCGGTCACCGAGAGGGGGAGGTCGAAGGAGGTCCGCTTCCTGGCGAAGTACTCGTCGAGCTGGCGGGCCGCGTCGAGCACCGGCCCGGTGACACCTCGCCGCTCCGCCGACACGGTGACCCGGCGCCCCGGCACCGCGAGCAGGAGCTCGGTGACGAACTCGTCGTTCCCCGCGACGACCAGGTCGCCGATGGGGCTCTGCACGCACAGCTGCGTGCTCTGTTCGGACTCCCTCAGATCCTCGGCCATGCGCAACGCTGCGTCCTCCCTCGGTTGAGCTTCACCGCCGATCCTGACATGGGCGAGCGCCCGGTTCTGGCTGGATTCGGACACGATCCTCGGGGTCGGGCGCTCGGTCGGTCGGGCTAGCTCCGCGGCCAGGTGATCTGGCCCACCCGTTCGGGTCGCACGTAGCCGTTGTCCACGAACCAGTGGGCCGAATCGGCGATCGCCTCGATGGCCGGGCGTGACGAGTAGCCGAGCTCGTCTCTCGCCCGCGAGTCGTCGAAGACCATGTGCTCGCGCGACATCCGGGCGGCCTCGAGGGGCACGTGCGGCTCGCGTCCGAGCAGGCGGCCCTCGACGGCGTCGGACAGATATCCGACGCCCAGCCCCAACGCCAGCGGCCACCGCCTGGTCGGCGGGGCGAGACCGGTGCACGCGGCGGCCGCCTCGAGGAGCGAGCGCATGGAGAGGTTCTCCCCCCCGATGATGTAGCTGCGCCCCTGATGACCTCGTGCCAAGACCAAGAGGTGGCCGAGCGCCAGGTCGTCCACGTGGGAGACGTTCATCGCGGTGTCCACGTAGCCGGGCATCCGCCCGTTCAGGTAGTCGAGCAGGACCTTGCCGGTCGGCGTCGGCCGGATGTCGCGCGGGCCGAGAGGGAACGTGGGGTGCACCAGGGCCAGCGGTGCCCCCTCGGCGGCGGCCCGGAGCGTCTCGTGCTCGGCGACGTACTTGGACTGCTTGTAGTAGCCGAAGAGGTGGTCGATGCGGGCCGGCACGCTCTCGTCGGCCGGGCCCGAGTCCCCATGCAGGCCAATGGTGGCGACGGTGCTCGTGTAGACGATGCGCTCACATCCCGCCGCCACGGCGCCTGCAATGACGTTGCGGGTCCCGCCGACGTTCACGTCGTAGAAGACGTCGGGGTTCTTGGCCCAGAACGCGAACAGGGCGGCGGTGTGGAACACCGCCCGGGCGCCGTCGAGGGCCGCCCGCACCTCGCTGCGATCCCTTATGTCCACCGTCCGGATCTTGACGTCAAGCCCGGTCAGGTTGTCCTCCGGGCCGCCCGGTTCGACCAGGGCGACCACCGAGACGTCGAGCGCGAGCAGCGCCCGGACGATGGCCGAGCCGATGAACCCGGCCGCCCCGGTGACGGCGACGGTGTCCCCCTCGGCCAATTCCACCCCCGGTCGGCCCGGGAGATCGGTCTCGGTCAAGCGCGGCTCGCCGTCGTGTCGGAACGAGCCGCGGGCTGGTGACCGTTCGAGACCGGGCCCGAGCCGTTGGCGGTCACCACGACCTTCCGTTGGTCCTGTCGGACCGGGCGGCGCTGGCCTCCCGGCAGGGCGCCCCGGGCCATCGTCGCGCCGAACTCGAAGAACAGGCCGGGCCCCTTGTGCGCCGCCGCCAGGACGTCGTCGAGGGCCTCGACGAAGGTGTCCACCTCGGCCTCACCGGCGATGAGCGGGGGGAGCAGCTTGATGACGTTGGCGTTGTCGGCCGCGACCTGGGTCAGGACCCGGTGTCGATGGAAGAGCGGCACCACGATCGCCTGGGAGAACAGGGCGGGACGGATCCGCTCGATGGCGTTCCACCGGCGGCGCAGCTTCGGGCTGGTCGGCGGTCCGAATTCCAGCCCGATCATCAGGCCGAGCCCCCGCACCTCGTGGAACATCTCGTAGCGCTCGACCAGGGGGGCCAGCCTCGCCGTCAGCAATTCGCCGGTGACCCGGGCCCGTTCGACCAGACCCTCCTCGTCCAGGGCGTCGAGGGTGGCCAGCCCGGCCACCATGGCCAACTGGTTCCGGCCGAACGTGCTCGAGTGCACCATGGCCCGGTCCATCGAGCTGAACACGCTCATGAAGACCTTCTCGGTGAACAACGTCGCCGCGACCGGCACGTAACCACCCGAGAGCGCCTTGGCCACCGTGATGATGTCGGGTTCGAGATCCCAGTGCTGGTGGCAGAAGAACCGCCCGGTCCGTCCGAGACCGGTCTGCACCTCGTCGGCCACGAACAGCGTCTTGTGCCGACGGCAGAGCTCCTGGACCTGCTGCCAGTACTCGGCCGAGGCCAGGTTCACCCCCTTGCCCTGGATCGGCTCGACGATGAAGGCGGCCACGTCGCCCCGGCGGAGCTGGCGGCGCAGGGCGTCGATGTCGCCGAAGGGGACCTCGCTGGTCGGGATGAACGGGCCGAACCGCTTCTTGAACTCGGTCCCGCCATTGAGTGCGGTGGCGCCGGTGGTCAGTCCGTGGAAGGCATGACTGGCGTAGACGATGCGGGGCCGCTTGGTGGCGTAACGGGCGAACTTGATGGCCGTCTCGATCGCCTCGGCCCCCGAGTTGGAGAAAAAGGCGCGGCGGATGCCGTCGTGGGCCCGGCCCACGAGGGCCTCGGCCAACAGACCCGGGAGCAGCGCGCAGTCGAAGATCTGGACCATGTTGGGCAGGTCGAGGTCGAGGGCCTGGTGGAGGGCGGCCTTGATCCCCGGGTGGGATCGCCCGAGCGCGTAGACCCCGAAGCCCGACAGCATGTCGAGGTACCGCTCGCCCCGGTCGTCGAAGAGGTAGCAGCCCTCGGCGCGGACGTAGAACCGGTCGAACCCCTCGGTGCGGAGCACCCGGGGCATCTGGGGGTTCATGAACTCGCTGTGGAGCTCGAAATTCTCACCGTGCCGGTCCGCCAGGACCTTGGCCACGTCGAACGCCATGGTCGCCTCCATCTTCGGCGCGCAGATCCTGGCCAGGGTACTTGGCGGGCCCACCACACCCCCACCGGTGCCTCGATGGGCCCGATTCGCCGCTCGTGCCCTCGGGGTCCCACGCCGGCCCGGACCCTTCTGCCCTGGTGGATCACCGAATTCGGCCATCCGTTCGGGCAGAATGGTGCGGCCGGAGCTGCCTGCGTCCTGTCCGGGCCGGCGCGTCGGTCCGGTTGGGAAGGCGATCACCATGGCCAACGGAACGAGCGCGCAGATCGACACCGAATCGCTCATCATGAGCGGGGAACCGGCCCTCGAGTACCAGCCCCTCATCGACCTGGCGTCGGGCCGGCTGCTCGGGTTCGAGGCCCTGCTTCGGTGGCGGCACCCCGAGGAGGGCATGGTCCTGCCCAGCCTCCTTCTTCCGTGGCTGGAGGCCAACGGCGACATCGTCCAGCTCGGCGAGTGGGTGCTGGCCGAGGGATGCGAACAGGCGGCCAGCTGGCCCCAGAACATCCAACTGGCCGTGAACCTCTCGATCGTGCAGCTCCGCCGGGGCGTCGGATCCGAGGGGGTGGCCGCTGCGCTCGAGCGCTCCGGCCTCGAGCCGAGCCGACTGACCATCGAGGTCACCGAGCACGCCATGGTCGAGGACGTGGCCATGAGCGACCTGCGGGCCATCGGTGCCATCGGGGTCGAGCTGGCCGTCGACGACGTGGGGACCAGCTGGACCTCCTTCGACGTGCTGCGGCGCATGGCCGTGAACACGGTGAAGATCGACCGTTCCTTCGTCGGCTCGCTCGAGGCGCACCAGGGCATCAACCGGCTGGTCGTCGAGACGGTGGTGTCGCTCGCCCACTCGTCGGGGATCTCGACGGTGGCCGAGGGTGTGGAGACCTCGCTGCAGTCGGCGATCGTGCGCGAGTTCGAGTGCGACGCCGCCCAGGGGTACTTCTTCGCCCCGCCGCTTTCGATCGAGGTGGCCACCGAGATGGCCAACGAGCCCGGCTACACCTTCCCGCTCGAGGGCACCGGGTGGAAGGATCGCCGGGCCGATCCCGACTCGCCCTCGGTGCCGGTGGCCCATCAGCCGTTTAGCTTCGGCCACCGGACGGTCTAGCGCCCCACCCCGGTTTCCGGGTTCCTGGTTGCGTGCGGAGCTGCTAAAACCCTCCTCGTGCTCCTGGCCGTCCCAGCCGAGACCCGTCTCGGCGAACGCCGGGTGGCCATGGTTCCCGACATCGCCAAGCGCCTGATCGACGCCGGGTGGGGGATCTCCGTGCAGTCGGGGGCCGGTGCGGCGGCGGCCTTCACCGACGCCGCCTACGCCGAGGCCGGAGTCTCGGTCGCCCCCGATCCGGTGGCGCTGCTGTCGGGTGCCGAGGTGGTCGTCTCGGTCAATCCGCCCGACCCGACCCAGGCCGGCTTGATGCCCTCGGGCGTCATCGTGCTCAGCTTTTTGCAGCCGGCCCAGAGCGCCGAGGCGCTGGCGGTACTGGCGGCCAAGGGCGCCACGGTCTTCAGCTTCGACCTGGTGCCCCGGATCAGCCGGGCCCAGTCGATGGACGCCCTCTCGTCCCAGGCCACCGTGTCGGGCTACCGGGCCGGCCTCCTGGCCGCCGAGCATCTGGCCAAGTTCTTCCCGATGTTCATGACCGCCGCCGGCACCGTCCCGCCGGCCAAGGTCTTGGTCATGGGGGTCGGCGTGGCCGGCCTCCAGGCGATCGCGACGGCGCGGCGCTTGGGAGCGGTGGTGCGCGCCTACGACGTCCGGGCGGCGGCCAAGGAGGAGGCCGAGAGCCTGGGCGCGACCTTCGTCGACCTCGGGATCTCGGCCGAGGGGATCGGTGGCTATGCCCGAGAGCTGTCGCCCGAGGAGCTGGCCCGCCAACAAGAGGCCCTGGCGGCGGTCGTCACGGCCAGCGACGTCGTCATCACGACCGCCTCGGTGCCGGGCCGCCAGGCGCCGGTGCTCATCAAAGAGGAGGTCGTCCGGGCCATGGCTCCCGGCTCGGTCGTGATCGACCTGGCCGCCGACAACGGCGGCAACTGCGCGCTGACCAAGGTGGGTGAGGAGGTCGAGGTCGACGGCACGACCGTCGTCGGCGTGGCCAACCCGCCGTCGCAGATGTCGACCCACGCCAGCCTCCTCTATGCGCGCAACGCGGCCAACCTGCTGGCGCTCATCGGGCGTGACGGCGCCGTCGCGCCGGATTGGGACGACGAGATCGTGATCGGCTGCTGCGTGTTGCGCGATGGCCAGCCCGTGCATGGTCCCACCGCCGAGGTCCTGGGCCTTCCCCACGCCCCGATCCGGCCCGAGCCGGCCGCTGGCGACACCGAGGGGGGCGACGGGTGACCAACGACCTGCTCGAGTTGTTCACGATCTTCGTGCTGGCCGCGTTCGTCGGCTTCGAGGTGATCTCCAAGGTTCCGAGCATCCTGCACACCCCGCTCATGTCGGGCTCCAACGCCATCCACGGCGTCATCCTGGTCGGGTCGATGATCGTGCTCGGGTCCGCCCACACCGGCGCCGAGGAGGCCCTGGGCTTCGTGGCGGTGGTGCTGGCCACCTTGAACGTGGTCGGGGGCTTCGTGGTGACGGACCGGATGCTGCACATGTTCAAGCCGCGCCAGGCGGCCCCGGCCAAGCCCGAGCAGACCGAGAACCCGCCGGCCGACGGGGGGACGGGGTGAGCCGGGGCACCGCCATCGATCTGTGCTATCTGGTCGCCGCGATCAGCTTCATCGTCGCCCTCAAGGGATTGAGCTCGCCCAAGCGGGCCCGCTCGGGGAACCTCCTGGCCGCGGCGGGCATGGCCCTGGCCATCGGCGCGACCTTCGCCAGAGCGGGGCTAGGTCACATCGGCCTCATGGTCATCGCCATGGTGGTGGGCGTGGCCATCGGCGTCCCGGCGGCCCGGCTGGTGAAGATGACCGCGATGCCCCAGATGGTGGCGGCGTTCAACGGCGTCGGCGGCGGTGCGGCGGCCGTCGTGTCCATCACCGAGTTCATCGGGGCCGACACCAAGGTGCTGGCCACCTACAAGGTCCTCGAGGTCGTCTTCGGCGTGCTCGTCGGAGCGGTGTCCTTCGGGGGCTCCGCGCTCTCCTTCGTCAAGCTCCAAGAGCTCATGCCGACGCGGCCGGTGACGTACCCGGCCCAGCAGGTCATCAACGGGCTGGTGGGACTGGCCGCGCTCGGCATCGTCGTCGCGATCTTGGTGACCTCGTCGACCGCCTTGGTGTGGGTGCTGCTGGCCCTGGCCCTCGTGCTCGGGGTCATCTTCGTCCTGCCGATCGGCGGCGCCGACGTGCCGGTGCTCATCTCACTGCTCAACTCGTTCACCGGGATCGCGGTGGCGGCGTCGGGGTTCACGCTCAACTCCAACCTGCTGGTGGTCGCCGGCACGCTGGTCGGGGCGTCGGGCATCTTGCTCACCCGGATGATGAGCGCGGCCATGGGCCGCTCGTTGCCCAACATCTTGTTCAGTGCGTTCGGGTCGGTGGTCACCGCGAGCGGTTCGACGGAGGCCGCCGGCGGTCGCTCGGTACGGGCGGGCACCCCCGACGACGTGGGCACGCTGCTGGCGTACTCCCGCAAGGTGGTCATCATCCCGGGCTACGGGCTCGCGGTGGCCCAGGCCCAGCACACCGCGAAGGAGTTGGCCGATGCGTTGATGGCCAAGGGGGTGGAGGTCTTCTACGCCATCCACCCGGTGGCCGGCCGCATGCCCGGCCACATGAACGTGCTGCTGGCGGAGGCCAACGTCCCCTACGAGGAGCTGAAGGAGATGGACGAGGCCAACCTCGAGATGTCGACGGCCGATGTCGCGCTGGTGGTCGGGGCCAACGACACCGTCAACCCCGCCGCTCGCAACGCGCCGGGCAGCCCCATCTACGGCATGCCGATCATCAACGCCGACCAGGCCGAGAACATCGTGTTCCTCAAGCGCTCGATGCGGCCCGGGTTCGCCGGCATCGACAACGACCTCCTCTACGACCCCAAGACGACGATGCTCTTCGGGGACGCCAAGGACACCCTCCAGAAGCTGGTCGCCGCGGTCAACAAGGCGTGAGGTGCCCCGGCGCGCTCAGTCGACCCGGAGCTCCTCCTCCGCGTCCAGCTGGTCGTCGATCCCCAGCCGGTCGTCGATCGCCAGCCGGGGTTCGAGCGGTGCGGTGCGGAGGTCGGTGCTGGCGATCGGGCCGGCGTTCGATGGCCGGTCGGCCAGCTTGGCGAACACCAGCAGGCCCTGATTGGTCCGGCGGGTCGACAGCACCTCGATGACCACGTTCTCCCGTCCGATCATGTGGGCGGCGTCGTTCACGACGACGAGGTCGCCATCGGCCAGGTAGCCGGCCGCCTGGCGCGGCTGGTTCCCCTCCTTGGTCAGGTCGACGACCAGTTGCTCGCCCGGCATGTGGTCCGGGGTGAGGTCGTTGGCCAGCGGGCGCAGGTCGGTCACCGGCACGCCGCGGCGCTTGGCCGCCTCTCGGACATGACCCGAACAGGTGACCAGGCGAAGCCCGAGCCGGCGGGCCACCTCGACCAGCCGGTCGGTCAGGTCGTCGATCTCGGGGACCTCGTTCTCGGCCACATGCACAGGCACGTGCAGGTCGCGCAGGACGTCGAGGCGCTCGAGGCCCCGCCGGGCCCGACGTGAGCTGACCGGATCGGGCCCGGCCGCCATCGTCTGGAGTTGGTCGATCACAAACCGGGGGACCACCAGCCCCCCCACCAAGAGGCCGTAGCGGCCGAGGACGAGCAGGAACGGCGTCATGGCGGCCGAGCTGTCGACCAGCAGCGCGTAGCCGGGAGGCGGCTCGGCCGCCGGGGCGAGAATTCGACCCAGTCCGGCCGCCGCGACCACCTGGCGGCCCTTGGCGGTGCCGACCCGGAACCCGATCCAGGTGAAGACCCAGGCCAGTGCGGCGGCGCCCGGCCAGACGACGGGGGAGTGGACGAGCACCAGCAGTGGCACGCTGAGCGCCGTGCCGAGCAGGAACCCGGCGATCCCGGTCAGCGTGCCCGCGAAGAGCTCGCCGGGCGGGATGCGGTCGAACCGGTCGGCTGCGTGGTCGCCGGTGTGACGCAGGACGCGGCCGACGATGCCACCGACCACGTACGCGATCAGCGCCCCGATGATCAGCCCGACGATCTGCCCGGCGGAGGAGTGGGCCGAATGCCCGATCTCGTATCCGGAAAGAGCGCCGATCAGCACCAGGATCAGGCGGAAGATCTCAACGAAGAGCACTCCCCAACGACACTAGTTCCGCCACCCGCAAAAACCGGGTAGCGCGCCCGTTTGTCCAGCACAGCGGGTTGCGCCGGTCCCCCGCGGGCCACCTTGGCCCGATGCGTCGCTACGTCGCGATCGCGGTGTTCGAAAAGCCGGCCGCGGCGTGTCCGAGGCCGTAGTGTTGAGACCGGACAGGCGGTCGGGGCCAATCCGACAATCACCGACAGATGCGGCAGGTGGGACCGGCCGCCAGACGATGCAGGAGTTCGAAACGAGCGGTAATTCCCTGTCCGAGCGAGTGACGATCGAGGCCTTGCTCATGCACCCCCTGAGCCGGTCGCTGTACCGGTGCCGGGTGCAGGTCACTCGTGACGGTCTTTTGATGTGGCGGGTCTCGGGTGAGGCCGAGGCCGAGATCGAGCCGGATGCTCGGACGGTCGAATCCGAGGCCATCGCGATCTGGTGGCGTTCCCTGCGCGGGTTCTCGGCCGACGAGTCCCATGTGACACCGGCCGGTCGGAGACTCCAGGTGGTCGAGATCGACACCGACGACGGGGTGCTGACGCTGCTCGTCGCGGCGACGGAGGCGTCCTTGCTCTTTGGGGCGGTGGGCCACTTCGTCAGCTACTGGCGCCTGGCTCGATCCCCGCTCGGGGTCGTCTTCGGGGGCCGCCGCAAGAAGTCGGCCCGCGAGGTCGCCTGAGGCTTCACTTCGGGCGGGTCGCCCCGCTGTCACGACCCCGGGGGTTCGGTCCGGGGTGACCTAGCCTTCGTCTCGTGGGGAACGGCCGTCAGGGGGACGTGACCGGCGAACGCGGGCCGGTCCCGGAGGCCCCCCGAATCTACCCGCGCCGGCTTCCCGAGCCCGGCCGGACCGAGCTGGCCCGGCGGGGCGCCCACATCGCCCAGGTCGCGACCCGGCACTTCCTCCCGGTCGTGGTGCGCCAACTGCGCCGCCGGCCGCGGGGCCGGCTCGATCCGAGCGACTTCGCGCGGCCGCTGCGCCTCACCTTTGAGGATCTCGGGGGGACGTTCATCAAGTTCGGCCAGATCATGGCGTCGTCCCCGGGGATGTTCGGCGAGGAGGTGGCCCAGGAGTTCCGTTCCTGCCTGGACACCGGCCCGCCGGTCCGGTTCGCCGACGTGCGGGCACGGGTCGAAGACGACCTCGGGATGCCGATGGACGAGGCGTTCGCCGAATTCGATCCCGTCCCGTTCGGACGGGCGTCCATCGCCGTCGTGCACCGGGCCACCCTGCACGACGGCCGCGCCGTCGCGGTCAAGATCATCCGACCCGGGATCGAGCACCAGGTGGCCACCGACCTCGACCTGATGCAGCCCCTGTTCGAGGTGCTGGCCCGTCAGACCGGCGACCAGATGGCCGGCTCGGTCCTCCAACTCGTCGACGGCTTCCGGGTCCAGGTCGGCGAGGAGATGGACCTGCGCAACGAGGCCCGGACCATGGCCCACTTCCGGCGGTTGTTGACCGAGGTCGACCTGCCCCGCATCGTGGTTCCCGAGCCCTACCCGGAGCTCTCCGGGGCCAACGTGCTCACGATGGAGTTGCTCGACGGCGTCCCCATCGACGACCTGGCCCAGGTGGCCGAGCTCGGCGTCGACCCCGGCCCGTTGGTCGAAGAGGTGGTGCGGTCGTTCTTCTTGCACACGGTGCGCTGGGGCACCTTCCACGGCGACGCCCACGCCGGCAACATGCTGTTACTCCGGGATGGCCGGATCGGCATCGTCGACTGGGGGATCGTTGGGCGGCTCGATCCGGCCACCCACCGGTTCGTGCTTCGGCTGCTGGCCGCCGCGCTCGGGGAGGAGGAGGCCTGGGCCGAGGTGACCGACCACTTGGTGGCCACGTACGGGCCGGCTCTGGGGATTGCGGTGGGCATGGACGAGAAGGAGATGGCCGCCTTCATCCGCCAGCTGGTCGAGCCCACCCTGACCCGCCCCTTCGGCGAGTTCAGCCTGGCCAACATGCTCCAGACGGTCCAGCTGCAGCTGGCCCGGGCCCAGGGCGTCGAGGCCCATCAGAGGTCGCTCGGCGCGATCGTCCGTCGCCTGCGCTTCCAGCGCCGGGTGCGTCGGATGGCCGACGCGTCGGGCGGCCTGTTCTCGGAGTTCGACCGGGGGACCTTCTTGCTGTCCAAGCAGCTGATGTACTTCGAGCGCTACGGACGGCTCTTCCTGGCCGACGTGCCGCTGCTCAGCGACCCGGCCTTCTTCAAGGAGCTGCTGAAGAACGCGCCGAACATCGAGCAGCCCGGCCCCAAGCCCCCCCGGCCGGGCCAGGTCCGGGCGCCGGGCACCCCGCCGGTAAGGTGAGTTCGTCACACGGGTGGGGAACCGGGAGGTGTCCGTGAAGGTCGTCGTCGACTTCGATCGCTGTGCGAGCAACGCGGTGTGCATGAGCATCCTGCCGGAGGTCTTCGAGGTCCGTGACGACGGCTACCTCTACGTCTTGGATGAGCACCCGGCCGAGTCGATGCGCGACCGCCTGGAAGAGGCCGTGCGCAGCTGTCCCACCCAGGCCATCTCCATCTCAGAGGAGTAACCCCGCCCAGTGATCGCCGCCGCACCCTGAGCGCTCCCCGAGTCCGTTTCGCCCCGTCCCCGACCGGCTACTTCCACGTCGGGAACGCGCGGACCTCCCTGTTCAACTGGCTGTTCGCCCGCCATTGGGGCGGCACGTTCGTGCTGCGGATCGAGGACACCGACGTCGAGCGCAGCCGGCCCGAGTGGACCGACACCATCCTGGCCGGCCTGACGTGGCTGGGGATGGAGCCCGACGAGGGGCCCTATCGCCAGTCCGAGCGGGGCCAACGCTACGGCGAGGCGATCGAGCAGCTGTGGTCGGGCGGGTACCTCTACGCGTGTGACTGCATACGAGACGACGTGCTGGCCCGGACCCGCGACAATCCCACCCCCGGCTACGACGGCCACTGCCGCGACCGCGGCCTGGCCCGGTCGGAGCACACCGCGCTGCGGTTCCGGACCCCCGAGGTGGGCACCACGGTGGTCCACGACGTCATCCGGGGCGACGTCGAGTTCCCCCACGAGGCCATCGAGGACTTCGTCTGCGTCAAGTCGTCCGGTCAACCGCTGTTCGTTCTGGCCAACGCCATCGACGATCGGGACAACGCCATCAGCCACGTCATCCGGGGCGAGGACCTCCTCCCGAGCACCCCCAAGGGCCTGTTGCTGTGGGGGGCGCTCGACACGTGGGAGCCGGTGGCGCTCCCGGTCTTCGCGCACCTCCCGATGCTGGTCAACGAGCAGCGCAAGAAGCTGTCCAAGCGCCGGGACCCGGTCGCGGTGGAGTCGTACCGGGACCAGGGGTACCTGGCCGTTGCCTTCCGCAACTACCTGGCCCTGCTCGGCTGGAGCCCGCCGGGCGACCGGGAGAAGGTCGACGTGGAGACCTTGATCGCCGAGTTCAAACTCGAAGACGTCCACCACGGGCCGGCCTTCTTCGACGTGAAGAAGCTGACCCACCTGAATGGCGAGTACATCCGCGAGCTGACCACGGCCGAGTTCGAGGTGGCCGTCAAGCCATGGGTCGACCCCGACCCCGACGGTTCGAGTTGGTCGCCGGCCGGACATCTCGTCCCGTGGCCGCCCGAACGCTTCGACGAGGAGCGGTTCGCCGAGATCGCGCCGCTGGTCAAGGAACGGGTGGCCCTGCTGGGGGAGACCCCGTCGATGGTCGACTTCTTGTTCCTCGACGAGCCGACCATTGACGAGGGCAGTTGGGCCAAGGTGGCCCGGGACCCGGCCTCGGGGCAGATCCTGGCCGAGACGATCGACGCCTACGCAACCTGTGAGTGGGACCGCGACACCCTGTATGCGGTCACCGAGGCGGTCGCCCAATCGGTGGGGACGAAGCTGCGCAAGGTGGACACCCCGATCCGCGTCGCCGTGACCGGTCGGTCGGTCGGCCCGCCGCTCTTCGAGCCCCTCGAGGTCCTGGGCCGCGACGAGGTGCTGGCGAGGTTGCGTCGAGGACTCGATCGACTCAACACCGGCTGAGTGTCGTTCGTCCCGCGGATCCCGCTGATCGGACGGCTGCCACTTGTCCTCCGGATCCTCGTGCTCCTCCTCCTGGCCATCGTCGCCTACCTGGTCGTGACCGGGGTCCAGGTGTGGCTCACCTCGCGGGAGTACGCGCCCCGGCAGGCCAGCGCCATCGTGGTCATGGGGGCGGCCCAGTACGACGGGGTGCCGTCGCCCGACCTCCAGTCGCGCCTCGACGAGGCGTTGCTTCTGTATCGCCACGGCTTCGCGCCGCTCATCGTGGCCACCGGCTACAAGCAGCAGGGCGACCAGTTCACCGAGGCGCAGGCGGGTGGGACCTACCTGGAGCACCACGGCGTGCCCGCGTCGGCCATCGTCGAGGTGGGGGGATCGGACAGCTACGAGAACCTGGCCGACGCCGTCACCGTGCTCAGGGCCCGCGGCGACGGCACCGTGCTGATCGCCACCGACCCGTTCCACGAGGACCGGTCGATGGCCATCGCCAGCGGGCTGGGCCTGACCCCCTATCCGACGCCGACCCGGACCTCGCCGATCAAGGGCTTTGGGACGCTGCCGTACTTTGTCAAAGAGGCCATCGCCGTCGGGGTGGGACGGGTCATCGGCTACCGAGACCTCAGTCGCCTACGGCTCGGTCTCGGTTGACCCCCCGGCCCGCAGGGACCTTGGCGACCTGACGGTCCGCTAGCCTTTCGCTCTGCCCATTCGGGGGTGGTGTAATCGGCAACACAACAGGTTCTGGCCCTGTCATTGGGGGTTCGAGTCCTCCCCCCCGAGCTCCTACCGCGAGGCGAAGCCGCTGGTCAGCGGCTCGCACTCGCAGGTGAACTGTCACGAAATGCGCTCTGTGGTCACAACTTGGTCACACGTCTGCCGGGTGCAGTCGCGAATCGACGATGACTTCAGGCTTCCGGCCCGCGCAGAACCATCTCCAAAGAAGCCGCGGGCCGTTCTAGCGACCACAAAAGACGACCACGAAAGAACAGCAAGGCGCGCATGGCGTCGGCGGCCGATGCGTCCCGAGGCAGTTGACGGCGGGGAGGCGGGTGGGCGGTCTTCGAAAGATGCTCGAGTGCGTGGGCTCTGCTTCCCAGACAAAGCCACACGGATAGGTCTGAGCTAACCTCGCTGCGCCATGGCGAGGTTTGCGCCTTGTTATGACTGAAGTCGGGAGCAGCGATTCCGGAGAGATGCCGGCGCAGGCCGGGGAACCCGCGCCTGGCCAGGAGCAAACAAACCCCCGGCTGCTCAACCTCACGGCCAACGTCCCCGACGAGCGGATGTTCAGCTGGCACAGTCAGGCGGCCCAGTACGCACCGACCGGCCCGCCTGGATTTTCCTATGTTCGCGGGCAGGTGACCGATGAGTTGTTCGTCGACTGTCTTCTGTTTCGCGACGAGAGCGGAGCGCTCGTCGGCATCCTCAACCACTACCCGACTGATTTCCCTCCCCATGAAAGGGAGGGGGACCAAAACATCTGGGTCCACCCGGACCATCGCCGGCAAGGCATTGGCAGCGCTCTGGTAAGCGAAGCGTTCTCTCGTTGGGGCCGTTGGGGGCCCGTTGGGGACACTGGCGATCTGAAGCTGACGCAATCCGGGGTCCAGTTGGTACAGGGAATGGAAAACAAGAGGAGCATCGTCCAGCGCGTGCTCCCGGCCCCGCCCGACGTTGCTTACGATTCCTGGCTGGACGCCGAAGGAATGTGCCACTGGATGTGCGCGCGACCGGCGGTCCCGACACATATCGAGATCGACCCCCGGGTCGGCGGCCAGTACCGGATCGACATCGACGACGAGGGTCTCGGGCGCAGCGTCACCGGGCGCTATCTCGTTCTCAACGGACCCGACGGAATGGTGTTCACCTGGTACCCCTCCACCTGGGATCCGTCGATACCCGAGAGCGCGATCATGGTCCAGCTGGAACCTCACGACGAGGGGCGGACGCTCATGACCATCCGCCACGGGCGCTTGCCGGACGGCCTCCGGGACGACTACGAGGCCGTTTGGCGACGCATCGCCGCGCAGCTAGAGGAGTACCTGGCCGGCCGCTGCGTCAGCGGCCCTTCCGCGGAGCGGCCTTTCATCCGGGCTGAGCGGAAAACGCGCTAGGCCCTGGTTCCCGCGGTGAGCGTGGTCACCGACGCTCGCGGACTCACGGGCGCAGACGGATGAGGCTGCCAGGAGTTCGAGTCCCCCCGAGCTCCTACCGCGAGGCGAAGCCGCGGGCAAGCGGCACGCTCTCTCGGGTGAAGCACCACGACAGGCGCGCCGGGGGTCCGGCTGGGTCGCCGTCGAGCCAGTTTCTACTTGACCAAACGACCGAACGGGGTCGTCGAACGAACAACCGCGCTGGTAAGGCCACCCACTCCGAGTTGAGGCCCTGATAGATCGTGGTTCCGTCCGCGCTGGCCGAGACCAGGCCGTTTTGGCTTATCGAAAAAGCGATGGAGGTGGGGCCGGCACTCGATGTTGCGGTCGCCGAAACCGGTGTTGTGTTGGCACTGGCCACCGCGGTTGAGCCATTGGAATAGGTCCAGTCGAAACCACCGTTGCCGGTGGCCGTGCTGAGAGCGGTGCCTCCGTTGGCCGCCTGGGCGAAGGTGCTTTCGCCGTTGGCCGTGAGGTCCGGGTCGCTGGTCGCGGAGTAAGCGGAGGCGCCGAGTCCAATCGCGACCGCCGAGTCGTTGTCGTCCGTCGTTGAAAGGTCGTTGCTCCCCGAGTAGGCAATTCCACCCGAAGTCGCGGTCGCCGTGTCGTTGTCGGCCGTCGTCCCGTTGTCATGGAATCCGGAGTAGGCGTAGGAGGCGGTTCCAGTCGCCGTCGCCGTGTCGCTGCTGGTCGTCGACTTGGAGCCAATCCCGTAGCTTCCGGCGGCGGCGTAGGCGCCGGTTCCATTCGCGACCGCCGAGTTGTTGTTGGAGGTCTTGGAGCCAACCCCGTAACTTCCGGCGAATGCCTGGGCGCCGGTTCCATTGGCGATCGCCGAGTTGTCGTTCGATGTCTGTTCGAAGCCGGTATTTTGGGAGCCAGAGTAGGCAGTTCCACCCGAAGTCCCCGACGATGTATTGCCGATCGTCGACGTAGCATCGGTGTTTCCAAATCCGGATTGGGCTGCTCCAGCGGCCGAAAGACACGTGTTCCCGACCGAGTCAGCGAGGGAGGTCGTTCCCAAGCACTCGACGCCAACAACTGCACCGCCGGGCGATGCTCCGAGCACCCCCAGGCCCAGAAACCCGGTCGTGGCCAACAATCCGGTTCCCACCAGGCTCACCGCCGGGCGCAAATGGTGGCGGTTGCTCGCAGGGATCCCTGCCGCGTGGGTGCCACGACCGCGAGTGGGGGGCGAGTAACGCCCCAAACCACCCTTGGCATGTAGTGCCTTTCGCCGCGCCACGCTCACCTCGGTCCGTTCGTATAGAACACCACCCTCAGGCGGGTCCTCTGAGTACCCCGGGCAGATTAGCGGCTCTCAGAGATGCCGGTGGGGAGCGCCCTTCCCGTTCAACCGCTGCCCGAACCCGGTCGCGCGCGAGGAGGTCGACATCGTGGACACCCTTGGGGCGGAGGAGCAGCAACTCCCTGCACAGAGCCGCTGCACCGGCCCATCAGCTCATTCTCGAAGTTGTCGAAACGGCGGGAGCCGGAGGAGGTACCGGTGGGTCTGAGGTAACTTCGATGGGCCGTGGCGAGTACTTGCGCCTTGTTATGACTGCGTTATGACTGAAATCGGGAGCTCCGGTTCCGGAGAGACGGAGGCGCAGGCCGGGGATCCCGTGCCCGGTCAGGGGCAAGCGGAACCCGGGTCGCTCAACCTCACGGCCAACGTCGCCGACGAGCGGATGTTCAGCTGGCAAAGTCAGGCGGCCCAGTACCCACCGACCGGCCCGCCTGGATTTTCCTATGTTCGAGGCCAGGTGACCGATGAGTTGTTCGTCGACTGTCTTCTGTATCGCGACGAGACCGGCGGGCTCGTCGGCATCCTCAACCGTTATCCGACGGATTTCCCTCCCCTCGAGCGTGAGGGGGACCAAAACATCTGGGTCCACCCGGACCGTCGCCGGCAAGGCATAGGTAGCGCGCTGATAACAGAAGCGTTCTTTCGTTGGGGGCCGAGTCCAAACGCTGACGATCTGAAGCTCACGGAATCCGGGGTCCAGTTGTTACAGGGAATGGAAGAGAAGAGAAGAGAAGCATCGTCCGACGCGTGCTCCCGGCTCCGCCCGACGTTGTTTACGATCAGTGGCTAGACGTCCAGGGAATGGGCCAATGGATGGGTGCGCGACCGGCGGTCCCGACACGCATCGAGATCGACCCCAGGGTCGGCGGCCAGTACCGGATCGACATCGACGACGAGGGCTTGGCGTTCAGCGTCACCGGGCACTATCTCGTTCTCAACCGACCCGACGGACTGGTATTCACCTGGCACCGCTCCACTTGGGACGCGTCGGCGCCCGAGAGCGTGGTCATGATCCAGCTGGAACCCCACGACGAGCGCAGGACGCTCATGACCATCCGCCACGGGCGGTTGCCGGCCGACCTCCGGGACGACTACCAAGCCGCTTGGGGACGCGTCGCCGCGCAACTGGGGGAGCAGCTGGTCGACCGCTAAGCCAGCGGCAGCTCGGGGATGACCTGCTGATGTGGAAACGTGAGGCGATCGAGAGGTAGGTCCGGCTAACCGGGCTGGAGATTCGGGGAGACGAGGAGAGGCTGAACGCAGGTCGGAAGCACTTTGGACAAGGGTGGCGGTTGCCGTGGCTTTGGCAAAGCACCGCTGAGTCCGGTGAGGGGCGAAGGAAAAGAAACGTTAACCTACGAAAAACTTCCACGGATCTGTCACACAATTGGTCGCTCGGCAGTTAAACAAGATAGAGGTCGGTTCCATCGTGCCGGCCTTCGTCGGACGCGTACGGTCTCTGGGCCGGGCGCAGCCGCACGGCAATCGCAGTGAGGCAGCATGGCAGTGGGAGTGCGGAGGACCAAGGTGACTAAATGGGCACCTTGTCGAGAAATCAAGGAGACCACAGGCATGAAGTTGTTTTCACGATCCTCGGCCGAAGGGCCGGGAAAGAGAAGGGGCCTAGCCGGTCGGCTGGCACTGAGCGTCGGTCTCCTTCTCCCGATTGCTGCCTCC
>Ga0302326_10009606_pt1 | contig 21075 bp, 18 predicted proteins | sample Palsa_T0_3_FD_202264 | JGI IMG/M metagenome (GOLD analysis project Ga0302326, IMG submission 202264) | Peat permafrost microbial communities from Stordalen Mire near Abisko, Sweden - Palsa_T0_3 | ecosystem: Environmental > Terrestrial > Soil > Palsa > Peat permafrost | place: Sweden: Abisko... | reverse complement strand
AGGGCACGATAGCATGAGCTGCATCACCCAGCAGCGCTACCGTTCCATCCATGTGCCATGGATGACACTTGATGGTAACCATGGAGCCGGTCGGGTTCGCGAAAAAATCGTCGACTAAGTTCGGCATAAGAGCCAAAGCATCGGGAAAAGCTCGTCCAAAAAAGGCCAATACTTCTTCAGTGGTAGTTAGCCCTGCAAAACTTTCAGGCCCTTCGTACGGAAGAAAGAGCGTGCAGGTGAAGCTGCCATCCAGATTCGGCAATGCAATCAACATATAACTCTGCCGCGGCCAGATATGAAGGGCATTCGTTTCCATGGAAAAGCCCCCATCGGGTGAAGCGGGGATCGTCAGCTCCTTGTAACCATGTCCAAGAAATGCCTGGGAGTAATTGAAATTCCTGGTCTGCGAGACCATGGACTCCCGCACGACCGACCATGCGCCGTCGGTTGCAATGAGTGTCGTCGCGTTGACGTGCCGCTCGGAAGTGATCCGGGAGTCAAGGAAAGTTAGCGTTGAAGAAGCGACATCATAGCGCGTGCAAACCTGATCGAAAAATAAAGTGACATTGTTGTGGCTGTCGGCCGCTTCAAGCAGCAGCTGGTTAAGCGCCCGGCGGGAAACTGAGTGGATAACCTCCTCGGAGCGGTGGCCATACGGAAGGAATGTAGTGCTGTCATCCAGATTATGAATCATGCGGCCGCGCATTGGGATTGCGAGCTCGAGAGCTTTCTCCTTGAGCCCGACCTCTTCCAGCGCCTTCCATCCTCGGGTTGTTACCGCGAGATTAATGGAGCGTCCGGCGGGTAGCTCGGTGCGCCGCATATCCGGACGCTGCTCATATACAGTTACAGCCAAGTTATTTTGTGCGAGATAGATTGCCGCGAGTGCTCCGACTAAGCCACCGCCGAGGATATGAACTTCACGGCTTCCCATCTATTTCCCTCTTGTGAAAGTCTTCATGGCATTTAGCTGCGTCTTCAGAACTTCTGCGAAGAGATATGTGTCCATGAAGCTGTTATAGAGCGGGGTAGGAGCGACGCGAATACAATCCGGTTCGCGCCAGTCGCAGACGATGCCAGCCGCATGCAATCTCTCGAAAACCGGCCGACCGTTTTCGCGCAAGGTTATGGAGAGCTGGCAGCCCCGCTGCAACGGATCTCTAGGAGTGATTATCGAAAAGGATGCCGCGTCGATCTGATCCAACAGGAACGTAAGATAGCCAGTAAGCCGGACACTCTTCTCGCGAAGTGCTTTCATGCCGTACTTATCAAATATTTCTAAAGAAGCTTTGACAGGAGCGAGCGAAAGAATTGGAGGATTGGAGAGCTGCCAACCTTCTGCGCCTGGGATGGCGTGAAACTCGGGTGTCATATTGAAGCGCGTCTCTTTTTGATGACCCCACCAACCTTGGAGTCGCGGAAGTTGAGAGTTGTTGGCGTGACGCTCGTGAACGAAACATCCGGCGACGCTCCCGGGGCCCGAATTCAGATATTTATAACTGCACCAGCAGGCAAAATCGACGCCCCAATCGTGCAGACGCAGCGGGACATTGCCGGCCGCATGGGCAAGATCGAAGGCCACATAGCAGCCGTGTTTGTGTCCGGCGCGGGTGATGCGCTCCATCTCAAAAAGTTGACCCGTGTAATAGTTGACACCGCCTAGCAGGACGAGTGCTATTTCCTGGCCGTGATCTTCGAGAAGCTGCTCAATATCGTCGGTACGAAGGGTACGTTCGCCGGGACGCGGCTCGACAATGATCAGGGATTTCTCAGGATCGAAGCCGTGGAAGCGAATTTGTGATTCAACTGCATAATGATCGGATGGAAATGCCTGCGATTCGATAACTAACTTATGGCGGGCGGCGCTTGGTCGGTAAAACGACACCATCATAAGGTGTAAGTTTACCGTGAGACTATTCATCGCGACTACTTCTATAGGGCGCGCGCCGACTAAAGATGCGAGTGGGTTAGTTACGAATTCATGATAGGGAAGCCACGGGGTTCGGCCGTGAGTGTGAGCAGCTACACCCATAGTCTGCCAATCTTCCAACTCCTGAGTTATGTCTGCAGCGGTCGACTTAGGCTGGAGCCCCAGAGAGTTTCCGCTCAAGTAGATGGCTTCCTCTCCCGACTTTGTGCGCGGAATGTAGAAAAGGTCGCGTGCATGGGCCAAGTCGTCCTGAGCATCCATCCGCTCAGCGAATTCGCGACCGGGTTCGAAAGTCATAGAGCGTGGACCTTATAGAGGGTAGGTCGGCTGGGAGCTGCGTCTGCGAGCAGCGGGGCAAGCTGCAGGTTCAAAAGATATTGTCCGTCAGCAATTGCTGTCGGGACATAAATTAGTTCCGTGATGGTTCTAGGCGAAGCGTTTCGCTTCTCCACCTGGCGCGAGCCTTGCGGCAGATCCCAAAAAATATGATGGTTGCCCAATCGGCCCTCGTCATGCAGCCGATCGACGGAGGGTATATCCACCAGAAGATGCTGAACACCACGTTGAACAAGGGAATTCATGGCTTCGGTCGAGAAAAAGGCGGAACCCGTCAAATCATAATTCTCGGTCAGTTTATCGGCCGAGTTCGGCAGAGTGCGGATGACCAGCGCTTGAAGAAAATCTGGTTGCGTGTCGTGGAGGCAGGCTTCCAGCATCGCGCTTGTCAAAAGCCGATCGCCCGGTAACAGGGCGGACGTGTAGGACTCCGCGGTGTTACGGGCCTCTTCTGACTGGAGCGTGATGAGGGTCGCGGGAAACAATCCGTTTTTCAACACATCCGGAACTGATATGGGTTTTTCAGATATGTGACCGACACACTCAGTGTGCGACCCGCTGGTGTGCGGGACAAAGGTGTGGGTTTCGCAGTTGCAGCTGCCGCCCCTGGAGACGCTGCCGATAAATCCGTCCTCCTGAAAGGGCTCACTCGTTGCAGGCGGCGCATGAAATACCGACGGCTGCGGACCGTGAAAGCGCACGGGGATAGATATGTCGAGTGGCTCGGATATATCCACTCGATAAGTCGTGCCAGCAATGGTCAGAGTTATTTCCAACGCAGCCACTCTTTCGCGGTTTCGGAGAGTAACTGTTTCTTCTGCGATGCAGTAAGCAATGGAAGATGTCGAGGGCCATCGGCGGTGTCGCGAGCTAACCAGTGGAAGTGTTGCCAAGCAGTCTCCATGTCGTCGGGTGATTCTGGTAAGTGCTTGATCATGTGACCTGGATAGATGCCGCGCGCGGGCCGAGACTGATAATCGGGGTCGCTTATATCGAGTGAGAGCGGATCGATTTCTCCCAAGGGATAGGGATAGTCGGACCCCATAGCGACGCGGCTTGCACCCAGGAGATGGATCAACATATCGAGCACCCATGGGTCGTGTGTAAGTGCATCGGCATAGACCCCGTAACTCTGGACGGTCTCATAAGGAGTGGTACGGGAGGAATTACGGAATAAGTCTGGCCGACAATACGCTCCATGCTCCAGCCTTCCGAGGAGAGCAGGAAATGCGCCGCCGCCGTGGGCATACATCACGCGGAGATTCGGTAAGCGCTCATGCACGCCGCCGCATCGCATCGCATCGAAGGCGAGCGCAGTTTCAAGTCCCATGCCGAGCAGCCATGGACGCCAGTTACGGCCAGCGTGCATTCGCCGATTGAGACGTTCCTCTGCAGGAGACATAAAGCCGCCCCACGGATGAATGAAGGTGGCCAAGTCTGACTCAGCGGCAGCCTGGAAGATGGGATAGAAGCGCGGATCGTCGAGATCAAGGCCGTCGATGTTGGAGTTGATCTCGACACCGCGCATGCCGAGATCGCGAATGCGCTGCAGTTCTGCGATGGCGAGATCAGCGAACATCATGGGAAGCGCGCCGAGCGCAGTAAATCGCTCCGGAAATTCGGCGACGATCGCGGCATTGCCATCATTGAGAATCCTGCAGATTTCCGCTGCGTCAACTGCGGAGTCCACGTAGTCGGGAATCATCATCGGGGTCGGCGAAATGACCTGCATGGAGACGCCGTGAGCAGCGCACTCAGCCTGGCGAGTGCGAGCGTCGAAGGCGTTGTCGCTGATGACTCGCAGGATTTCCCCATGAGCATTGATGATTTCGGCACAGCAAGATTTGGATTGGTGCGCGCGGACGCGGACAAAATCCGCGTAATGGGTGAAACGCGCGAGTGATTCATAGGTGCCGGGCGCGAGCGTGGTGTGGGTGTGCACATCCCAGACCGGATAACTTATATCTCCGGCGGACGCATGGCGGTTCGGGTCGTCGGTCACAGTCTTCTTCAAGCTTTCGGTTGTGGCGGCGCGAGGACGTGGCCACAGCGGCTGCAGGTGCGCGCCTTTTCACTGGCCCAGAAGGCAGTTAACAGGGGCGGTAAGTCGTCCACGATATTTTCGACGGGAACAGCGATTTCATAGAGAAGGTTATGGCATTGGTCGCAATACCAGGCGAAACCGTCGCGTTCTCCAGGACGGCGCTTGCGTTCGATGACCAGGCCCGCTGTATTCGCGAATCGCTGTGGCGAGTGATGCGTGTTTGGCGGGAGAAGAAAAATCTCGCCTTCCTTAATGGAGAAATCTTTCGGCTGACCATTTTCGATGACGCGCAGGACCATATCGCCTTCGAGTTGATAAAAGAACTCGGCGCCCGGATCGAAGTGATAGTCCTTACGGCTGTTCGGACCGCCAACCACCATGATGATGAAATCGCTGTCCTCATAAACCTGCTTATTACAAACTGGCGGTGTAAGGCTGGCTTTATTTTCGGAAATCCACTGCATTAAATTGATTGGCGGGAGCATGGAGTTAGTCCTTGAGAATGGCGATGCACTTCAGTTCAATGGCGATGGGTGTGGGCAGCGAGACGATGCCAATCGTGGTCCGGCATGGCGGATCATGCGGGAAGTATTCGGCCCAGAGAGCATTATATTGAGCGAAATCCTCTTCCATGTGGGTAAGAAACACCGTGACGTCGAGGAGGTTTTCCCAGCAGGAGCCCGAAGACAAGAGAACGTCACGGACATTCTGAAAAACGCTGCGGCATTGAGCCACTATGTCGTGGGCGATAACTCTGCCGCGGGGATCCAGAGTTACTCCTGGTATCTCCTTGACGCCTTTTTGTCGGGGCCCTATACCGGAGAGATATAACAGGGTGCCTGCCTTGCGCGAGTGGGGGTAATTGCCAACTGGCTCAGGAGCGGTTGGGGAGTTACGTGCGGCGGAGGTGAATTTCGTGGTATGCATGGCTTCTCAGGTTGAATAGGGTGCGGTGATACTTTTCTCTTCGGTGAAAAATTCCATGGCGCGGCGCTTGCCTTCCCGGCCTATGCCGGATTTTTTCATGCCGCCGAATGGCATGTCGAGATCGCGCAGATTCCAGCAGTTGATCCAGACGGTGCCGCTGTCGAGTTGCGCCGCGATGCGTTGCGCACGAGCTTGATCCCGTGTCCAGACTGAAGCTGCCAATCCATACGGCGTGCTGTTGGCGATGATAAGCGCTTCGGCTTCGTCGGTAAACGGAAGCAGGGTTGCGACGGGGCCGAAAATCTCTTCCTGGTTGGTACGGCAGCCCGCGGGCAGGCCTTCGATGAGGGTTGGCTGGATGAAATAGCCGCCGTGGCAGCGACCTTCGGGAGATACCCGATGGCCGCCGGTGAGAATCGTGCCGCCTTCCTGCCGGGCGAGCTGAATGTAGCTCAGAATTTTTTCCATGTGCGGCCGAGAGACGATGGCGGCGAAGCGCGTGTCGTCAGTGAGCGGATCGCCGATGCGAATTTCATTTGTGCGGGCGATGAGCGCGGCCTTAAATTTCTCGTAGAGGGGCTTGTGAATAAGGATGCGCGAGCCGCAGAGACAAATCTGGCCCTGGTTGGTGAAGGCGGCGCGAACAGTGCCGTCGAGTGCGGACTCGAAATCTGCGTCGTCTAAGATGAGGGTGGGATTTTTGCCGCCGAGTTCGAGCGAGACTTTTTTGAGCTGGCGAGCAGCGGCGGAATAAATTTCTATTCCCGTGGTGGTGCCGCCAGTGAATGAGATTGCGGAAATCTGAGGATGCCGCGTGAGGGCCGCGCCGATGTTTGCGCCGCGACCATGCAAGAGGTTGAAGACGCCGGGGGGAAGTCCCGCGGCGGCTGTGACGCGCGCGAATATGGAAGCTGTCATGGGCGTGACTTCGCTGGGTTTGGCAATGACGCAATTGCCGGCCGCCAACGCGGGCGCAAGCTTCCAGGTGAAAAGCAGCAAAGGCAGGTTCCACGGCGAGATCGTGGTGACGACCCCGATGGGCTGCCGCAATGTGTAACTGTAAGTGGACGATTTAGCGAATATGTCGCCGGAAAAGTTGCGGGCAGCGTCGGCGAAGGCGCGCAGATTGGCGATACTGCGGGGAATGTCCATGGTGCGGCAGAGCCAGATCGGCTTGCCGGTGTCGACCGATTCCGCGCGGGCGAAGTCTTCGAGTTGCTGCTCGATGAGGTCGGCGATGCGATCAAGAAGCACTGCGCGGTCTTGCGGCAAAGTGTCTCGCCATGCGGGAAAAGCGCGCCGGGCCGCTTGCATGGCGGCTTCGAGATCCTGTTCGTCGGAGTCGGGAACTTCGGCGTAGGGCGCACCGAGTGCCGGATCTTCGGTTGGAAAGTAGCAGCCGGAAATGGGCGAGACCTCTTCGCCGTCGATGAAGTTGTGCAGTCGCAGCATAGTTAGAGGCAGCCCGTTCTGCCGCCGTCCACCGGAAGATTGACGCCGTTGATATAGGCGGCCGCCGGGCTAGAGAGAAACGCGATGGCGGCGGCGAGCTCTTCAGGCTTGGCGAAGCGGCCGGCAGGGATGGCGGCGGCCTCTTGAGCTTCGATGTCAGCGACGGACTTGCCGGATTTCGCCGCCTTATTCGCGATAATTTCGGCGAGGCGATCTGTGTCCGTGGCGCCGGGCAGGACGTTGTTCACGGTGATGCCGAAGGGCGCGACTTCCGCGGAGAGAGTTTTCGCCCAGGCGGCGACGGCGGCGCGAATGGTGTTCGAAACGCCAAGGCCGGGAATCGGCGCCTTCACCGAAGTGGAGATGACGTTGACGATGCGGCCGTAGTTTTCCGACTTCATGCCGGGGATGACGGCGAGTGCGAGGACGTGATTGCAGAGCAGGTGCTGGGTGAAGGCGCTTTGGAATTGCTCGAGCGTCGCGGCGAGAATGGGACCGGGCGTTGGGCCGCCGGTATTGTTGACGAGAACGTGGATGGGGCCGTGTTGCGCGACGTGGACTGCGACCAATTTCTGCAGGTCGAGCGGGGCTTGAAAATCGGCGACGAGAATGTGGTGGCGCGTTGGCTGATCGAGCGTGGCAAGCGCCGATTCAAGAGCGACCTGATTGCGGGCGACGAGTGTAACTTCGGCGCCGAGAGTCGCAAGTTGCCGCGCGGCCGCCAGGCCGATGCCTTTGCTGGCGCCGCAGACGATCACGCGTTTGCCTGTCAGGTCAATGTTCATAGCTGCTGTGACCAGTCATGGTATCGCAACGGGCGCGGCGGCGGCACGGTCTATAGAATGGAGCGCGACTGGAGCGAAACAGCGATGACGACAGCGATTCGTGTGAGTGTGGCGTCGCTCATTTTTGGGCTGAGGGCGGCGGCTGGGGTCGCGCAGGAGCCGTTCCAGGTGACGTCGGTGGTGGATGCGCCGACGATTGCTGGCCGTCCGGTGGAGCTGGACGCGCAGGGGAAGCTGCAGCCCTGGCCGATGCCGGAGAGCACAGGATATTCCTATTCGGCTTACTTCCTATCGCAATGGACAATTGTGTGGGACCAATATACCCGCGACCGCCTGCCTTATTACTATTGCTGCTTTGACTTTGACCGGACAACTTACGAACTTACTCCCGATCATGGCTGGGCGAACTCGACCGGTTATCTGCGGGCCATGATGGAAGGCTTTGTCGAGCGGTTCTATCCTTATACGGGCGATCCACATACTGTCGAATTTCTGCAGAACTTTGTCGATTATGAAATGGAGCACGGACTAACCCCGGAAGGTTACGCGTGGTCACGGGTACCTTATCCTTCCGCGAATCCGGGGAGTCGTAGATATTCCGGCTGGAGCGAGCATGGGGAGGATTTCGTCGAACCTCACGTTGTCGGGGAAGATGGCTATGCTTATCTTCGGCTTTACGAGATGACGGGGAACACCAAGTATCTCACCGAGGCGATTCGATGCGCGGATGCCTTAGTGAAGAATTATAAGCTTGGCAATGCGAGCATCTCGCCGTGGCCATTTCGATGTAAGGCGAAAGACGGCAGCGTGACCGGCGGCAAGGGATTCTTTCCTTACTCGGCAAATGTGGTTGAGCCGATCATGCTCTTCGACGAGCTGATGCGCCTGCGGCAGGGCGATACCGCGGCCTATCAACGGATTCGCGCCGGCTGCTGGGCGTGGCTGATGAAATATCCGATGCAGAACAATGTGTGGGTCGGATATTTTGAAGACGTCACCGCGAATATGGGCGCGATGAACCAGGTGATTCCGCTGGAATTTGCTCGATATGTGCTGCTGCATCCTGAAAAAGACCCGCAGTGGCGGGAGCACTCACGGAAGCTGCTCGAGTGGGTGAAGACGACGCCGAAGTGGCCCAAATATATTGTCCACGGCGCGACGGTGACGACGGAGCAGGGAGACGGCAGGAACTTCTGCTGTAATCCACCGAACCAATGTTGCGACAGCCATAGCTCACGGTTAGCCGCGGTCGAGGCGCTTTATTATGCGAAGACTGGCGACGCTACTTATAAGGAGGCGGCTTATCGGACTTATAACTGGGTAACTTATTTTCAGGGTCTCCCGGGAGGGGCGCACGCTCCCTTCGCCAATCAATGGTGGTTTACCGATGAATTTGCGGACGGGCCGAGACGCATGATGGATGCCTTCTGGGCGATGCCCGAATGGGCGCCCGATGACGAGTCGCATTTTCTGGGCTCGCTCTCGGTTGTTACTCAGATCTCTTATGGAGCGGGGCGTGTGACTTACTCGACGTTTGATGTCGAGTCCACAGATGTTCTGCGATTGAACTTTGCTCCGACGTCGGTCATGGTGGGTGGACGGCTGATTCGGCGACGGAATGATTTGCTGGCGGAGGGATACACATTTGACGACGCGACGCATACGATGCGGGTCCGCCATATAAGTTCGCGCGATGTCGATGTTCAAGGCGCGAGCAACACGGTGCCGCCGCGGTATGTGACGTTCGACGATCCGCATGTGACGGCGGGGACGAAGTTAGTTGGGCAATATCCCTCGGGCGTGGTGGATTGGGGTAATGGGGCGTGGGAGATTGGGACGCCGTTTGGCAAATTTGGGACGTTCAACTTGAAGTTGGCGGATGCGAATGCTCTCTCGGCTGGGTTTCATTTCTATGCGCCGCGAGTCTTCCAAGGCGTCGACATATATAACGATGGCGAGCACACCGCGATTCTGCGGTTCCGGATGCCCGGCGTCACCGAGGCTTACGTTGCGGTGCCGCCGAAGCAGTTGCGGCGATTCCGCACTGGGTGGCGTGAGGTGACGGCCGAGGTTTCGGTGGATATTGCGAATGGGCAGGGCGTGCGCTTCGACAATCTTGCCTACGTTTACCCTTGAAATGATTGGTCGGGGCGAGAGGATTCGAACCTCCGACCCCCTGCTCCCGAAGCAGGTGCTCTACCAGGCTGAGCCACGCCCCGATGTCCATTGGGATTGCTGCGCCGTGGGTAGAAGGCCGGGCGGCCTCATCAGCGCTGCATAAAGTGTAGCAGAAAGTTCAGATGGAACAGAGCATCGCGCGCGGCGTGGCGGGGGGTTGCGATGCATGAGAAAATAAGATTTCCATGACACAACTGCCTGGGAAAGTTGCCGCCGCGGAGAGGCCAGCTGGAGAGGCCCTGTCAAAAAACGGGAGTCATGCGAGCGTGCCGGAGCCGGCAAAGATTACGACTGAGCTTCTGAAGACGCACAGCCTCACGCCGGATGAATATGCGCGCATCGAAGCTGCGCTGGGACGGACGCCTAGCCTGACGGAACTGGGAATTTACAGCGTGATGTGGAGCGAGCACTGCTCTTACAAATCCAGCCGGGTTCATTTGAAGCGCTTGCCAACGAAGAGTGAACTGGTGGTGCAGGGGCCGGGCGAGAATGCCGGAATCATCGATGTCGGTGATGGCTGGGCGTGCGCGTTCAAGATTGAGAGCCACAACCATCCTTCTTATATCGAGCCGTTTCAGGGCGCGGCGACCGGCGTCGGCGGAATTCTGCGCGACATTTTCACGATGGGAGCGCGGCCGCTGGCTGTGATGGATTCGCTGCGCTTTGGGCCGATCACTTCGAGCGACGGTGATGCATCTCCGACCGGGCAAAAAAATCAGAGCGACAGCATTCACAAGAATCAGACGATTGTGGAAGGCGTGGTCAGCGGGATCGCCAGTTACGGCAACTGTTTCGGCGTGCCGAACCTGGGCGGGGAGACGAAGTTCGAGAGTTGTTACAGCGGCAACCCGCTGGTGAATGCATTTGCGCTGGGTCTCGTTCGCAAGGACGAGATTTTTTATGCGAAGGCGACGGGCGTTGGCAATCCGGTGATTTATGTCGGGGCGAAGACAGGCCGCGATGGCATTCACGGCGCGACGATGGCGAGCGAGGAGTTCAAGGAAGGCTCTGAGCAGAAGCGGCCGAATGTGCAGGTCGGCGATCCGTTCATGGAGAAGCTGCTCCTGGAGGCGTGCCTCGAGGCGATGCAGACTGGCGCCGTCGTCGGCATTCAGGACATGGGCGCGGCCGGGCTGACGTGCAGTACCTGCGAGATGGGCGCGCGTGGCGACGTCGGACTCGACGTGGAGCTCGACAATGTGCCGCAGCGCGAGACCGGCATGACGTCGTACGACATCATGCTGAGCGAGAGCCAGGAGCGGATGCTGCTGGTCGCTGAAAAGGGCCGCGAGCAGGAAGTGCTGCGCGTCTTCGAAAAGTGGGGACTGGACGCGGTGATTGTCGGCAGGGTAGAGCCGGAGTCGCGGCTGCGGATTCGGCATCACGGCGTTTTAGTCGCTGACATCCCAAATCAGAGCCTGACTGATGATGCGCCGCTCTATCACCGGCCGGTGGGCGAGTGGAAGGCGCCGGTGCCGGAGGATACGCCCGCAAATGTGCTTTCTCAGTTACAAATAGGGCGCGACTATACCGTGGATCTGAAGAAAATGCTGTCGAGCGCGAACATCTGTTCCAAACGCTGGATCCACGAGCAGTACGACACGATGGTGCAGACCAACACGGTGGAGGGGCCGGGCGGCGAGGGCGGCGTGATGCGCATCAAGCACTCCGGCACGCCGGGGCACGAGCGCGGTCTGGCAATGGCTCTTGATGGAAACGGGCGCTGGTGCTGGCTGAATCCGAAAGAGGGCGCGAAGCTGGCGGTGGCGGAGGCGGCGCGCAAGGTGGCGTGCACGGGCGCGACTCCGGTGGCTGCGACGAACTGCCTCAACTTCGGCAATCCAGAGAAGCCGGAGATTATGCGGCAGCTGAGCGATGCGATTGATGGCATCGCCGAGGCATGTGCGGCGCTCGGAACCCCGATTACCGGCGGCAACGTGTCCTTATATAACGAGACGCGCGGCGAAGGGATTTATCCGACGCCGGTGATTGGCATCGTCGGGATCATCGAAGACGTCACGAAAGCGGTGCCGGCGAGTTTTCAGCGGGCCGGGGAAAAAGTTCTCCTGCTGGGGACGACGGCGGGTTCGACGCGGAGCTTTGGATCGAGCCAGTATGCCAAGGAGATTTTTGGACAGACGTGGGGGACGCCGCCGCCGCTCGATCTGCATAACGAGCGAGTGCTCGAAGAGCTGCTGGTCCACCTCGCGGAGGAAGGGTTGGCGAGCTCGCTGCGGGACGTGAGCGATGGGTTGGCGGTATCGCTGGCGGAGTCGGGCTTCACCAACGGCATCGGGATCGAAGCCAGCCTGGAAGACACGAAGGGCGCGTCGTTGGCGGAGATTCTGTTCGCTGAAGGAACGACGCAGGTGCTGGTGAGTTGCGACCTGGCGGTTGAGGATAGAATTGCGGAGCTCGCCGAGGCGGCTGGAGTGACGTGGCGAGAACTGGGGCAGACTGGCGGCGATGAGCTGAGGATTTTCGCCAGGGGCGACACGGTCGTGCATGCCAAGTTAAGCGATCTACGAACTGCGTGGGCTGGGGCGCTGGAAGATGCGCTCGAGAACGAGGTGCTGGTTTGAGCAAGATCCTGCTGCCGCGCGGCCCGGTGCATTTGTCACCGCAGGATGACAAATTGCGGGAAGAGTGCGGCATCATGGCGATCTTCGGCACCCCGGAGGCGGCGCGCAACGTGTATCTCGGGCTGTATGCGCTGCAGCATCGCGGGCAGGAGTCGGCCGGCATCGCCAGCTCGGATGGATATGCGCTTTCCAACATCAAGGGTATGGGGCTGGTGTCGGAAATTTTCACCGAGGACGTCCTAGAGAAGCTGCCCGGTGATCTGGCGATCGGTCACACGCGCTATTCGACGACCGGCGACTCGGCGCTGCTGAATGCGCAGCCGATACGGGTCGAGAGCACGAAGGGGCTGATCGCGATTGCGCACAACGGCAACCTGGTGAACCTGGGCAATACGCGGGCGCGTTTGGAGCGCGAGGGCGCGACCTTCCAGACGACGAGTGACTCCGAAATTATTGTGCAGCTGATTGCGCACTCGCATGAGACGACGCTCATCGACGCGATCGGAGACAGCTTGCGGCAGGTGGATGGCGCGTTTTCGATTGTGATGATGACGCGGGATCGGATTTTTGCGGCGCGCGATCCGCGGGGCTTTCGACCGCTGTGCATGGGCGTGATTGAGGGCGAGGGCAGCGCGCCCGATGTGACGGTGTTTGCCTCCGAGACCTGCGCGTTTGATTTGCTCCGCGCGAAGTATGTGCGCGACGTGGCGCCGGGCGAGCTGGTGATGGTGAGCCGGGAGGGGATCGTCAGCCGGCAGTTTGCCAGTGGAGTACCGGAAGCGAAGTGCATTTTTGAGCACGTCTATTTTTCGCGCCCCGACAGCAAGGTGTTTGGCCGGTGGGTGCAGGAGAGCCGCGATTTGATGGGGCGGATCATGTTCCGCGAGAGCCATGTCGACGCGGACCTGGTGGTGCCGGTGCCGGACTCGGGCGTGACTGCGGCGCTGGGCTATGCGGCGGCGAGCGGCATTCCGTTTAATTTCGGACTGATCCGCAATCACTATGTGGGGCGCACGTTTATTGAGCCCGAGCAGCGAGTTCGCGACTTTGGCGTGAAGCTGAAGTTGAACCCGGTGCGGAATTTGCTGGAGGGCAAGCGCGTCATCCTGATTGATGACTCGATCATTCGGGGGACGACGAGCCGAAAGATTGTCCGCATGGTGCGTGGCGCTGGGGCGAAGGAAGTCCATCTGCGGATCAGCTGTCCGCCTACGGTGAGCCCGTGTTTTTATGGCGTGGACACGCCGCGCAAACGCGAGTTGATCGCGGCCAACCAATCCGTGGAGGAGATTCGGCAGTTTATCGAAGCGGATTCATTGGCCTACCTGTCGCTCGACGGGTTGAAGGAAGCGTGCGCCGCTGAGCCGGCGAAGGAAAATGGCGGCTTCTGTACAGCCTGCTATACGGGCGTGTATCCGACGGAGTGGGTCGACGTGGACGATATTCTGCCCGCGCAGGTGGCTGCGCCGGTGGCGTTCTAGGCCGAATCAACATGACCGATCAGAAGCAAGTGATGGATGAATTGCGAGCGGGGAACCGGCGATTTCTCGATGGCCAGTCCGCAGCCTCGCCGCATCTGTCGCTAAAAAAACTGAAGGCGTTCGCGGAGCACGGTCAGCTCCCAAAAGCGATCGTCTTGTGCTGCTCGGATTCGCGGGCGCCGGTCGAGATGATCTTCGATCAAGACATTGGCGACCTATTTGTCGTGCGGGTGGCGGGGAATATCGTCGCGCCGTCGCTGGTAGGGAGCGTGGAATTTGCGACCAGCAAATTCGGTACGCAGCTGGTGGTGGTGATGGGGCACAGCCAGTGTGGGGCGGTTACAGCGACGCTCGATCACATTGAAGACCCGGAAGCGACGACGTCAGAAAATATCCACGATATTGTGAGCCGCATCGAGCCGCATATTTTTGCGATCGCGAAGATGCCCAATCTCACTCGCGATGAGAAGGTTGAGCGCGCGGTGGAGGCGAATGTGCGGGACTCGGTGATGGGGCTGTCGGCTGAAAGTCCGCTACTGACACAAATGCTGCGCGAGAAGAAAATCGTCATCGTCGGCGCGGTGTTGGAGTTGGCTACGGGCGAAGTGAAATTTCTTAACGCGTAACCTGCTTCCGCTGCACCTAGTCCAAATCGAAGAACAGGAAGTCCGCGTCTTTCAGGGCTTCGATGCGAACGGTCGCCGAGTCGCTGATGGAGACGCCGTCGCCTGCGGAGAGCTTGGCGCCGTTGATGTCGAGCTCACCGTGGATGAGTTGGACCCAGGCGTGGCGGAAGCCCAGCTTGTGGTCGACATGTTTCGCGGTCGCGAGGCTCGAGACGTAAAGCTCCGCGTCGGAGTTGATCTTGATGGAGCCGTTGCGGCCGTCTTTCGATGCAACGAGCAGCAACTTGTCTTGCCGCTTCTCGAAAGAAAATTCCTTCTGCGCGTAATCCGGCTGGACGTCTTCCTCGTTGGGAAGCAGCCAGATTTGCAGCAAGTGGAGCGGCTCTTCCTTTGAAGGATTGAATTCGCTGTGACGAATGCCGGTGCCGGCGGACATGTATTGGACCTCTCCGGGGCGGAGGACTTCGCCGTTGCCCATGGAGTCGCGGTGCTCGATGGCGCCGGAGACGACGACGGTGAGGATTTCCATGTTGTCGTGCGGGTGCTCGCCGAAGCCCTTGCCGGGCGAAACGTAATCCTCATTGATAACGCGGAGTGCGCGGAAGCCCATGTGGGCGGGGTCGTAATAACGGTTGAAGGAGAAGGTATGCCAGGTGTCGAGCCAGCCGTGATCGGCGTGGCCGCGCTCGATGGAGGGACGAAGTTCAATCATGATTTGTGCGCTTTCTGCCGCGGATATGTGGCCATGAGTACTACTCGATTAGATGCGAAGGACACAGCGGCGATTCAGAGCGCGGCAACCTCTGGGGCTGGCGGCGCTTCCGAGTCAGGGAAGGGAGAATGCAGCAATATGGCAGCTACGAAAAAGAGCACGACGAAAAAATCGGCAAAGAAATCCACCAAGAAATCAACTCGGAAGTACGGCAGCGCGGCGGGCAAGAGCGTCGAGCGCGAGATGAAGTCGATGAAGAAGGGGACGCTGAAGTCCGGGGGGAGCGGCAAGAAGGTCACGAGTCGCAAGCAGGCAATCGCGATTGGTTTGAGCGAGGCGCGGAAGTCTGGTGCGAAGGTGCCGAAGAAAAAGAGTAAGAGCTAGTCGGATTTTGAGCTAGAACTATTGCTCGTGCTGGGCGTTGTGCTCGGTGCTGGCGTGGAGGCGCTTTCCTTCTTCGGGGAAGCGCCTCCTGTTTTGGGGCTGCTACCTTCTGTTTTAGAGCCGCTATCACTGGAGGAGTCAGTCTTCTTGGTGTCGCTGCTGTCCCCGTCGGATGATTTTTTCTGGCCGCCGCTCTTGGCGTAGTCATTCACATACCAACCGGAGCCTTTGAATTGCACGGCTGGCGCGGAGATGGTCTGCTCCATTGCGCCGCCACACGACGGGCAAACGTTAAGCGGTGGCGCGGAGAAGGATTGGATTTTCTCCACGTGCTTGTGGCAGGACTGGCACTCGTATTCGATCAACGGCATAAGTTGAGGATAGCGGATGTTCGCCGGGTCGGTTGGAAGTTACTCCGGCAGGTCGACTAATCTCGCGCTGATGATCGCGGGCTGCTTGCGGAGTTGCACGAGCAAGTCTGGCGTGATGGCACCCTCAACCTGGACGACAGCGAAGGCCTGACCTTGCGGGGCGGCTTCCGCGGAGGGAGTTGCTTGCACTCCGACGCGGGGACGGCCGAGCGCGAAATTCGCAATATTGATGCCGTGTTCGGCGAGCAAGGTGCCGACGCGGCCGATGACGCCGGGCACGTCCTGGTTGCGGATGCAGAGCAGGCGGCCGTGCAGAGGCGCTTCGACATCGATGCCGTGGGCGTTGAGCAGGCGCGGCGAGTTGCCGTGAAGGACCGTGCCGGTGGCGGAGCGCGCTCCCGTTTGAGTGTGCAGGGTGAGGACGAGCGCGGGCGCACCGGTTTCGTTCTTGTCTTCGGAGATGCGGATGCCGCGACGTTCTGCGATGGCGGCCGCGTTGATCCGGTTCACCGACTGCGATGTGCCGAGAATGCCGGCGATGGCGGCGCTACGGACGAGCTCGGTTTTTTGCGCGGCCAGTGAGCCGTTGTAGGCAATCTGCACGCTCTCGACGTTGCCGTCGGTGACCTGGCCGAGAAAGCTGCCGAGGCGCTCGGCCATGTCGAGGTAGGGCGCGATGACGAGGAATTCCTCGTGAGTGAGCGAGGGCAGGTTGACTGCATTTTGCGCGATGCCGAGCTTGAGGTAGTCGCGGACCTGGCGGGCGATCTGGATGCCGACCGCCTCCTGCGATTCGCGCGTCGATCCGGCGATGTGCGGAGTGAGGATGACATTTTCGAAAGCAGTAAATGCGGAATCTTTGAGCGGCTCCTGATGGAAGACGTCGAGCGCAGCGCCGGCGACCTGGCCGCTTTTAATGGCGGCGACAAGGTCGGCGTCGACGATGAGTTCGCCGCGGGCGCAGTTGATGATGCGGACGCCGGGCTTCATCTTCTGGATGGTGGCGGAGTTGATGATGCCGTGCGTCTGCGGGCTGAGGCCGACGTGCAGGGAGAGAAAATCGGAGATGGTCCAGAGCTCTTCGAGCTCGACCAGACGAACGCCGTTTTCGCGGGCCAGCGCGGGGGAGATGAAGGGATCGTAGGCAGCGAGTTCCATGCCGAAGATGCGGGCGCGCCGCGCGACTTCCTGGCCAATGCGGCCGAGGCCGAGGATGCCGAGCGTCTTGCCGCGTAGCTCGCGGCCTTCCAGCGATTTTTTCTCCCACCTACCGGCGTGCATGCTGATGTTGGCCTTGGGCAGCTGGCGGGCGAGCGCGATCATGAGACCGATGGAGAGCTCGGCGACGGCGATGGCGTTGGCGCCAGGCGTGTTCATGACAACGATGCCTTTGCGGGTGGCCGCGTCCGCGTCGATGTTGTCGACGCCCACGCCTGCGCGGCCGATGACGCGGAGTTGTTTGGCGTGCTCGAGCAGAGCGGCGTTCACCTGGACGGCGGAGCGGACGACGAGGCCGTCGGCGTCGGCGATTTCGGCAGCCAGGCCGCCTTGGTCCGCTGGGCGGACTTCGTCGGCGGTGATGATGGTGAAGGTCGGCTCCTCGCGGAGGACGGCGAGGGTGGCGGGGGAAACTCTTTCGGCGAGAACGATTTTCATATTTTGATTTCAGGAGGATTCGGCAGCCGGAATCCAATCTTCCTAGCGCGTGACCAGTTCCGCCGGCGAGTTCTGTGCGGATTTGTAACTGAGGCCGGCTTTTTTTGCGTAGACGTGCTGCGCGGCTGTCAGTCCAGCACCGAGAGGGAATTTTGCGAAGCCCAGGGCGTGCGCAGTCTGCTCGAGGGCGCCGATGAGGGCGAGGGTGTCGAGCGGATCGAAGTAGCCGAGGTGGGCGATGCGGAAGATCTGTCCCTTCATCTCGCCCTGGCCGTTGGCGATGACGGCGGCGAAGCGGGACTTGAGGTCCTTGACGATGTTGGTCGAGTCCACACCCTCAGGGGCGACGATGGCGGTTGCGGCCGCGCCGTAGCAGGTCGGCGAGAAGAGCTTGAGGCCCATGGCAGCAGCGGCGGCGCGGGTCATTTCTGCGCAGAGCTCGGCGTTGTCGATGAGGGCGTCGCGTCCGGTGGCGAGATCGCCGCCGCCCTGGCCCGCGATGTAGTCGAGCGCGGCGCCGAGTCCCGCGATGAGCGAAACCGCGGGCGTGTAGGCAGACTCGCCCTTGAGCTGATTCTTGCGTTCGCGGCGGAGGTCGAAGTAGTAGCGCGGATTGTAGGCGGCTTCCATGCGCTCCCACGCACGATCGCTGAGCGCGAGATAAGAGAGGCCGGGCGGGATCATGACAGCTTTTTGCGAGCCGCCGATGATGACGTCCACGCCCCAAGCGTCGACGTCGAAGTGAGTGGTGCCGAGGCCGGTGATGGCGTCGACGACGAGGAGCGCCTCGGATTTGACTTCGCGCAGCAGGCTGGCGATGGCCTGGATGTCGTGCCGCGCGCCGGTTGAGGTTTCATTCGCCTGGACGTAGACGCAGCGGGTTTCGATCTTCAGTGCGGCGCGAATTTCATCCAGCGAGAAAGTTTCGCCGTAAGGCTTCTTCAGGACGTCGACGTGGCAGCCGAAGTTTTGCGCGAGCGCGGTCCAACGTTCGCCGAATTTTCCGGCGGAGAGAACGAGGACGCGGTCGCCGGGCGAGGTGAGATTCGTGACGGAGGCTTCCATCGCCCCGGTGCCGGAGCTGGACAGCAGGATGACGTCATTCTTCGTGCCGATGAATGTCTGCAGCTGTGACAGAACTTTCGAGAACAGGGCGCGAAATTCCGGCGTGCGGTGGTGCATGTCGGCCGCGGCCATGGCGAATTGTGCGGCGGGGAGCAGCGGGGTCGGACCGGGGGTAAAGAGGCGCGTCTTCCTGAACATCGGTGGCTGGGATTCCTTTGCGCGAGGATTTTTGGGGTGAATGATTATTGTAAATGCTGGGCGCGGGTGTCATCGGAGCGCGGGTGGATGACGCGAAGGCCGAGGTATTTTTCGAAAGAGTCGAAGTCCCGGTCCCGGTGTAGCAGCGAATGATGGTGCTGAATACAAAAGGTGGCGATGAGACAATCGGGTGTCTTGCGGATCGTTCGACCTTGGGCGCGCAACAAACGAAAGTTCTGTGCAGACGAGACTGCTAAGCTCTCACCGCCGGTGTTGAATACGGGGTAGGGGGCCATTTCGCGGCGGACCTTGGCGAAATCGGAATCCAACCGGATGCCCTGCAAGAATTCGCACAGAATGAGGTCGGTCAAGGCGATGGCTTGCTTGCCAATTTGCTGTTCCAGCCAATCAGTATGAGAGTTCGCCGTGCCGCGAAAATAGTCAATCCAAACTGTTGTGTCGACAATGATCACTCTCGTGCATCACTCATGAAACCTGCCAATGCGCGATTTTTCGAGGTCGCCGTCCCATTGCACCTTGCCGCGAAGCTTCCGGATGCCTGACTGGGCTTGGAGCTGAACCATGAGTTTGAGGGCGGCTTCAACTACAGCGCGCTTGGTAGTGGCGCCGCTGCCGCGCATTGCTTGCGCAATCAACTTGTCATCGATTTCTATGTTTGTACGCACATAGCCCTCCAGCGGTATGTGTAAGAATTCCACAATTATGTGTATGTGTCAATGTCGATCGGGTGAAGGGTCGCTAAGATGAAATTGCGAGGAGAACGAGCGATGAGCCTGGTAGAGACGATCCACAAGGACATGATTGCGGCGATGAAGGCGCGCGCGGAGGCAAAGCTGTCGACGCTGCGGATGGTAAAGACTGCATTCAAGATGAAGGAAGTGGAGAAGCGCGGACCGCTGACCGACGCCGAGGCGCAGGCTATTTTGCAGACGCAGATCAAGCAGCGCCGCGAGAGCGTCGAGATGTTTACCAAGGGCGGGCGGCAGGAGCTGGCGGACAAGGAAGCGGCGGAGATCACGCAGCTGGAGGCCTATCTGCCGAAGGTCGCGACGCCTGAAGACATTGTCGAGTTTGTCGAGACCGCGATCGCGGAAGCTGCATCCGCAACCGGGACCAAGCCCGGGCAGAAAGAAATGGGAGCGGTGATGAAAGCGGTGCAGGCGAAAATTGCCGCGGCTGGGTTGCGTGCTGACGGTAAGCAGGTGAGTGAGTTAGTGCGGGCTGAGTTAGCCAAGTAACGCACAGCTACTTCAAGTCCCGCTCGCACATGACATAGACGATGGTGCCGTCTGGCAGCTCGTCGTCCAGTAGGTGGATGGCTCCGGCCTTGACGATGCCGCGCATGCCTTTGGGGGCGCGCTTGGGCGCGGTCTGCAGAAGTTTTTGCTGGACTGGCGTGCCTTCTGCCGGCAGCACTTCGATATTGGCGCGGCTGCGCTTGCTGCCTTCATCCATGGCGGCGTTGGCGAGAGCGTCGGCGCGCTTGTTTTTTCCGCGGAGGACGTGCTCGATGCGGAAGAGCTTGAGCTGGCGGGCGCGGGCGCGGGCTTCGTCGTACAGCGGCCTGAGGCCGGGGCTGGCAACTTTGTAGCGGCCCTGCATCTGCTTGACCATCAGCTCGGAATCGGAGACGACGCGGAGCTGGGTGACGCGGTTGGCGAGCGCCCATTCCAGAGCGCCCAGCAACGCGCAGTATTCGGCGAAGTTATTGGTCTGGATTCCCAGGAATCGACTGAGCTCGGCTAAGGTTTCGCCGTCCGCGGAGACGATGTGGACGCCGTAGCCAGCGGGGCCGGGATTGCCGCGCGCTCCGCCGTCGGTGTAGGCGATTGCTGATTGGCCGCCGGTCGCGGGCGATTTATCTTCTGGATCAGAATCGAAGAGCGAGGGCATGCTGGATTAGTGTAACGGCGAGAGCCGGGCCGCCGGCGGAATCACGATTGCTGGAAGAAGCAGCAGACTCTTCGCTTCGCTCAGAATGACAATGATTGAGCGACGGACAGCTTGGTTTGAGCTACGAAAATTGCGTCAGCGAGAGAATATTTCCGTCGGGGTCGGCGAACCATGCCACCTTGTTGCCGCCGGGGCCGGTCCAGATGCCGAGGTCATCCTGCTCGAGGAAGCCGTACTGCTGGAACTTGATGCCGGCTGCGACCATGTCGGTGACAGTGGCGGCGATGTTGGTCACCTGCCAGCCGACAACTGTGTGCGGCGAGGGCTGGACGGCGGGGGTGACGGCAACGCGGAGCATGGTGCCTTTGCAGTCGTAGACCATGGCGTACTGAGACTCCTCGACCAGGTTCAGGCGAAGAGTGTCGCGGTAAAAA
>Ga0302326_10009605_pt1 | contig 21078 bp, 18 predicted proteins | sample Palsa_T0_3_FD_202264 | JGI IMG/M metagenome (GOLD analysis project Ga0302326, IMG submission 202264) | Peat permafrost microbial communities from Stordalen Mire near Abisko, Sweden - Palsa_T0_3 | ecosystem: Environmental > Terrestrial > Soil > Palsa > Peat permafrost | place: Sweden: Abisko... | reverse complement strand
ATGGCCTCTCCGACATACGCGCGTTCTTTCACACCAACGCCGTGCCGCTGTACTTCATCTCGCCGACCCCGTTCAACCTGCTAGGCGTCGACCGCTGGGTACGGAACTTCTTCTACCTGAACTACTTTGACTCTTTTGAGGGCGCACACCCGCGCGTATTCGTACCCCGGCGGCGAGACCGCATTGATTTCGACTGCATGGGGGACGTATGCAACCACCTCCTGCTTGATCCCGAGACACTCGAGTTCATCGCGCAACGAGGACCCGGCGGCAAGGCCTGCTTTGTGATGCTTGACGAGCAGACCCAGGCCCTCGCCCAACAGGCAGGGCTCGAGCTCATGGCTCCCCCGGCGGAGTTGCGTCATCGCCTGGGCTCCAAGGTCTTGATGACGCGCCTAGCCGACGACGCGGGCGTGCCGAGCGTGCCTCACGTAATCGGGCGGGTCGGCTCTTACGACGAGTTGTCGACGCTCGCGCAAAGCGCCGGGCTCGGAGATGACCTGGTCGTCGAGGCCGCATATGGCAACGCCGGCAGCGGGACGTTCTTCGTGCGCGGCCAACGTGACTGGGACCATTGCGCCGGTGACCTCGTAGAGCCGGAAGTCAAAGTCATGAAGCGCATCCGCAATGTCGAGGTGTGCATCGAGGGCGTCGTGACCCGCCACGGCACCGTGATCGGCCCCGCGATGACGAGTCTCGTCGGTTACCCAGAGCTGACTACGAGCAGAGGAGCCTGGTGCGGCAATGACATCTGGCGCGAAGTGCTGCCGCCCGCACAGACCCACGCCGCGCGAGAAATGGTACGAAAGCTCGGCGACGTCCTGAGTCGCGAGGGGTACCGCGGGTATTTCGAGGTGGACCTATTGCATGACCTGGACTCCGACGAGCTCTATCTGGGCGAGGTGAACCCGCGCCTCAGCGGCGCTAGCCCGATGACGAACTTGACCACCGAGGCCTACGCCGACATGCCGCTGTTCCTCTTCCACCTGCTCGAGTACATGGACGTGGAGTACGAGCTCGACATCGAGGGGATCAACTCCCGCTGGGAGCGGGGTTATGGCGAAGACGAGGTCTGGGGTCAGTTGATAATTTCGGAGACCTCGCCGGACGTCGAGCTCTTCACCGCAACCCCACGTACCGGTGTGTGGCACCTCGACGACGACGGGCGCGTCTCCTTTGCGCGGTCCGCCAACGACTCGGCCTCGGTGGACGACGATTGTGAGGCCTTCTACATGCGTGTCGCGGCGCCTGGCGACTTACGCTGCGAGGGCGCCCAACTCGGCGTGCTCATCACCCGCGGGCACCTGCAGACCGACGACTACCAACTCACCGAGCGCGCCCGGCGCTGGATCAAGGGCATCAAGGCGAAGTTCGCCTCAACTCCCCTGGCGCCGGCGACTCCGATCGTCTCGCGGCTCGTCGCGCGAGCGTGAGCGTCCCGGCCGGCATCTCACTGGACAACTGGCTGTCGGCGCCCTATTCGCAGTGGTCATTCCAGCACGTCGAGGACTTTGTGCCGACCGCGCTGATCTCGCGCGGGACTGGGCCGGCTGCAGTGTTGCCTGCAGCCAGTGCTCCGGTCGCCGAGATCCCGGTGACCAGCGCTGACGGCGTGCCCACCACCGTTGGCGCGGTTATGGCCACCACCGCAACCGACGGATGGGCCGTCGCCTACCGCGGTTCGATGGTGGCCGAGGAGTACCTCGACGGCCTGCAGGCACAAACGCGGCACCTGCTGTTCTCGGTGAGCAAGTCGCTGGTGGCGGCCGTGCTCGGCGCGCTGCACGGGGCCGGTGCGATCGAGCTTGAGGCGCCGGTCACGGCATACGTTCCCGCGCTGGCGAACTGCGGCTACGCCGGCGCGACGGTGCGCCACCTGTTGGACATGAGGTCGGGTATCGCCTTTTCAGACAATTATCTCCACCCGACCGCGGAGATACACGTCCTCGACGAGGCGATGGGGTGGGCACCCCCGAGCACTCCGGACGTCCCCTCCACGCTGCGTGGCTTCCTGCTGACCTTGCGGCAGAAGTCGGCTCACGGCGGCCCGTTCGAATATCGCTCGTGTGAAACCGATGTACTTGGCTGGATCTGCGAGGTCGCCGGCGGCCAGCGGATGCCCGAACTGATGTCGGAACTGCTGTGGAGCCGCATCGGCGCCCAATACGATGCCACCATCGGCGTAGACGCGGACGGGACCGGACTGTTCGACGGCGGTATCAACGCCTGTCTTATCGACATGATCCGGTTCGGCTCGCTGTTCTTGCGCGACGGTGTCTCGTTGACCGGCCAGCAAGTGGTCCCGCAGGCGTGGATCGCCGACACACTCGACGGCGGTCCCGACTCGCGTCAGGCGTTCGCCGCCAGCCCCGACGACACCCGAATGCCTGGCGGGATGTACCGCAACCAAGTGTGGTTTCCCTACCCGGGCAGCAACGTCGTGTTGTGCCAGGGCATGTGTGGTCAGATGATCTACGTCAACCGCGCGGCGGAGGTGGTCGCCGCCAAGTTATCCACCCAGTCGGACTCTGGGGACCCGCAGATGCTGTCAAACACGCTGCGCGCATTCGATGCGGTGGCACACGATCTGGCCGGCATCACAAGTTAGACCGACATTCATGACCTGCGGTTTCGGTGAGCCGCCCATGCCCCAGTGCACCACAGCGCCCAAATCACGAGCAGCGGCTGGAATAGCAGCCGAATCCCTCGCGCGAGGTCGGAGTCGAGCCCGAAAGCATTTGCATGCGTGACGAATTGGGAGATGTTGCCGGGAAAGACCAGAACGAAGAAGATCGCCACGACCCATCCGACGGGTACTCGCCACCGGCTCAGCAGCACCAGGCTCGCCCCGAGCGCGATTTCCACCACGCCCGAGGCGATCACGACGAAGTCGGCGTTCAACGGCAGCCAGGGCGGTACCTGGGCGTAGAAGCCGGTTCGGCCGAAGCTCAGATGACTGACCCCTGCGAATATCAGGAAGGCGCCCAGAGCATGACGCGCGACGCTTCGTGGCAGAGAGCACACGGGTCGATCGACGACTGGCTGGCTCATACCGCAATCCTTACCTCAATTGCAGCGCCTCGACGGGTCCGGAAAGCGCAGCCTTGAAATGGCGGGTGACGTCGTCAGCGAGCACCTCGGTGTCTCCGCGCTCAATGCCGTCGAGGATGTCACGGGCGACCTGATGGGGGTCGTTTTTGGGGGCATCGACGTCGGCGACCATGTCGGTGTCGGTGTAGCCCAGGTGGACTCCGGTGACGAGCGTGTGTTGGCGTTCGAGTTCCATGCGGAGGGAATTGGTCGCGGACCAGAATGCCGCTTTGGAGTCGCCGTAGGCTCCGGAGCCGCCGACCCAGGACAAGACCGAGTGGATGTCGACCAGGGCTCCCCCGCTGTTGCGGTCCAGGATCGGGGCGAAGGCCTTGGCTATCCGCAGGGCGCCGAAATAGTTCGTTTCGAACACCGTCCGGACGTCGTCGATATCGCTGCTCAGTAACTGCTGCGCACCGAAGGTGCCGGCATTGTTGACGACGATGGTCGCGTCGGGGGCCGCATCGGCCAGTGCAGCGACCGAATCGGCGTCGGTGACGTCGAGTGGCACGCTCACGACACGCGGGTCCTGGCTGGGCTTGGGTGCGCGTGCGGTGGCGTAGACCTTGACCGCGCCGCGCGCCAGCAGCTCGTCGACGATGGCTTTGCCGAGGCCGCGCTGTCCCCCGGTGACCACTACCGTCGATCCGTTGATGTTGACCATGATCCGTACTCCCTATGACGTAGGTAAAAGTGCTTTGTCTCTGTCAAGGTAGTGGACGAAACCGACATAGTCAAGTAGTCTTTGTCTATGTCACAATCATGGTTGGCGTCGGACCGGTTTGGGCTCGCGATGGCCCCCGGCGGTGTCGCGTTCGTACAGGATTTCCTCAACACCAGAGCCATCGCGGGCTCTCCGGATCTGCTGGCCGACACGGAGCTCGCCCAGATGTGGGCGACGAGCGCCGTAGAGTCGTGGGCGCTTAGCCGGCACGACGATGTGCTTCCGCCTGCGCTCAGCACTGCCGATATCGGGAAACTTCGGACACTGCGCGCCACGATCGTGAATCTGATCGCAGGAGACACCGCGGCCGGCGACGTTAGCGGTGACGTCTCGGCGTCTTTTGGTCTATCCGATGCCGGCGAGGTGCGGTTGGAACCCGCCGGAAAGGGCTGGCGATGGCTGGCTTCCGCGCTGTGGGGCGAGGTTCTGCTGAGCCAGCAGACCGGCACCTGGCAGCGGCTCAAGCAGTGCCACAACCATGACTGCGGTTCCACGTTCTATGACCGGTCCAAGAACAACAGCGGTGTATGGCACAACGTGAAGGTGTGCGGTAACGCCGCCAATCTGCGGGCGTCCCGTGCCCGACGACGCGAACGCACTATCGCCGCAGACTCGACGTCACCGGCTCAGCGGTAAGGCTTGCGCTATGCGGATGTAGCGTGACGACCGTGACTTCCTCACGTATGTACTCATTCGTTGCGCTCGTAGTCTGCGCCGCATCGAGCGTCCTGACGCTCGCTGCATGCAGCTCCGACAAGACAACGCCATCTGCAAGTTCGTCCTCCGGATCGCTTAGCGCGTCCGCTTTCACCGAAGCGCCGGCTTCGAATGAACCGGCGCCCGCAGCCAGCGCCTGCCCCACGGCTGCACCGGGCACTGGCGGCACACCCGAATGGACGCTGACGGGGGCGACTGGCAGCGTTGCGGTCACGGGGTCCACGGATACGGCGGCACCGCGCGTCGACGTGACAGCACCGTTCAGCGTGACGCAGACCGAGGTGCACACGCTGCATGCCGGAGACGGGCCGATCGTCGCACCCACGGCCACCGTTTCCGTCTGCTACCTGGGCGTCAACGGACGCGACGGCAGTGTGTTCGACAGCGCCTACCAACGCGGTGCCCCAGTCGACTTTCCGCTCAACGGCGTCGTGCCCGGCTTCCAGAAGGCCATCGGCGGACAAAAGGTCGGGTCCACCGTCGGCGTCGCAGTGACCTCCGCGGACGGCTACCCCGACGGTGAGCCCCGGGCGGGGATCCAGAAGGGCGACACGCTCGTCTTCGCGATCAAGATCCTTAGCGCCTCGAGCTGATTAACCTCGGCACGACTCGTCTATTCTGGCGCCGCTGCAACTTGTCCGTTAGCGCGGGCCGGTGAAGCTGCCGTGACATCGTCGACCACGACTGCTTCGCGGTGTCGCCGCGATATCAGTTTTGCGACCGCAACGACAGCCACGATGCTGCCGAGGGTGACGGCGGGCCAGAACGCGACCTGCAGTAACCAAATGCGCCGCTGTACTTTCACGATTTGGCTTGGCACCTGCCGCACTCGAACCAAGTTGTCCATGGCTGCCTTTCATGACGGTTAGGCGCTCAACGTCAAAAAGGCGCTACATAAACGCCCAGACATGAGATACCCAAGCGCCCGTGCGGCAAACCGGGTTAGTCTCAGCGGCTCGTTCGTGTCGAACGGCTGGCCCGCGTAAGACAGTCGCCGTACCGACGTATTCGGCACGGCGACTGTCGTTTTCAGTTGTGATGGTGTCTGGTTAGCGAAGTTAGATGCAAAGACCAATCAAGCACGGTGGCGGGGCACCCCACCCAATCGGGCCACCGAAACCGCGCCCACCGAAACCGCGCCCGCCATCGAAACCGCGCCCGCCATAACCGCGTCCACCAAAACCGCGTCCACCCCCACCGGGCCCGCGGCCGCCACCGCCCCAGTGGACAAGTTGCGCGTGCTGGACGCCTGCAGTGGTTTGCGGCGTCGGAGCGGCGTCAGCCGCGCCTGCTAGTCCGATTGCTGAAAAGCTCAGCGCGCCAGCGATTGCGCCCATACCGATAATTCTCTTTAGGGTCATGACGATCCCATCTTCTGTGTGTTTGCTATCGACCGGATTTTTCGTCTTTGTCGTACACCAGAGACGTTAGGGAGCGTAGCTATGAGTCAGCTTTGCTTGGGTCCTGCAGCCTGTATGAGGCCCGCTAACAGGAGCCTGGTGCGCTACAGCGATGGCAGTGCCGGCCATGGGAAGAAGGGCGGCACCGCCGGTCCCTCCTGCGGTGGTGCGTTGACATGTTGGGGGCAGTACACGCTCTCCGCGATGTGGGTGAATCGGGTGGCGACGTCGTCCGTGAGTCCCTCATTCGCCTGCGTCATGCTCTTGATGACGTCGGCCTCCGCGTGGCCCTGATCCACCAGGTCGCACGCTCGTCTGCCGATGGCGACGGCATTAGCTGCGTTGTGGTAGGTGATACGGGCGTTGTTGAGGGCCGCGATAAACGTCGCATCGGACCCGGATGGATCAGCCTGCGCCGTCGCGGCAAAGCTAATGACAGCGGCGACGCCCGCAAGCACGACAAGCAGCCGCATCGACTCATTTTCGTGTAAATCGGCGCCGTTATCTTGACCACTGCTTGAACAGTGGCTGAACGGGACGTATAGCAATGTAGACGGCGTGCTTCTCCATTGGCTCGTAACGCATTGTCCTGCAACATATGTGGCCCGATTCAAGTGGGGGAAATGCCTCCTGGCTCAACCCGTTGCGATCAGCGCGATCTCGATACTTCCGCAGCTGCACCGGTGCTGCATACCGTCCACGGGTGACATCGAGCATTGACAGCATCTCGGCCAAAGCGTCTAAAGCCGCGCCCGCCACGTTCAAGCAGGCGTTGTTTGTCGCCGTGACGGCCGGACTCGGTTATGGCTTCGACTCGTACGCGGTGAACATCTATGGCCTGGTGCTGCCCGACATCAAGAAGGCGTTGCACATCACCGATGCCCAAGCCGGATATATCGGTTCGATCTTCCTGCTCGGCTACACAATTGGCACCATCGGCTTCGGATTCGCGGCCGACAGGTGGGGACGCAAAACCACGCTCGGCGCATCGATTCTGCTCTACGGCGTGACGACCTCCTTGGCCGGACTCACGACGAATATCGCAGCGTTCACCGGGTTGCGATTCCTCACCGGTGTGGGCGGTGCCGGCGAGCTTGCGGTTGGTGCGCCGTACGCTGCCGAGGTCTGGCCGGCGAAGACGCGCGCCATCGGAGTGGGTGGGGTGATCTTCTCGCTCTTCTCTCTGGGCTACGTCCTCGCGGCCGCCGTGGCGTTGGTACTGGTGCCGCGTTTCGGCTGGCAATCGGCATTCATCGTCGCGATCATCCCCGCCCTTCTGTTATTTATCCTCCGACGAGGTATCACCGAATCGCCTCGCTACGTCGACGCGCAGGCCGATCATGTGAGCGGGCGCGTCAAACCCCGGCTTTGGCAATTGCCCGGGGTGCGCCGACGACTTGTCTCAGGCTGGTTCATCTACACCGCCAACGCAGTCGGCTACTGGGGTATGACGCTATTTCTCACCACCTACATCGTGAAGAGGTTTCACGCCTCCCCCATCGAGGCGATCCGATACGCTCTGGCGTTTTTCCTGCTGCAGGCTGTTTTCGCTTACCTCGGGACTTCGCTCGCCGACTGGGTCGGCCGACGGCCCTCGGCGGTCCTCGCCGCGCTCATCGAGATCGCCTCGACCATCCTCGCGGCGACCTCCGACTCGCTGGCCGAGTACCAGGTCTTCGGCGCTGTCGCCATCGCAACCCTCGGCTGGCTCTGGGGCGTGGGCGACACCTACATCGCGGAGCTTTTCCCAACGGTGTTGCGCGGTACTGGATTCGGGATCGCGGTCGGCGGCGGCCGGGTGGTCTCCATCGCGGCCCCGACCGTCATCGGCTGGGCCATCATGCATTACGGGCTACAGACACCCTATCTAGCGCTTAGCGGTCTGTGGGTGTTGACGGTGATCGGCTACCTGATGGGGCCGGAGACGAAGGGCAAAGAGCTCGAAGAGCTCACTGACGAGGCGCTCGCCTAAGACTGATCGGGCACGCACGCACAATCGCCGCCGAGCTGTAGGCCAGATCTGAGTATGGCGTACTATACTCAGGATGGAGCCACTGCTACCCCGCCGACTGGCCGCACATCCCACCGTGCGCAAGGTGGTCGCGAGCCGATCGGATCGACCTCCGCGGCCCGACGTCATCGACTCCGATTGGTTGAGGGACGTCTGCCTGGCCGCGGGAGCCGACGATGTCGCATTCGCCTCAGCGGACAACCCCGACCTGGCGTCAGAAGTCACGTATGTCCAAGAGGCACTGCCCGGTACCCGAAGCTACATCTCGTTGGTAGTCAAAATGAATCGCGACAACGTGCGGTCAACCGCCCGTAGCGTGGCAAACCAGGAATTCCACCGAAGCGGCGAGATTCTCAACGAGGCTGCGCACCGAATCACCCGCGCATTGGAAGACCGCCGTTATCGGGCGCTGAACCCATCGGCCACCTTCCCGATGGAGATGGACCGCTTCCCGGGCCGGATCTGGGTGGTAAGCCACAAACCGGTCGCCGTCGCCGCCGGACTCGGTGTCATGGGCATTCACCGCAACGTCATCCATCCGCGGTTCGGCAACTTCATCCTGCTCGGCACCATCCTCGTCGATGCAGGGATCAGCTCGTACGGGCAGCCCCTGGACTACTCACCATGTCTCGAGTGCAAGCTGTGCGTTGCCGCCTGCCCTGTCGGTGCCATCGCCAAGGACGGCCAATTCGACTTCATGGCCTGCTCGACCCACAACTATCGAGAATTCATGGGCGGCTTCACCGACTGGGCGCAGACGATCGCTGACAGCACTGACGCGCACGACTTCCGCTCCCGAGTCAGCGACTCCGAAAACGCCTCGATGTGGCAAAGTCTGTCCTTCAAGCCCAACTACAAGGCGGCCTACTGTCTTGCGGTGTGTCCGGCCGGCGAAGATGTCATCGAGCCGTATCTCGATGACCGTAAGGCTTTTATGAACCAGGTTTTAAAACCGTTGCAGGACAAACGCGAAACGCTGTATGTGCTGCCTAACTCGCCCGCCAAAGCGTACGCAGAGAAGCGCTTCCCGCATAAACCCGTGAAGATCGTCGACAGCGGAATATCCGGTCGCAGCTAGCCTGCCTCAGGCCGGTGGGCCCTCCGACGGCGGCCAGTGCGAACCCGGCGAGGCTTCGCCGGGTTCGGCATGCTCGCCTCTGGATAGCGGCACCCACTGTTCGGTCGGCGCGGGTTGCTTCGACGACGGGAAGTCGCGCAGCTGGCCCGACGGCTTGGCGTCCCACTTGGCGAACGTCAGCGGCGTTTGCAGCCACGCGTGCAGGAGGTTGTACGTGGCCTCCAGCGAATCTACGTGGCTGCGTTCCCAGCCATGGCTGCCGTCGAGGCCGAAGCCGACCAGAGCGGCCCGCGTTCCGGCGCCGGCTTCGATCGCCGCGGCCGCGTCGGATCGGTAGTAGCGGAACACATCTCGTGCAAACGGTATCCCGTGCTCCTCGGCAAGTCGGCAAAGCTTTCGGGTCAGGTGGTAGTCGAACGGGCCGTGCAGGTCGGCCATCGGGATCGTCACACCGTCCTCGATGGAGTCTTGGCCGGGCGCGCACACCGCGTTGTCGACCGAGACGAGCTCGGCGACGTCGGCGGGCAGCCCGTCGCTTGCGCCGTGGCCAACCTCTTCGGTGATGGTGACCATGATTGTGGTTCGGTGCGGCAGCACAATTTTGTTCTCGGAGAAGTGCTTGGCCAGCGTCAGAGCGACGGCGACGCCCGCCTTGCCGTCGAGATGCCGGGAAACGATGAAGCCATCGGCGGCCAGTTCAGGGCTGGTGACAAACGCTGCGAAGTCACCGATCTTCAAGCCGAGGCGCACGAGATCCTCCCGCGAGGACACCTTGCGGTCGATGCGGACCTCGACATGTTCCCAGTCCGTGGGCTGGGTGTCGATCTCATCGCCGAAGGCGTGGCCGCTGGCCTTGAGTGGCAGCACCGTCCCGGTGATGAACTCGTCGGGGTCGTCGCTGAAGATCCGCACGCGGGCGCCGGTAGCGAAGCGGGCCGAGAAGGTGCCGACGGGGATCAGCTCGAGGCGGCCATTGTCCTTGAGCCTGCGAACCATGCAGCCGATGGTGTCAGCGTGAACGACCAGTGCACGGTCGGTGTTCGCCGACTCACCCGGTAGTTCGGCGGTCAACGCCCCACGACGGGTCAGTGAGAATGGCACACCGAAGTCATTGAAGATATCGCCGATCAGCTGCATCACTGCGTCCGTGCGTCCGGATGGGCTCGGGGTCTGTAGCAGCGCGAGCAGCGTGTCGATCATCCACGCGCGGTCAGCCTCGGCCATGGCCGCGGTCTTGCCCACGGTGTCCCCCTTAACGACTTGTCTGGAATCGCGTTCAACCTACCGGGCCACGCATGATCCGACTGGCTCGGGCTGCCAGGTCCGCGGTGGGCCGGGCCGTCTGCTAACTGGGTCCCGTCAGCGTTTCGACGCGGTAATGGCTGGCGGTCCAGGGCGGGGCGCTGGAGGTGGGTGTGAGTGTGACGGTAATGCGAGTTTTGCCTGCGGTGAAGATTTCGGGCACGAGGTAAGTGTCTTCGAGCCATCGGTGAAAGGTGTTGCTGCGCGGTTGTAACCAGTCGCCGGCAGCAACGCCGTCGATGGCAACGCCTGCGGATTGATAGCCGGTTGCCTGATCCGACGTGCGGCGCAGCAGGACGCCGTGATTGTCCGGGCGGATTTGGGCGTCGAATGAGATCGGTGCTTGAGCGGTGCGGACGGAGCCGGCGATGGTGCGGGTGTCATCACTCCCCTCGTACGTGCTGGACAACGTCTGCTCCGCGGCGTCGGAATCGGTGTAGATGTGCAAGATTCGACTCACCAGATCGGTGGGATCGACTTCGTCGCTTGATGCAACGGTGTCGTCCGGCTGGGTGTACAGGAACGCTGTTGAGCTGTAGTCGGGTTGGACCATGTTGCGCTTGCCGTGCTCAATGCCGAAGCGGATTGCTGAGTGGTAGCCGATGGCGTCGGCGAGCATGAGGCGGTAGACCGCGACGCAGTAATCTGCACATCCGCCCGCCGCAGTCCGTTGATCGGGCTGGCCGGTGAGCGGGTCGCTGAACAGGGTGCCGTTATTGAAGTACCAGCCGCCCTCGTAGAAGTCCTCGGTGCCGGTGCCATACCACTGTGGCGACGGGGAACCGTCGGTGTAGACGCGTTCGGCTCCTTCGAGAAAGTAAGGGGCGCCATCGCTGTATCCCGTTTTGGTCCGAGAACCCCTGATGGTGTGGCTGACGCCGACGAATTTGCCGTGGCCTCGTTCGTCGGCGAACAACCAGTCCTGACCGACGGTCGTCGGCCCGGCATGCGAGTAGGCGGTGAAGTAGCCGGCGCGGCCGCTGGCTAGCGCGGACGCCCACTGGGGATCGGACGCGGTCACGACGTCGGTGTCGATCCCCGCGACTGGCCCGGTGGTCGTGTTGGCTAGGGTGACTCGGGCAGTGCGGGCGAAAGGCATTGGCCACCAACCCGATAAAGACAACGACCCGCCGGGTTGTGGAGTTGTGGCGAACATCAGCGATCGCACGTCGCTGGCGCCCAGTCCGGCGCCGAAGAATTCGCCAAGTGGCGAGTCGACCATGGTCCGGTCGTCGAACTCGATCCGCAGCCGCAACCCGTTCAGGAGGTGATCCGCCGGGCTGGGTAGCCGCAGGCGCAGCGACGAGATGCTGCCCGGGCCTGTCGAATCCGCGATGGTCGCTTCGGCGCCAGCGGCAACCTCGCTGACCCGATTGTGGTGTGCTGCGGTGGGTGCCGGCGGTTTGGGGTCGATGGTGCCCGCGGCCCGCAGGGTGGTGATCACATCAAGCGCGGGATCGGAGGGCGAGAACGTCCGCACGCCTTCGGCATTCGAAAACTGGCGATAGTCGACGTGGTAATACTGCAGGTTTGATGCGACGCTGACCCGCATCGACTGTCGGTATGGCATAGGTACCTTGACGTAAACCCCCGCAGGCGACTGCGCTGCGTTGGCCACCAGGGGCCAGACGAATGGCGCACCCAACCCGCCATCGACTAACGACTGCAAGGGTGCGTCTACCACGGTGCGTCCATCCAGATCGATGCGGATCGCTCCCATCCGGGTCACGTTGCCGTTGTCGCGGGTGAACCAGATCGAATCAATCTCGCCGGCGCCGCGGTCCTCCGCGATGACACACCCGACACCACCGGACGCCAGACACCCGCCGCTGCCGTTCTGGTTTCCGGTGCTGATGTCGAAATCGCCCCCGGTCCGATCAAAGCTCGAAGCCTGCAGAGTCTCCGTGTCCGCGCTCAGGTACGGCAACCGATCCAATCGACGGTAGGTATCCCAGCCCACTGCCCTTTCGCCGATTCCGTGGACGACCGGCGCAGCAGGCGCTGCGCCCGCGGCACCGATACTCGCAATTGCCAACAGGAGGAACGCAAACACCGCAGGCAACGCCCGACCGGCCAGCCAAGAGTTCGCTGCCGCGAGACATCGGCGCTGGTTAGGGGCAGCGTCATCCGGCCCACATGCGAGCCCGCCATCGTGCGTGAAACCTAGCCGCATGGACACCAGTACTTTCATCGGACGGCTCAACGAAGAGCTGGGTACCGAGTATCAATCGATTTTCCAGTACATCCACCACATCGCAACCATCAAAAGTCCCAGGTATTGCTCGATCACCGAGCAGCCGGCCACGACAGCGCTTGACAGAGGCCAACGACAAATCCTGTGCTTCAAGCATTCTGCGAGGCCGCCACTCAATCCATCGAACTCTACATAGCGCTTTCACCACTACGTGGCGTTGCACTGGAAGCGTTTTGGCGGCCAGCTTCGTCAGCCCTCGTGCGGGAGGCGCTGCATGAAACACCCAAGAGCCGAAGCCCACGCTGCAGGGTGCGCGAGTGTCATGTGACCGTAGCTGGCCGAGCCAGCTGGAACCATCACCTCGCCGTAGTTCGATGCGGTCGGTAAGTGCAGGAGTTCGGGAGGATTGATCAAGTCGCCTGCAAAATTGATAGTGAGCATCGGCTTGGTGATCTGGTTCAGCTTCGGCGCCGGATCATAATCAGCCGAGCTTTCGAAGGCATAGAGTAAGTCATTGGCGTCGTAGCCTTCGCCGCTAGCTTCTAGCGTGTTTACCAGGTCTATCGCTGTCGTGCGGGTAGGTGCCTGCTTTTCAAGCTGCTCAGCTGATCCCGTCATAATCGCGGACAAAGGTAGGGCCACCTTGATCCAGTTTTTCGGCGGGGAGTCCTTCGGATAGTCGCCGTTTTTCCAGGCTGGGTCGCTACGAATGGCTTGGCTGATCATCTCGCGCCATATCATGTTCCTCCCGCTGATCGCGGCGGGCGTGCTGGCGACCGCCACGAGGCAATCCATGTCGTTGGGGAACATTTGACCCCAGAGCCAGGTCTGCATGCCTCCCATCGACGTCCCAAGCACCAGCTTCAGATGCTTGATGCCGATCTTCTCGAGGAGGAGTTGCTGCGCCCGAACCTGATCCTTGTAGCCGTAATGAGGGAAAAGGGCGCCCAACCCGTCTGAAGGTTTGCTTGAATTCCCAGCGCCGATAGCGTCCGGGATCACAAGAAAATAGCGGCTGAGGTCGAGCGGTTGCCCGGCACCGTAAAGCGCATCGAAGAAGGCGGCCTGAGCAAAGTCGGCAGCTGATCCCGCGGTGCCGTGAAGCAGCAGAACAGCATTGGCGATCGCGCCACTCGCGTCATGACGCGGCGTTCCGAGGGTCAGATAGTGCAGCGTCAGGCATGCCAGATTCTCGCCATCGCCAAAGACGAAGTCGTGGAGGTCGACAAAGCAGCCGTCGCGTTTGGGCTGCGAGTCAGCAGGCATCGGATCGCGCTTTAAGCTGCCGCGATGGGTGCAAAACCGGGGGTAACCAGATCGGTGTCGACCAGGCCCAGGCGGAAGACCTTGTTGCTTGTTTCCCAGAACACCAGTTGGCGCTCAGCCGCGTCGGGAAGCACGTCTTCGACGATCTGGACATGCTCTTTGATCCCGTACGGCACCGCACCGTAGTCAGAGCCGAACACCACTCGGTCCACACCGCACATCTGGATCGCGGCTCGCAGTCCGAGTGGGCTGAACCCCATGCAGTCGACCAGAATGTTGGTCTTCAAGTACTCCGACGGCGGCCGCTGGTTCGTGTACGGCCGCCCTGCCGGCGGGTTGCGGACCCCTTTGTAGTTGAGTTGCCAGGTGAAATCCAGGCGTCCCAGGATTGACGAAAGTTCGCCGCCCATGTGCACGACCAACACCTGTAGTCGGGGGTGGCGGTCAAACACGCCGGCGCCGATCATCCGGGCAACAGTGACGGTCGAATCGAAGGGACGGCCGATCGCCTCGTTGAGGCGATAGTGCATGAGCACCTCGTTGCCGACCGACAGCATTGGTGGATGAATGTGGACCACGATGTCGTTGGCTTCGGCGAACTCCCACAACCATTCGGCCTTGGGGCTGTCGAGGAAGGAGCGATCCGAGCCGTCGCCATAGCTGGAAGCCACCGCGATCGCCTTGGCGTCCCCTTGGATGATCATCTCCTCAACGATCGGCCGGCAGCCCACTTCGAGCGCATGAGCGTTGGCCATCAGCGCGAACTCGCCGGGATAGCGATCCTTGATCTCCAGGTATTCGTCATTCAAGAACTTGAGGGCATCGCCCGTGCTGACCTGAAGCATGTCCCGCGCGATCCAGTCCACTTCGCCGCCGTTGCTGGCAAGGCTGAGGGTGACACCCCCCTCGCGCTGCTTGGGCATCGCGTAGTCCAGATCCACAAAGTCGCGATAGACGATCAAGTCCCCAGCATTGGTTTGCGGGAATTCTTGGTTCGGGTCGAACAGGCCGACCTCGACCATCTTGGCTCGCAGCTTGGGTCCAACCGGATGCCGGTGGGTGTCGACGATCGCCCGGTAACCAGTGCCGCCGTCGTGTGCTGTCATGGTCACTCCTATGGGTGTTGTCCTACTTGCTTGGTGGAAGGTGTTGTTTCAGAACGGAATACAGGACTCACGCAGGGCAGAACAAGCGCTACGGCATGATAAGTGGCTTGTCTTTGCGCAGGGCGGCGACGGTGTCCTGGTCGAGGTTGAGGGTGGCCGCCACCACTTCTGCGGGCATCAGGCCCAACCACTGGTTCAGCGAGACGTCCTCGAAATGGTCGCTGCGGAACAGCTCTAGCATCTGCGAGGGTTCGTCGCCGACATTCTCGAAGTAATGGCCCATAGCCCGCGGCACCTAGCCGACGTCGCCGGCGTAGTAATCGAACGTTCTGGCTTTGCCACTAGAGCCGTACACCGTCATCCGGGCGTGTCCTTTGACCCAGTACTGCCACTCATCGTTGTTGGGGTGCCAGTGCATTTCGCGCAACGCGCCGGGCTGTAGCTCGACGACCGCGGCGGCGATCGTCGAGGCACACGGGAAGTTGGAGGAATCGGTGATGCGCACGCTGCCGCCCGGGACCTCGATCGGGTCCTGGGCGAGCATGCGGTGACTCATCCGTTCGGCCGTACCTGCAGGAGATCTCACCGCCTCGATGTCGGCGACCAGTGTGCCTGGCACCTCCCCGGGGAAGATGTAGCGGCTGTGCGCGATGTCCCCCGCGGCTGGGATGCGGGCGAACGCTGACTGGGGGACGCCGAAGTTCTTGGCCAGCACGTGCTTGGGGATGTGAGCGAAGAAGTCGGTGACCAAAAAGGTCTCGTTCTCCGAGAAGCCCCCGTCATCAAATACCAGCAGGAACTCGCAATCCTCCAGCGCCTGAATCGAATGGGGAAACCCGGCCCGAAAGTTCCACAGGTCGCCTCGACCGATGTCGTCAATGAAGTTGCGGCCTTGCTGGTCGATCGCCGCGATACGGGCACTGCCGGCGAGCATGAACGCCCACTCGGCCTCTTTATGCCAGTGCAGCTCACGGTAAGCCCCTGCCTTCAGCCGCATGTTCACCCCCGCCAGGGTGGTCGCGACCGGCAATTCTCGTACCGTGACCTCTCGGGCCCAACCGCCCGACAGCAAGCGGTTGTGCGAGGCGGCGAACGAGAACTTCAGGTTGGGAAGGCTTCCCGAATCGGTCTCGGGCGCCCCAGGGTTCTGCGACCCAACAGGAACGTTATCCGCGCCGAGCACGGTCGCTCCGTCCTCGCCCCGCACCGTCAGCACCACGTCCTGACCACCAGTCATCGTCATAGAAAGCTCCCTGCCGTGAATAGTTCATTGTCGTGTGAGCAATTAAGCAGCTCGGCCCTCAAAGCCGTTGCGCCACATGCGGAGAGCGCGGCTTGGCTGGGCGCGCCTCCGCTGTTACCGGGCCCTACGCCGGGTAAGTTCGCAAAGGTGCAGCTTCCATGGATCCACCGTCTTTAGTGGGCAAAGGTCGGCGCAGCAGGCCATACGGTTATGCCGTCGGAAGGAAGCCAGTTGGTGCGCCCAGAACCCAAATGAATTGGCCGTGGTTATCATCCGGTCAAGTCGACTACCGGCAGCGTCCGGGCTCGGAGCTGATGCTCCTGGATTCGGCAGCGGACGACTGAACTCATCCCCGGACTGGCTGACATACTCAGCAACTCCAACGCTACACCCGCCTTCATCTGCGTGATGCCCGTCGGGCGGCCAACTCCGCGATCGAATCGGTCAGACTGAAAAGTCTTGACTCGTTCCAGATAAGAGCGGCATATTGGTCGAGTGTCGTCAACGTCGACGGATTACTCGGTACAGCTGCGGATGGCCGATCTGCGGGTGACCCGACCCAGGGTCGCCGTGTTGGATGCGGTCCATGCCCACCCGCACGCTGATACCGAGACGATTCTGTCGGTGGTGCGGAGCGGGCTTCCCGATGTTTCCCGCCAAGCCGTGTACGACGTCCTCAACGCCCTGACCGCGGTAGGTCTCGTGCGTCGGATCCAGCCATTGGGCATGGTCGCCCGCTATGAGTCTCGGGTCGGCGACAACCATCATCACGTCGTGTGCCGATCCTGCGGCGTCATCGCCGACGTCGACTGCGCCGTTGGTGAGGCACCGTGCCTGACCCCGTCGGACGACGACAGCGTCTTGGAGGGCTTCGTTCTCGACGAGGCCGAAGTCATCTATTGGGGCTTGTGTCCCGACTGCGCGAGCACAACTTCCCGATCACAGCCGTGATCACAGCCCGACCCACCCCTCGAAAGGAATGCAGTGTCATCCGATACGACCCATAAAGGCAGCGAAAGCGAAAATCCGGCAATCGACGCGCCCACGCCAACGAGCGGGGCTCCTCGCACGAATCAGGACTGGTGGCCGAACCAGCTTGACGTGTCGAGGCTGCACCCGCACCACCCGCAGTCCGACCCGCTCGGTGATGACTTCGACTACGCCAAGGAGTTCGCCAAGCTCGACGTCGAGGCTCTCAAGGCGGACCTCATCTCGGTTCTGACGACTTCTCAGGACTGGTGGCCGGCGGATTACGGCCACTACGGCGGCCTGTTCATTCGGCTGAGCTGGCATGCCGCGGGTACCTACCGGATTTACGACGGCCGAGGTGGCGGCGGTCAGGGCCTGCAACGTTTCGCTCCGCTCAACAGCTGGCCGGACAACGCCAACCTGGACAAGGCTCGTCGCCTGTTGTGGCCGTTGAAGCAGAAGTACGGCAACAAGATCTCGTGGGCTGACCTGCTGCTGTTGGCCGGCAACGTGGCCCTGGAGTCGATGGGCTTCCAGACCTTCGGTTTCGCCTTCGGCCGCGAAGACATCTGGGAGCCCGAGGAGATCCTCTTCGGCGAGGAGGGCGAGTGGTTGGGCACCGACAAGCGCTACTCCGGTAAGCGCGACCTCGCGGAGCCCTACGGCGCGACCACCATGGGTCTGATCTACGTGAATCCTGAAGGCCCCGAAGGCAAGCCGGACCCAGTGGCGGCCGCGGTGGACATTCGTGAGACGTTCGGCCGGATGGCGATGAACGACGAGGAGACCGCGGCGCTGATCGTCGGCGGCCATAGCTTCGGCAAGACCCACGGCGCCGGCGATGCCGACCTGGTGGGAGCCGAGCCGGAAGGCGCACCGATCGAACAGCAGGCGCTGGGGTGGAAGAGCACCTACGGCAGCGGCAAGGGCGAGGACTCCATCACCAGTGGCCTGGAGGTGGTGTGGACGGCTACCCCCACCAAGTGGGGCAACGGCTTTCTGCAGAACCTCTACGGCTACGAGTGGGAACTGACCAAGAGCCCTGCGGGCGCTTGGCAGTTCGTGGCGAAAGACGGCGCAGGCGCGGGCACGATCCCTGATCCGTTCGGTGGGCCCAACCGGGCACCGACGATGTTGGTCACCGATATCTCCCTTCGCGAAGACCCGATCTACCGCGAGATCACCAGGCGCTGGCTGGACCACCCGGAGGAGCTGTCCGAGGCGTTCGCCAAGGCCTGGTACAAGCTGCTGCACCGCGACTTGGGACCGATAACCCGCTACCTCGGACCGTGGATTCCCGAGCCGCAGCTGTGGCAGGACCCGGTGCCGGAGGTCGACCACGCACTGGTCGACGACAAGGACGTCGAGGCTTTGAAGAAGAAGGTGCTCGATTCCGGTCTATCCGTTCCGCAGTTGGTCAAGACGGCGTGGTCGGCGGCGGCTAGCTACCGCAATACCGACAAGCGCGGTGGCGCGAACGGCGGGCGGCTTCGCCTCGAGCCGCAGAAGCATTGGGAGGTCAATGAGCCCGCCGAGCTGAGCAAGGTGCTGCCGGTGCTGGAGAAGATCCAACAGGATTTCAACGGCTCGGCCTCCGGCGACAAGAAGATCTCGCTGGCCGACCTGATCGTGCTGGCCGGCTCCGCGGCCGTGGAGAAGGCGGCGAAGGACGCTGGCCATGAGATCTCGGTGCCCTTCGCGCCGGGGCGCACCGATGCCTCGCAGGAAAGCACCGACGTGGAGTCCTTCGCGGTACTCGAGCCGCGGGCAGACGGGTTCCGCAACTATGCGCGACCGGGCGAAAAGGCTCCGCTAGAGCAGTTGCTGCTGGAGCGGGCCTACTTGCTGGGCGTCTACGGTCCGGAGCTCACCGTGCTCATCGGTGGTCTGCGGGCTCTCGGTGCCAACCACGGCGGCAGCAAGCACGGCGTGTTCACCGACAGGCCGGGCGTGTTGACCAACGATTTCTTCGTCAACCTGCTCGACATGGGCACTGAGTGGAAGCCGTCGGAGACCACCGAGAACGTCTACGAGGGCCGCGACCGGGCCTCCGGCGCTCTCAAGTGGACAGCCACCGCGAACGACCTGGTCTTCGGGTCGAACTCGGTGCTGCGCGCGGTGGCCGAGGTCTACGCACAAGACGATTCCAAGGGCAAGTTCGTGCAGGACTTCGTCGCCGCGTGGGTCAAGGTCGTCAACAGCGATCGGTTCGACCTCAAGTAACAGCCGGCCTGATCGGCGGACACCACACTGCACCCCGCGGGCGAACGGCTCGCGGGGTGCAGTGCATCCGCGGGAGTTGCTACGGCGTACCAACGAGGCGACGGCGCTGCTCGCGAAGCGAGCTTGCGGAACAGTTGCATGGTGGTCTGGGACTATCGCGCGCGAAAACGGCGTCGTTTCCTTCATCGGGTAGGGGCCCGTTACTGCGCCGCTTCCCCAGCCGCTGAGGCCGACGGCGAGCTTAGCCGCGACGCCCTCCTAATGGCCCGCGCTGCGGGCCAGATCGACAGGGCCCCCGTTGTGGGCCAGATCGACGACGTACTGATTCACGAAGGTCCCCGCCGGCGGATCGCCTTTGCCGCATGATCCGTCGGATTCACCGGGACGCTTGATCCACAAGTAGGCGTCGGCGTGTCCGCCTCCGGCAGCGGTGGTGGGCGGAGTGCCCAGTGCTCGGCCGCCGGGGTTGCACCAGTCGAGCTTGGAGGCGGGAGCTGGTCCGGCGCCGTTGCGCGACGTGTCGATCACGTAGTGCGAGCCGTTGGTGAGGCCCGAAATCGCTTCGCCGTAACCGGTTTCGTCCTCAGTGGTGAAGAAGTTCGCAACGTTGAGGCTGAAACCCCGCGCGTGACCGACACCGGCCTTATTGAGCCGGTCGGCCATGTCACCGGCGCTATGCCAGCGCACGTGACCACCGTCGACATAGACAGCTGTTGCCGGATTGCGTGTCAGCGTGTCGACGGCGTAGTGGATCAAGTCGTAGCGTTCTTGGCGCTGGTCGCCCGACAGGCAGTCGGCCATGGCGAGCGCATCGGGTTCGACGATGACCGCAGCGCGTGACGCGCCAATTTGGGATGCGATGTTGTCGATCCACCCGCGGTAGGCGTCGCCGGACCCCATGCCACCCGCAGCGAAGTTGCCACAGTCGCGGTGCGGAATGCCGTAGACGGTGAAAACCGGCAGGGCCCCCGCAGCCGCCGCGTCGCCGGTGTACTTCGCCACTGTCGAAGCAGAAGAGCCCGGGACGATCCAGTACGCCTGCGGTGTGTTGGCGACGGCGGTCAACTCAGGACTGGGCGGATCGGCATGCTGCGCGGCCCGCATAGCCGCGGAGGTGGGATTGACGTAGAACGGCATGCCGGCCAGCGGGTTGGCGTCGTCGGCCAGGCGCATCGCCGGGGCGGGGCCGCTCTGCGCCGGGTCTGCAAGAAAACCCATGCCGGCAACGGCCACAAAAGTGAGAAAGGGGACGATCCACCGTGCGACTGCGCCAGCAGCTGAGAACATCACCCTTGGAAAGTTAGTGCTCCAGGACACCGAGCGCCAATCGTCGACGACACGTAATGGCGCGACCGGCGTTTGGCACCCGAGAATGGGCGATTCTGCGTCTTGCCGAAGGGCCGGGAGCTAGCTTTGCCAGTCGTTGGACCCGTCGTGCCTGGAGTAGGTACCGCCGCTGGAGTTGGTCACCACGATGGGATCACCGGCGTTGAAGTTGTCGAAGAACCATCTCGCGTTGGTAGGGCTGATGTTGATGCAGCCGTGACTGACGTCGCGCTTGCCCTGGTCATCCACCGACCATGGAGCGCTGTGTACGAAGTCGCCGCTGTCATCGAAGCGGACGGCTAGCTCGACCGTTGTCTTGTATCCGTACGTCGAGTTGACCGGAACGCCGTAGGTCGAGGAATCCATGACTACCGAGGGCATCTTCTCTTGGACGTAGTAGGTGCCGTTTGGGGTTTGGTGGCCGCCGGA
>Ga0302326_10009598_pt1 | contig 21086 bp, 18 predicted proteins | sample Palsa_T0_3_FD_202264 | JGI IMG/M metagenome (GOLD analysis project Ga0302326, IMG submission 202264) | Peat permafrost microbial communities from Stordalen Mire near Abisko, Sweden - Palsa_T0_3 | ecosystem: Environmental > Terrestrial > Soil > Palsa > Peat permafrost | place: Sweden: Abisko... | reverse complement strand
TATTCCGGAACCAGGCTTCATCGCCGTGATTCTGCAAAGAGATCGGACAATCTTTTTTCGGCTCGTTCTCCAGCAGTTGTTCCACGGCGGGCGCCGGAGCCCAACGCTTCTTGATCCCCGCAATCGCATCGGGCGAATCCAGTTGGCTATCCACCACCTTCACGCCATTGAGCCAATGCTCCACATGCGTACCTCGCACAACGATCCGGGAAACATTGAACTCACCCACCCGCTTCGGCTGCGAGTTGACCGGAGCGACCATGTCATAGAGTGCTCCAGTCGAGTGCTTGGGCCCTGCGTGCAAGGCATCGCTGTTCTTGTCATTGTCCGTAATCTGGTATTCGAAACCGATCACATAGTCCTGGCCGGTTGCTGACCGCTCGGGGCGCGGGCTGGTCATCGTCCGCTGCACGCGATCCTCGAATTTCTCGCCCTTCACTCCCGGCACAAGGATGCGGTGATCCTGAATGCGATACTTCAATCCGCTGTTGCCCGCGACCGAGATCTTCCATTCGAAAGAGAGCTCAAAATCACGATAGGTATCCGCCGAGAATAGGTCTTCCGTGATACGCGGCTTCGAGACGGTATGAAGGCACCGATCCGGCGTGATATCCCACGCGTTTCCCGGCGGCGTCATTTTGCTGGGATCCACCCAGTTCTTCATGCTTTTGCCATCGAATAGCAGAATCCAGCCGGACTTCTTTTCCTCAGGAGTGAGCCGATTGTTCTGAGCGTTTGCCGCATCGCTCAGGAGGAATGCGGGAAGTAATAGGTAATGAAGACGCATAGACCGGAATCAGAATATCACTTCGCCCGGTTGATTAAGATCTCTTCAAATTGGACCCATCGATTATTCCTATCGAGATTACGGTAACAACGAGTCGCACCCGGTCATCTCTCCTTATGTAGCAACCCTACAACGGAGATCAAACGATGAAATTCAAACTAGCTCTTGTCCTAGCGGCCGCTGGCCTTTGCCTCGCGGGAACGAAGTCCTATGAAATCAGCCTCTCCCAGGCCTCCAAAGCGGGCAGCCTCGATCTGCAAGCCGGGGACTATAAAGTCGCCGTGGCCGGAACGAAAGTCACCTTCACCGCTATGAAGACCGGCAAATCCGTCGAAACCGACGCCACCGTCCAGGCCGCCGAAAAGAAGTTCGCGATGACGCTGGTAGATGCCGAATCCGTCGCCGGCGCAAACAAGATCCACGAAATCGATCTCGGTGGCACCACCACCAAAGTGATGTTCCAGTAGTCTAAAGTTTCACCCCAAAAACACGAAGGCCGCCATGTGAGCGGCCTTTTCTTTTTGCGTTCAGCAACATCATGCATCAGATGCGCTATGCTTGATGTATGAGAACCACAATAGATATCGACGACGAACTTCTGTTCACCGTTAAGGAGATGGCGCACCAGCGCAATACCACGGCCGGTAATGTCGTTTCCGGTCTATTGAGGGACTCTCTACAGGCAAAATCACTCAAGCTGGAATATAAGAATGGCGTTCCTTTGTTACCGCGACGGCCGATCGGCCCCAAAGTTACCGCCGAACTCGTGAACCGGCTTCGCGATGAAGATGAATGAAGCCTGCGCTCCTGGATGTAAATTTCCTGATCGCCCTAATTGACCCCGAGCACGAGTTTCACCCCCAAGCCCATGTTTGGTTCAAAAGAAATCGGCGGTACGGCTGGGCAACCTGTCCACTTACCGAAAACGCCTGTCTTCGCATCCTGGGGAATCCGGCTTATCCGTTCATTGGGGTCACCGTAAATACGATCCGTGACATACTCGCGGAACTGGTATTACTCGAAGGCCACCGCTTTTGGCCGGATTCCATAAGTATTCTGGATGTGAGCCGTTTCGATCTGACCTTGGCTAGTCCGAAGCATGTTACCGATATCTATTTGTTGAGTTTGGCCCGCAGCTTTTCCGGCCGCCTCGTTACATTCGACCATGCAATCCGTTGGCAGGCCGCTTCCGGTTGTTCCCCATCGGATCTGGAAATCCTGCCAGTTAATCTTCCCCGATCTTGAACGGCTTAGATATCCGCAATCGCGACTGAATTCGCCGCCAGCGCAATCAACTTATCCTCGAAATCGGTATTCAACTTTCCTGGCTTCTTCTTCCGCTGATACCACAGGAAAGTCTCGCGCAACCCCTGATCGAAAGGCGTAACCTGCACTTTGAGCATGCGCTTGAGCTTGCCCATTGCTTCTGTAATCGGCGGCAGATCGAAGTATTGTCCGAAGTAGGCCGGGTCTCCCGCGGGGCTTCCGCCCGCTTCGATAATCTTGTCGCGCGGCACCTTCGCAATATTCAATTTCTTGCCCGCGGCCCTCGCCAGCGCCTGAACCAGTTCCATCTGCGTTATGGGACGGTCGTTGCCGATGTTGAAAGCCTCGCCTGACGCCGCCGGCTCGCTGATCGATTTCATCATCGCCGTGATCAAATCCTTGATGAACACAAATTGCATCAAGCGTCCGCCATCGCCCGGCACCACAATCGGCCGGTTTGCCTTCAGGCGGTCGAAGAAGAACTGCTCGCGATAATAGCTATTCTCCGGCCCGTAAATAAAAGGCGGGCGGAAGGTGGTAACGGGAAAGCCGGTTCGCTGGTGCAGCCGGAACAGCATCCGCTCGGTCATCGCTTTATGGCGGATGTAGGGATCGTTATGATCGTCCGGAGCGAGCGGATCGTCCTCATAATGGTTCAGCCCATCCCCATAAGCCGAGATGCTCGACATGAAGACGTACCGCGCCAGACGGTCTCCACACGCATGTACGGCGGCTTCCACCTGCGCCGCGCTTGTGCCGCGTTCAAGGTCGTACACGTTGTCGAAGATGATCTCGAAGCGCCGGCCCGCGATCGCCTGCTTGATTTCTTCCGGATCGTTCCGGTCGCAGGTAATGTTGGAAACCTTCTTCCCGTAGGCGTGCTTTGGCTTACGGTGCAAGATGGTGACGTCGTGCTCGGCCTTCAGGAGCTCGGGGACCAGATATTGGCCAATGAACTGTGTCCCGCCGATTACCAGTACCTTCACGTTAGTCGTAGTATTCCAAACCGAGATGCGTAATCAACTGTTCGTTCTTCATCCAGCGCAAGGTATTCTTCAGCTTCATCAGCTGGATAAACAGGTCGTGCTCGGGGTAAAGTCCCGGCGCGGTCATCGGCGCCTTGAAATAGAACGATAACCATTCCTGAATCCCCCTCATCCCCGCGCGCTTCGCCAGGTCCATGAACAGCACCAGATCCAGCACCAGCGGGGCCGCCAGAATCGAATCGCGGCAGAGAAAATCCACCTTGATCTGCATCGGATAGCCCATCCAGCCGAAGATGTCGATGTTATCCCACCCTTCCTTCGCGTCTCCGCGCGGCGGGTAGTAATTGATCCGGACTTTATGATACAGATCCTTATACAGCTCCGGATAAAGCTCCGGCTGCAGAATGTATTCGAGCGCCGAAAGCTTGCTCTCTTCCTTCGACTTGAAAGAGCCGGGATCGTCCAGCACTTCGCCATCGCGATTCCCGAGAATGTTCGTCGAAAACCAGCCCGACATCCCCAACATGCGCGACTTCAGTCCCGGCGCCAGAATCGTCTTGATCAGCGTCTGGCCCGTCTTAAAATCCTTGCCGCAGACCGGCACCTGGTGTTCGCGCGCGAGTTCCAGCAACGCCGGCGTATCCACCGTCAAATGCGGCGCGCCGTTCGCATAGGGAACGCCAAGCTTCAATGCCGCATAAGCATAAATCTGGCTGGGCGAAATCTCGTCGTGGCTCTGCTTCAGGCCGCACTCGAAATCCTTGAGCGTCGCATGCACCGCATGCGGCTTGTGATAAACCTCGGTAGATCCGCACCAGATCATCGAAAGCCGGTCGCAAGCGTTCTTTTCCTTGAAGCTCTTGATGTCGTCCATCACCATCTCGGCGTGGTCCATCTTGGAGCCCTTGGGCTTCAGATTCGGGCCGTTGATGCGTTTGACGTATTCATGGTCGAACACCGCCTTCATCGGCTTGATGGCCGAAAGAGGCTCTTTCAGCTCCGCCAGCGTGGTTTTGTCGAGAACGCCCGCGGTCAGAGCCGCCTCGTACCCGTTTTCCTCGTAAATGTCCCAGGTTCCAAACGTAAGGTCTTCGAGTGGCGTCAGCGGAACAAAATCCTTGATCTTGGGAGAATTGTTATCCGTCCGTTTACCCAGCCGGATCGTGGACATCTGGGTCAGTGAGCCGATCGGTGAGCTCATTCCCCGCTTGATGGCTTCGACGCCGGCGATCACAGTGGTCGTGATCGCACCCATGCCGGGAATCAGAACTCCCAGTTTTCCGTCGGCGGGCGCGATCTTTACTGCTTGGTTCTCAGACAAGACGTTCTCTTCTCCCTTAATAGCTGTAGCGGATACGGTGCCGGATTGCAACGCGGGTGAGCGTTTCAGGACGTAGCAATTTGGTATCATAGCAAGTTGATGCGTGACCGCGCGACGGCCAATTTGAGCGCGATCGTTGTCGATGACGAGCAGCTGGCCCGCGAAGAACTTGCCTTTCTCCTGAAGGATTTTCCGGAAGTGGAAGTAGTAGCGATTGGGACCAACGGCCTGGAGGCCATGGCCCTCATCGAAAAGTTCGAACCGGACATCGCTTTTCTCGATGTGCAAATGCCCGGCCTCGATGGCATCGGCGTAGTTCGCCGTCTGCGCGAGAGGAAAGACGGCTACCTTCCGCACATTGTTTTCTCCACGGCGTTCGATCAATACGCGGTCGAAGCCTTCCGTCTTGAAGCTCTCGATTACGTACTGAAGCCTATCGAGAAGGAGCGCCTCGCCGAAACCATTGCCCGAGCGCAGGAGCGTCTCCCCGACGCGGAACCGCTCAAGCCCGCGCTAGTTCGTTCCAAGGTCCTCATTCGCAGCGGCGTTCGCACCTTCATGGTCGATGCCAACGACCTGATCTACGCCACCATCGACAACGGCATCATCACCCTGGTCGCAAATCAAGCCGAAGGCCAGTGCAGCTATAAAACCCTGGAAGAGCTACAGGCAGATCTGGACCCCAACATCTTCTGGCGCACGCACCGCTCCTATGTGGTGAACATCAACCATATCCGCGAAGTGGTGCCCTGGTTCAAATCCAGCTATCAGGTGCGCGTCGACGACAAAAAAGGCACCGAAATTCCCGTCAGCCGCGTCCAGACCCGCCGGTTGAGGGAACTCCTGAAACTCTGATACCTTGACCTTCGACTTATCCTGAGCTAGCCTGACGGGTAGAAGGTTGAGGTGTTCATGCCATCTGCTCGCTTCCCCATCCCGCAAGGCACGCTGGATATGTTGATCCTGCAGATCCTTTCTCTTGAACCAGCGCACGGCTACGGGATCGCCCAACGGCTCGAACAGATCTCCCAATCCGTAGTTCAGGTGAACCAGGGCTCTCTCTATCCTGCGCTTCACCGGCTCGAACAGAAGAAGTGGCTTCGCGCCGAATGGAAACCATCGGAAACGGGACGTGAGGCGAAATTTTACTCCCTAACGGCTTCCGGACGAAAACAACTCGCCGTGGAAAAAGAGAGTTGGGGCCGCCTTTCACTGGCAGTCCAGCTGATCTTCGACGAAGGCGGCAACTCATGAGGATTCTCAACTGGTTTCGCCGCTCCAATCTGGAGAATGACTTAGCTCGCGAGCTTTCCTATCACATGGATCGCCGGACTGGCGACCTGATGCGTACTGGTCTCAACGAGCAACAGGCCCGCAGCCAGGCTGCGCGCGAACTCGGTGGTGTCCCGCAGGTTCAGGAGGAAGTGCGCGACATCTGGCTCACCCGCTGGTTGCGCGATTTCCTCTACGATCTACGCTTCTCCGCCCGCTCCTTCCGCCGGAACCCAACCTTCACCGCAACGGTCGTACTCTCGCTCGCGCTCGGCATCGGCGCCACAACAGCCATCTATTCTCTGGTCGACCAGGTCCTGCTCCACGCGCTTCCTGTTCGTCAACCGGAACGCCTCGTTCTCATCGATTGGAAAGGCGACCAGGCGGGAGGCGCTTTCGGCAGCTATAACCTGATGTCCTACCCGATCTGCCGCGACCTGGAGCAGCAGGACCGCTTTTTCGAAGGCGTTCTCTGCCGGACGACCAACATCGTGAACCTCTCCATCGGTGGCGAACCCAAACCTGCAGTCGCCGAAATAGTGTCGGGCAGTTATTTTTCAACGCTGGGCGTGAGAGCTGCGCTCGGCAGGGTCATCGATCGCACCGACGACGGTACGCCAGGCTCAAGCCCCCTGATCGTGCTCTCGAACGATTTCTGGAAAGCCCAACTGGCGGGCGCGCCCGACATCGTGGGCCGCAAGGTGCTCATCAATCAACAGCCTATGACAGTCGTAGGCGTTGCGGCTCCGTTGTTTCGCGGCGTTGACATCGGCGAAGTTCCGGCGCTCTGGATGCCCGCGTCCATGTCCTCGGTGGCCTTCCCCGGTTTCAACGGCCAACTGGATCGGCGGACTCGCTGGATGCAAGTGCTCGGCCGCCTCAAACCCGGCATCACCCCGGCTCAGGCGCAGGCAGGTCTCCAACCTTGGTTCAAGGCCCTTCTGGATGAGGACACCCGCCGAGTCGGATTCCCCAAGATCACTCCGGAGCGCCGCCAACGATACTTCGCATCCACCCTGCTCGTGACGCCCGCACCCCAGGGCCATTCCACTTTGCGGCGCAGCATGTCGCAGCCTTTGTGGGTGTTGCTCGCCACAACGGCTGTGCTGCTTGCCCTCGCCTGTCTCAACGTGGCGGGCCTCTTTCTCGCGCGGGGATCGGCCCGTGAGCGAGAGATGACAACGCGGCTCGCCCTCGGCGCATCCCGCGGACGCATCGGGCGCCAACTCATCGCCGATAGCATCCTCCTGGCGCTGGCGGGTGGCTTGCTCGGAATCGTGCTCGCGCCGGTCGCGATTCAGGCGCTCATTGCATTCCTGCCCCGCAACGCTGCTGGCAACGCTCTCCACGCTTCGCTCGACCTGCGCTTGTTACTGTTCGCATTCCTCGCCAGCTTAGCCGCCGGGCTGCTGAGCGGCTTTGCCCCGGCCCTGCAGGCTGGCCGTGACTCATTGATCTCCTCACTCAGAGCGCGAGGCGGCGGCGTGCGCCTTCGCAAGGTCATCGTCACCGCGCAGATTGCCTTCTCGTTGATCCTGGTGATCGGCGCGGCGTTGTTCATTCGAACACTGACCGGGCTCATGTCCAAAGGGCCAGGGTTCACCACCACCAGTCTGGTCTCCTTCGGCATCAACCCTCTTCGCAATGGCTATTCTCGCGATCAGGCAAGCCAAGTGACCCGCCGCATTTATGCCGAATTGCGGGCTTATCCGCTCACCCGGACGTCCGCCGCCGTGCGATTCCAGCTATTGACCGGCGGAAGCTGGAGCGATCCCTTGACGATCCAAGGCGGCAAGCGAATTGCTACCGACCGCGATGTGCAATTGAACGCAATCACTCCGGACTTCTTTACGACCCTTGGAATTAAGATGATCGCGGGCCGCAACTTCGACGAGCGCGACTCCCTTCCCATCGGACAGACCGGCCACCGCTCCGCGATCGTCAACGAAGCCTTCATCAAGCGATATCTTGCGGGCCGCAGCCCCCTGGGCCTCCTTATCTGTCAAGGCACCGGGCCCGATGCCAAGCCCAACATACCGATCGTCGGCGTCGTTTCGGACTTCAGCTATCGCGGTATGCGAGAGGAATCCGAACAAGCTTACTTTCCTTTCTTCGAGGGTGAGGACGTCGGAGGAACTTTCTACGCCAGGGTACCGGGACTGCCCGAAGATGCGTTCCGCTCGATCGAGGCGATAGTGCAGCGGGTCGATCCCGGAATGCCCATCAGCTTTATCCGCACCGTCAACGAGCAGGTTGGCCGGTCATTGATCACTGAGCGTATGTTGGCCGCGCTCTCAGCCAGCTTCGGCGCCTTGGCTCTGCTCTTGTCGCTAGTCGGGCTGTACGGTGTAATGTCATTCGTCGTCACGCAACGCACGCGCGAAATCGGAATCCGGCTCGCGCTGGGCGCCACGGGAAGCTCCACTCTCTGGCTCGTACTCCGCGACGCTTTGATGATGGTGACAGCGGGCGCTGCCATCGCGTTGCCATGTGTTGCCGCTCTGGGCCGGCTGGTCGAGTCTCAACTGTTCTGCGTGAAACCCACCGATCCTGTTGCAATCGTCGTCGCAACTCTTCTCCTGACCACAGCGTCCGTAGGCGCGGCCCTGATTCCGGCCTATCGCGCCGCCACCGTAAATCCGGTAGAAGCCCTGCGATTCGATTAACGCCGCGCCCGCCATTCATCTGCGGTGATCCCAACATCTTCTGGCGCACGCACCGCTCCTATGTGGTGAACATCAACCACATCCGCGAAGTGGTGCCCTGATTCAAATCCAGCTACCAGGTTCGAGTAGACGATAAGAAGGGTACCGAAATTCCAGTCAGCCGCGTTCAGACCCGCCGGTTGAGAGAACTTCTCAAACTCTGATACCTTGACCTTCAACCTATCCCTGGCTCCCGTCTCACTTCTGCGAAGGTCGAGAGATCCGAACCGAAGCAACACCGAAATACTTCGAAACGCACCGGTTCGCAAAATAGTTCGGGTCGGTCCTGATGTCTTCCCAGCTAAGATCCCTGGAGTTCACCGAGATAGGAGGCACGGTTACATCCGCATTCGGCCCGGCCGATTTCAACTGCTCGAAACGCTGATCTATTTCATTGCTCCACAATTGTGCGCTCCCTCGGACGATGTCGCCGATACTCTGCACCGTGTTGTCGCTGGTGACCAGTGTGGCCGAAAGCAGCAGTAAGGCCGTCGACAGCGTCGCGGCGCGCGGAACGGGATGAAATGAGAAGCTATCGTCTGACCGGACCACCAGAAATGCCAGCGCTATCCACCCGGTCAGAAACATGCCGTATATCAAATCCAGGGTTCTTCCGGCCGGCAGATCTCCGATATTCCAGACTGTGGCGAACACCGCGACCACAACCAGCGAGAGCCAAAGCACCGCAAAAAAACCGATAGACCGGGATGAACTGAGACCCGGCAGTTTTTTCCGGAGCAATGCGGCGTTCGGGTCCAGCAGGATGAGGACTGCGAGCAGCCAGTGCTTGAAGTCGAGGCACCAGGGCAAAACATAATGGCGCATCACGATCCGGAACCACCCGGCAGTCAAAGAATGGTTGCCTCGATTGGGAAAGGTGGCGATGCGAACCGAATTGCCCGGCGCAACAAAGACCACCAGGAAACCGGCGGCCGATGCCATCCACACCGCCAGCCACATCTTCCTCCGAGGGCTCTTTGAAATGAAGGCAGTCGCCGTAATGGCCGTTAGAGCAAGAACGAGCACTCCGCCCGAAAGCTCATGAAATCCGGTCGTTACGAATCCCAGGATACTCGCGGCAATTGCCGCAAATCGCCTTGATTCTTTCGTGGCGTTCAGCCGGGGCGATAGGACGAGTGAAAACAAAAGAAGCCCGAGGGTCAAGGGCAACTGGCTTTCAACCGCCCCGGGAACCCAGAAAATGTTTTGTTGAGGGCTGGGCATTGTTGCCCAGTAGACCGAGGCGAATACAGCGGCCAGATACAGTGCCGCCCTGGTATCGAGAACAAGCTCCCGGATTGCAAAGTACAACAGAAAGCCCTGCATTGCGATCAATGCGAACAGGAGCCACGGATAACCGTTCATCAGCGAGGGGATGGATACCAAAATAGTCTCAAGGCCTACCCCCGCCCATCTTCCGCTCCAATGCGAATAGATGAATTCGGTGTACGGCAAGATCCCCGGTATATATGAGGCGGGCGGATCGAGCAATGCGGCACGGCAGAAATCGTCCTCAATCGGCCGTGCCCATGTGAACAAACGGAAAACGGCGCAGGCGCAAAACGTGACACAAGCGGCAAAGGCCCATAAGGCCGCCGCTCGATAGGAAGGCCTAAAGCTCATGGACCGGCCTCTGTCCCTTCCCGCTACGCCGGGCTCGCCATTCGTCCGCGGTGATTTCCCACGTCTCACTCAAAAACCGCCCGCTGACGAAGTTCTTTTCCATCGAAGCCACAATCCGCATACCGGTCTTCTCCGATATGCGCCGCGACGCAAGATTGTCCACAGCCTTCGGCGCCCTAAGAACCTGGAAGGATAACTCATCGAACCAATAGTCGTTCGCGGCCTCAACCCCCTCGCTCATCAATCCAAGCCGCTGCCATGGCAAGCCGATCCAGAATCCCCGGTTATCCTCCTCCCCGCGCGTCAGAGCGATACTGCCGATCAGCTGGTTCGGCGCATCCTTCAATCGTAGCGACGAGTGCCATTCGTCCCCGCGCTCCATGCCGGGAATCGCAACATCGCGATAGTAAGTTTCACAGCCGTCAGCGGGATAAGGCCAAGGCACCCGGCTGGCCAAAAAACGCACGATTTCCCAGTTAGCAAAAAGCGCCTGCGCCTGCGAGGCATCCCCAAGCTCCAGCGGCCGCAGGATGAGCCTGCGCGTCTCAAGCCCCCGAATCATTCGCCCAGTCTAACCAACCCAACCGCCCATGAATAATTAGTTTGACGGATCAAACCATCCATAGCATTCTTCCTTGTATGCTCAATTCTCAAGTAAGCAGAATCATGGATGCATACCCGGCCATCTATCTCGCCTGCCACCGCCGTCATGTGCGCGGCGATAGCGAAGGGAATCCACTGAGCCAGCATCAAGCCAGTATCCTGAATCATCTCCACGCGGCACGGTCGCAAACTCTATCGAAGCTAGCGGAACACATGGGAGTAAGCCGCTCGACCATGAGCATCAACGTTCGCCGCTTGATCGACAAAGGCTATATCGTAAGTCGGCCAGACGAGCATGACAGCAGGCGAATCAGTTTGACCCTCACGGGAACCGGCGCCGCGGTAAAAGAACAGAACACCGTTCTCGATCCCGACCTAGTGAAACGAATGCTCCGATCCATGCCTGCCGCGGATTTAGAGCCCGCTTTGAAAGGCATCGAATGCCTGGCGAAGTACGCCGCAATCTTACTCAAACAACGAAAGCGAGCCTACGACTAATGAAAATTGTCCTGTTCCTCGCAGGTTGCCTGGCCTTGCTGGCCGCGGTGATCGTCGTGGTGGGTTCTCTCCTCCCGAAACGTCACACTGCATCCCGCAGCGCTACCTTTCGCGCCACCCCGGAAAGACTGTACGCTCTGATCTTGGGCACCCAGGAATGGAGGCCGGAGGTTGTTCACTTCACAACCATCTCCGATAACGAAGGACGCGAACTCCAGCAAGAAACTACCCGCCGCGGAGAGACTATCGCCTATGAAGTTTCAGACCGCGTGCCACCTTTGAGCTTGAAGCGCCGCATCGCCACCCGGAACCTTCCTTATTCCGGCACCTGGACTTATCTTCTTCAGTCTCGCGACGGCGTGACCTTAGTCCGGATCACCGAAGACGGGGAAGTTACCAATCCCATCTTCCGTTTCGTTTCGCGCTTCATCCTGGGCCACACACAAACCATCGACCAGTACCTTCACGCCCTAGGCAATGCGATCGGCCAGAAGGACATTGACATCGCCGGCTAATTCCAATTTGTTCTGCACGCGCCGGAACGAGCTAACGTCAAAGGTGGTGCGTGGGACATCTCAACCCGATGTGGATTGGACTAACCGCGACGATACTCGTCGCGTCGCCGCTTACTTCCCAGGATCCAGCGTTCGAGGTAGCCAGTGTTAAACCGAACGACGGCAAACCGAGCCGCTCCCTCTACCCCATGCTGCGCAACGGCAGGTTCATCGCCGAAAACGTCTCGCTCAAGACTCTGCTCTCCGTCGCATACGGTCTGAGTGGCACGCGCATCAATGGACCCGAATGGCTTGACACCGATAAGTTCGATCTGGAAGCCAAAGCCCCGCAAGGCGTTCCCGACAACAGCCTGATGCCCCTACTGCAGACGCTTCTCCATGAGCGCTTTCACGTGTCCGTGCATCGCGAGCCAAAGGAGATGGCTACATTTGATCTGATACTGGCGAGGGGCGGCCTCAAGCTCCTACCCTTTGACCCCGCACATCCGCCCGTTACACCAAGGAACACAGGAGGCTCGTTATGGATCGGCGCCTCCACCTTGCCCCAGATAGCCGATGGCCTCGCCGCGATCGTTGGCCGCCCCGTCGTGGACCGCACGGGCATCGAAGGCCGCTACAGCTTTACCGTGCATTACGCTCCTCCCGCGCGCACGCTGAATGACCCTGTGGATACGACCAGCATGCCGGACATCTTTACCGCCATCCCCGAGCAGATGGGACTTAAGTTGGAATCGAGAAAGCAGCAAATCGAAGTCTTGATAGTTGATCAAGCCACTCGCGCGCCCGTAGCCAACTAGTCTTGGGAACAGACTAAAATCAAAAGACGACGGAGACCTAAATGGTGACAGCATTTACGTGCACGTGTTCGCTTCTCTTCATTTCCATTGCGGCACTCGCCCAAGTGCCCGATACCGCACCCAAGTCCGACGCCGGACCTAAGTTCGATATCGCCGGCATTCATCCGAGCGCCAACTCGCGCAACCCGATCTATCGGAATTCTCCTCAACGTGGCGGCCGCTACGAAATCAAGAACGCTACGATGGTCGATCTGATCCGGTCGGCTTACACCTTCACCGCCGACAAGATCTTCGGCGGCCCCAGTTGGCTCGAACTCGACCGCTTCGATGTTGTTGCGAAACTCCCCCAGGAGACCACGCCCGAAGATCGCCGCCAAATGATGCAAGCCCTTCTGCGCGATCGATTCAAACTCGCCGTGCATAACGACACCAAGCCGCTCCCGGCCTACGCTCTGACTGTCGGCAAAAAGCCCTCGTTGAAAGAGGCCGATGGCCAAGGCGAAACCGGCTGCAAAGCCGAGACCGCTTCGGGCCCCCCAGGCGAAGGCGCGATGCGGATCAACATGAGCGGACCCAACGGCACCATGCAAACCCTGAATCTGGGACCCGGCATGACCATTCACATGATCTGCCGCAACATGACCATGTCCGCGTTCGCCGGAAGCATCCGCGGAATGATCGGCGCGCCGGACCTGGGCTCCAGTCCCGTAATGGACGAGACTGAACTCAAGGGAGCATGGAACTTCGACCTGCGCTATTCCATGCAATTCTTCGGGCCCATGCCAGGTAACGACGCCGAGCGCATCTCGCTCGCGTCGGCCATCGAAAAGCTCGGACTGAAGCTCGAACAGAAACAGGTGCCGACGCCCGTACTGGTAGTCGATAGCGTGAACCGTAGCGCTGGAGACGACCCGCCCGAGGTCGCCGAATCCCTGCCGCCCATCCCGATTCCCACGGAATTTGAAGTGGCCGACATCAAGCCAACAGACCCCAGCTTCCGCGGCGGACGAAACAACTTTCAGCCCGGCGGCCGTTACACCGCGCAGGGAATGTCGCTGCACAACCTCGTGATGTTTGCTTTCAACGTGAGGGGCATGAGCCGCGAATCGATTGTCGGCCTGCCCCCGTTTGCCGATAGCGAGCGGTACGACATCACGGCCAAAGCGCCGGCGGTAGGAGGCCAGCCTCCGAACATTGACTTCGAAACATCCGGACCCATGCTGCGCGCTCTACTCGTCGACCGCTTCAAAATGACGTATCACACGGAGCAGCGCAAGGTTTCGGCTTATTCGTTGATAGCTCCCAAATCGAAGTTGAAGAAGGCGGACCCGGACACGCGCAGTTCTTGCAAGCAGTCGAATAACGCGCTCGGCGCGCCCGCGGGCTCGATCACATTCTCCTGCCAGAACGTCACCATGGCTTACTTTGCGGACCGCCTGCAAAACCTAAGCTTCAACGGCGCGATCAGTTGGCCGGTGGACGATGCCACCGGACTCGAAGGCGGCTACGATATCTCGCTCTCCTTCAGCCCGAACGCCGGCATGAACTTCGGCGGAGGCGGCCGCGGTGGAAATAGCGGTGAGAACGCCGTGCCCGTCGCTGCGGATCCCTCGACCGGCATGACGCTCTTCGAAGCGATCGAAAAGCTGGGATTGAAGCTGGAGCAGAGAAAGCGTGAAATGCCGGTAATCGTCATCGATCACATCGAACAAAAGCCCACGGAGAACTAACGCTCTCTTGACGCGCGCCCGCAGACATGCTAAAAATTTAGCATGTCGGCTCGGCGAGTACTCTCAAACGCACTTTTTTCCCTCGTTCTGGCTATTCATGGACGAGCGCAAACGAGCAAGCAGCCGGCGTTCGACGTTGCTTCCGTCAAACCCAATAAGACCGAAGTCCGACCGTCGTCCAACTTTCCGCTTGGTCCTGGAAACGCATACACAGCCAACGGAGGTTACTTCTCCGCCACAAATTTTCCCCTGGTGACGTACATTGCATTTGCCTACAAGATCATGGGAGATCAGGTGAAGTCTTTCGTGGACCAATTACCCGGCTGGGTCACGGCAGACCGATTCGATATTCAGGCCCGTGTAACGGGTAATCCCGGAAAAGATCAGATGCGCCTCATGATGCGAGCGCTCCTGGCGGATCGCTTCAAACTGGCGGTACATGAAGAGGACAGGCAAACGTCCGTGGCCGCGCTAACGGTCGCGAAGGAGGGTAAGCTCGGCCCGAAGCTCCAGCCGCATCCAGGCGGGTCGGCATGTCCCCTTGACGCCGCGCCGGCCGCGATGAGTCCTGACCCAAGGTTCCCGCTGCTCTGTGGAGGGATGTTGCAAATGCCACCGGATGTTGCGGGACGCATTCGCTTCGGTGCGCGCAACGTGACCATGGCTTTTATCGCGAAGGCATTGAGCGGAGGAACAGGCTCCGAACGCCCTATGATCGACAGGAGCGGTCTAAGCGGTAATTTCGATTTCACCTTGGAATGGACGCCGGAGATCAGAGGGCCTGTCAAGCCCGGAGTCGAAGCCCAGCTCGACCTATCCGGCCCAACATTCGAAGAGGCCCTGCGGGACCAGCTCGGACTTAAGTTGGTATCGCAAAAGGGTACGGTATCAGTAGTGGTGCTGGACCACGTCGAGCACCCTTCCGAGAATTGAGCCCCCACCCCTCCCGAAGGCGCTGATCGAAGAGGTGCGCATTGATTGGAGCGAGACCTCAGTGGTGAAAACGTTGAGGCCCTCCGGCTCCGCTTTCAAAAGGTCAATGCGAAACTTAGAACGCAATTCGGACCACACGAGATCCGCCGCGCAAGCGGATCTACCGCACCACAGGCAGCACGATCCGCGACGCCGACCCGCCGCCGCAAAACACCCGCTGTTCCGCCTTCACAAAGTCCCCACCCTGCGCCGTATAAATGCTTGCCACGAACTTCTGCGGATTCCGGTCGATCAGCGGAAACCACGTCGATTGCACCTGCACCATCACCCTGTGCCCCTTCAAAAACACATGGTCGTGGTCCCGTAGCGGAATCGTGAACTGCGTCGCACGCCCCGCCACCAGCGCCGCCGGATGCTCGTAGCTCTTGTTGTACCGGCCGCGCCGCACCTCCATCGCCACCGGCAACTGATACCCGTTCAGCGAATGCCCATATTCCCCCGGCGCCGGTCCACTTTCCGGCTTCCACGCATCGCTCACCGCATTTTCCGGATACGCATCGATCAGCTTCACCACAAAATCGCTATCCGTCCCCGTAGTCGAGGCGAACAGCTCCGCGGACAAAGCCCCGCTCACCGCCAAGTCACTCTCCAGCGGTGCGCTCACAAAGGTCAAAACATCGGGCCGATGATCCACAAACCGCTGATCTGCCACTTCCCATGTCCGCCAGTCGCCGCCCGGATAGGTCGGCGAGATCGGCCGCGCGCGATACGGCACCGGATTCGCCGGATCCGAAACATATGCCACGGTCCCTCTCTTCCCCTCTTCAAACGACAGCGTCCCGTCCGGATGGAAGTACAGATTCGTGGCCTTCGCACCCTTTGGCGGCCACTCGCTATACGTGTGCCAGGTATTTGACCCGCTCTGGAATGTACTCGCTTTCCACGTGAACTCAGCGCCATCCCCGTGCAGATAATGCCGGAAAAACGGAGCCTCGATCTGCTCCCGAAACTCCCGCGCCGTCTCATGCCCGCCGAACGGAATGTCGCCGATCTTCTCGCCCTTCGCGCTCTGCCATTCCCCGTGATACCAGGGCCCGGCCACCATGAAATTCTTCCGCCCCGAATCGAATTTCTCCCCGGCCTTGAAGATATGCCAAGGACCCCACGGATCCTCCTGATCCCAGAACCCCGCCACATTCAGATTCGGCACCGCGCTCTCGTGAATCTGCTCCACCCAGGCCTCTCGCCGCCAGAAACTGTCGTAGTCCGGATGCTCTGCCGTATCGTTCCAGAACGGAATCGAATTATGCAGATATTGCTTGTTGATATTCGCCAGTGGACCCAGCTTCAAATACCACTCGTAGGTATCGAAAATGGCGAATTTGAAGTGCGTATTCTCGGTCTTGCTGGCCTGCTCCATCACGGCATATTCGAGCGCATAACTCTCCCGCAACGCGCCATAGCGATGCATGTCGTCGTTCATCCACTGATCCGCCGGCGAGGCCTGCTCAGACACCGCCTTCAAAGCCGGATGCGGATGCAGCAGCGTCAAACCCGCCGTCAGCCCGTCGTACGACACTCCATAAATCCCTACGCGCCCGTTATTATTCGGCACGTTCTTTACCAGCCAATCGATCGTGTCGTAAGCGTCGGTAGTCTCGTTTGTATCTTTTGGATCCTTCAGATTCACCTGCGAAGACAGCTTAAACACTCCATCCGACCCGAATCGCCCGCGCAGATTTTGGATCACGAAAATGTAGCCATCCGTGTTGAGTTCTTTCAAATTCACCGGCACGGGATTCGGCGCCTCTTTAGGCACCCCATAGGGTGTTCGCCTCAGCAAAATCGGCAGAGGACCCTTCTGCCCGATCGGCGCCAGAACCACTGTTTGCAACTTCACCCCGTCCCGCACCGGGACCATCACTTCCTTGAAGGTGAAAACGGGCTCCGGAGAACTCTGTGCCAACGCCGCCAAAAGCAGAACTTGTGCTGTGAACATTTCGGGAAGCATAACATTTCACAATCGCGGGTATATAATTCTCAGCAGTAAGGAATAAGAAATGCGAAACGACTTTAGCAGACGCCATTTTTTCTTTGGAACACTACTCGCCGGCGCAATCCCCACCGGAGGCTATGGAAGCAAGCCGTCGCTGAAAGCGATGGGTTACAAATCGCCCAACGAAAAGCTCAACATCGCCTCGATCGGAGCGGGCGGTAAGGCCGCCAGCGACATCCGCGGTTGCGCGCCCACGGAAAACATCGTTGCCCTCTGCGACGTCGACGATAAACAGGCCGCCAACATCTATAAGGAATTCCCGAGCCAACCGAAGTACAAAGACTTCCGCAAGATGCTCGACAAGGAAAGCGCGAACATCGACGCGGTCATCGTCACCATCCCGGATTTCATGCACGCCACCGCGGCCACCTGGGCCATGGAGCGCGGCAAGCACGTCTTCGTTCAGAAGCCCCTCGCGCATACCATCGCCGAGTGCCGCCAACTCGCTGAAACCGCCGCCAAGTACAAGGTAGCCACCCAAATGGGCAACCAGGGCTATTCGAATGAAGGCACCCGCCAGTGCGCGGAAATGATCTGGTCCGGCGAAATCGGCAACGTCACCGAAGTTCACGCCTGGACGAATCGCCCCATCTGGCCTCAGGGACTCCCCACGCTTCCCGCCGAGACGCCCATTCCCGACACCATGGATTGGCCGCTCTGGCTCGGCATCATGCCGCCGCGCGCGTTCAGCGATAAGTACGCCCCCTTCAACTGGCGCGGCTTCTTCGATTTCGGCTGCGGCGCTCTCGGCGATATGGCCTGCCACATTCTAGGCGCTCCGAACATGGCGTTGCGTCTCGGCGCACCCACGAGCGTCGAATGCATCAGCCAGGAAGGCAAGAGCAACTACTACTACCCCAGCAAGTCCGTCATCCGGTTTGACTTCCCGGCGCGCGGCACCATGCCCGCGGTCAAGATCTTCTGGCACGACGGTCTAAAAGCACAGCCCGATCTCCCAATGGTTCCCCAAGGCGAAGCTCTGGGCGACCTCCCGCGCCGCGCCGCCGTTCCCGGCCAGCCGCGTCCCGCGCAACCCCGCGACTCGCAGATCATCGGTGAAGTCTTCACGGAAGCATCTTTTGACCGCCTGAAGCCCGAGCCGCCTCGTGCCGAAACCGCCGTCGCCACTGAAGCGAACGCAAACGCGACGGAAGCCAACCGCGTCATGCGCCAGGCCGCGGCCAGCGCCAACGGAAGCCTCTTCGTCGGCGACAAAGGCCTCATCACCACCGGCACCTATGGCGAAAACACCCGCCTCCTGCCCGTGGAAAAGATGCATGACTACAAGATGCCGCCCGAATTCCTTTCCCGTTCGCCTGGCCACTATCGCGACTGGATCCGCGCCTGTAAGGGCGGTACACCCGCGTGCTCCGATTTCAGCGTTTCGGGTCCATTTACGGAATGGATCTCCCTCGGCGTGCTGGCCTTGCGGTTTGAAGGCAAGCTCGAATGGGACAGCGAGAAGATGCGCATCACGAACAACGTAGAGGCGAACAAGCTAATCAAGCCCATGTTGAAAAAGGGCTGGAACGTTACTTAGTAGACCATTTCTCAAATACATTCTCGTATCGGATCGTGGCGCACGCACTCTTGCGTGCCGCGTCGAGACTCATCTCGACGGCTGCCCAGGGACGAAATACGCTACCGAACTTCTGAACTCACCGACTTAGGCATAGAAGACGGTGGTGTGCCCGGGCGGCGAAGCCGGACGATAGGCAAACTCATCCGAAAGCGGTTCTTCCCGTTGAATCCGGAACGGGCAGTGACGGCGAGCACATCGCTTGACGGGAAGCGAGGCCCGTCAGTTTTCGATTTCTCTTTCGCGGCAGTTAGGGCTGTGGGTACGCACGCCCGGCATCAAAGTCGTTTGTCGGCGAGAAATGATGCCCTTCGATCCCGATTGGCTTACGAAGCGCTCGACGTATTCGGAACCCGGTTCCTCGTGGTAGAGCTTTGCCAGAGGGCTGGTGTCGAGAAAAGCGAAGGCCAATCAGCGTTCTTCCCGGGATGCGATCACTGAGTCGGCGAGAGATCCGGGAATTGACGAGAGAACCCGCCGAACCTCCTGGAGGCTGATCTCATCATATTTTGCGGCCTCCCATTCCTCAGGTTCGAAGGAATCCGCTACGTCGTCAGCGGTTGCAGGAGCGGCGGAAATGGTCACGATCACGTGTTGCCGGTTGGAAAGCTCCAGGCTTTCGAGCGGCCTGAGCACCCCATTTTCGTAAACGGCCTCGAACGTCGTTCCCATATCGTTCACTCTAACGGATTCAGGGGTTCTACGCCGCGCTCGTGGATCGTGTAGCCAAGCGCCTTGTACCCACCTAGGCGCTTGGTGAACATGCGGGCTAGCATCGGAACTTCTGAATCCACATAGTCGTAGACTTCTACAACCTTCTTCTCATCATGGAGCCGGTGAAGCCGCCTGACGTACTGTTGGAGGGTACCCCGCCAGGAGATCGGCATTGCCAGAAAGAGGGTGTCCAGACGCGAGTCGTCGAAGCCTTCTCCGATGTAACTGCCGGTTGCGACGATCACTCGTGACAGGTTCTCGGTTTCGGAAAATTCCTGCGCTACCTTCGCCCGCTGCTTTGATCCCATGCCGCCTTTGAGCACGAACACCCGATCCGTATGTTCCCGCAGTCGCGCACCGAGCCATTCGACGTGATCCGTTCTCCCCGACAGCACGAGCGGAGATCTTCCGTTCGCAATTGCCCGCACCACGTCCCGAACGATCTGTGAGTTTCTTTCGGCGTCAACGGCGATAACGCCATACAACTCCTGAATAGTCGGCGTTTCTTCACGGGACCATCTGACGCTGGTCGTTTGCGGTTTCACGCGGTGCTCGAACGGACTCGAATCAACCTGAGACCGAACAGGCAGGTTGAATCGAATGGGGCCACACTGCATATAAATGATCGGATGATGTCCGTCCTTTCGAATGGGCGTGGCCGTCAGTCCGAGGACGTATTTCGCCTTTACCTGTCTCATCACCTGTTCAAACGTGACGGCCGAGAGGTGGTGGCATTCGTCGACTACGATATGGCCGTACTCTGCCACCAGGTCCTTTGTTACGCCCTTTCGATGCAGACTCTGGATCAGGGCGACGTCAATGTTTCCCGTTCGGCGGGACTTCCCTCCACTGACCTGGCCGATCTGGTCGATGGGAAGATCGAGAAATGCCGCCAGCTTTTCGCGCCATTGGTCGAGCAACTGGGCTCGATGCACGAGAACCAGAGTATTTGTCTTTCGCGCCGCGATCAAATATGCTGCCGCCACGGTCTTCCCGAAGGCAGTTCCGGCGCACAGTATGCCTTCGTCATGCTTCAGAATCCTGGCGACCGCATCCGGCTGCTGGTCGCGCAGGTTCCCGGCAAATTTAACGTCAATCGCCTGGCCAGTGTACCGTTCGTCCTGCAGGTCCGCCTTGATCTGGTGCAGGCGCAGCAACAGCAGGACCTCGTCGAGAAGGCCCCGCGGCAGTGCCAGAAATTGAGGAAATTCTTCGACGCAGCAAATCACTCTCGGCTTGTCATAGGTCGGCAGCCGCATTGCCTGGGTCTTGTAGAATTCCGGATTCTGGAAGGCGGCGAGCCTGGTGAGGCGATTCAGCATCGCCTCCGGCAGCCCGGTCTTGTCGACAAACAGGAGGTTGCTCCGAACAATCCGAACCGTTGCCGGAAGCGGACCGGGAATTGGTTTCTCTGGCGCCCGCCGCGATGGCGGCAGCAGCCAAGGGTCTTCGAGAGAATCTTCATCGACCAGACTCATCCGCACGCCGACCACGTTTCCCGTTTTCTCGACGCCCCGAACGATTCGTTCGACCGCCAACGGTTCCACCCTCGGGATGCTCGCCAGATAACGCCACTGATCGCCGATCGGTTCGAGCGAATCGTCGAGGAAAACGCTGTAGCCGGACTTGCGCGGGATTTTCTGCAAAGGCAACGCGATCAGATTTCCGAACCCGCCCTGCGGCATTGTGTCCTTGATTGGG
>Ga0302326_10009597_pt1 | contig 21086 bp, 26 predicted proteins | sample Palsa_T0_3_FD_202264 | JGI IMG/M metagenome (GOLD analysis project Ga0302326, IMG submission 202264) | Peat permafrost microbial communities from Stordalen Mire near Abisko, Sweden - Palsa_T0_3 | ecosystem: Environmental > Terrestrial > Soil > Palsa > Peat permafrost | place: Sweden: Abisko... | reverse complement strand
ATCCATTGCCTGCTCGTCGATCTCTCGAGATTCGGACAGACCAACCCCAATGAAATTTTCGTGCCGACCGATGAGCCGCATGGCACTATCCAGGCGTGTATTCGCCGGAAGCCGTGACTATCGTCACCGTGAGCGACCAGCAGATAGCGAGGGCAAAAGAGATAATCGAACGGTGCAAAAAGCTGGCCACCTTCAGCGAGACGCCCGGCAGTACCTGCAGGACGTTCCTTTCATCGCCTATGCGCGACTGCCATCGCGAAATCAGCGGATGGCTGGCAGCGCTTGGCGTTAAGCCAACGGTCGATGCGGCGGGAAATCTTCGCGCATTCTATCCTGGAGGGCGGTCTGATTCTTCACGGCTTCTGATCGGCTCGCATCTCGATACTGTTCCGGATGCGGGAGCGTATGATGGCGTGCTCGGGGTAGTTTTGGCGATCGGTCTGTTGGAGGCGCTTGGCGGCAAGAGACTTCCTTTCGGAATCGAGGTCATTGGTTTTTCCGAGGAAGAAGGTGTTCGCTTCAATACGCCGTTCATCGGCAGCCGCGCGCTGGTGGGCCGCGTCGATGAAGAGCTGCTGAACGTTAGGGATGCACAAGGCACGAGCGTGCGACAGGCCATCGAACAGTTTGGTCTGAATCCACGAGATGTGCCGGCGGCAGTCTTGAAGGACGACACCTTGGGTTACCTGGAATTTCATATCGAACAAGGACCTGTGCTCGAGGAGCTCGGGCGCCCGCTCGGTGCCGTCGAGGCCATAGCCGGCCAAGCCCGGATGGAGTTGACGTTTATAGGCCGCGCCAACCATTCCGGGACGACGCCAATGCACCTTCGTCGCGATGCGATTGCAGGCGCTGCGGAATGGATTGTGGAGGTTGAAAAGGAAGCCCTGCGGATTATCGGTCTCACGGCCACGGTGGGCAAATTTGACGCGAAGCCCGGAGCAACGAATGTGATCGCTGGGGAGGTTCACCTGAGTCTTGACCTGCGTCATAGCTTGGACGACGTCCGAGCAGGCGCCGAGAAAACGATGCTTCGCGCGGCAGCGGAAATTGCCGGGCGGCGGGGTCTGTCCGTGCGACACAGCGTCCAGTTGACCCAACGCGCGGCGAAAATGGACTCGGCTTTTGTCCGTCACGCCGAAGAAGCGATCCGCAGCGCCGGATGCCAGCCACATAAAATGGTGAGCGGGGCTGGGCACGATGCCATGATTTTGGCGGAAAAAGTGCCGGCGGCGATGATCTTTCTGCGAACGCCCGGCGGAGTCAGCCACAATCCCGCGGAAACGGTAAACGTAGAGGATGTGGCAAAAGCGGTCGAGGCCGGATTGCATTTTCTCGACTTGCTCGCTTCTTCACCCATATCCCAAAGGAGCGCACACAGTGCATAACCTCGGTGGAACAAGAAGCTCCCAGCATCCAAATCACCTGTTGCTGACGCCCGACACGTTTGTGCGTGCGCCGCTACCCGGAATGAAAAAATGCTCTGCGGTCGTGCATGCCGGCACAGCGCTGGGCGCCGCATTCACGCAATATACGGCGGAGTTCGAAGCTGGCGGTGAGTTGGGCAGCGCGACCACGCAAAGGTTTCTTTTTGTGCTGGAAGGATCTGTCCAAGTTGAAGCGGAGGGAGCGAAAACCGAGCTTGGGCCTCGCGGTTACGCGTATTTGCCCCAGGGTTTGCAGCATAGAGTCGTGGCCGCGCAGGCAGGCCGCGCCGCCGTCATCGAAAAGCCCTATCAAGCGCTCGCATCGATCAAACCGCCGGTTTTGATTCTGTCGAGCGAGGATTCCGTAACTTCCCATGCGTTGGGAGACGATCCCGATTTGCAGGTCAAGTGCTTGCTTCCGGACACGATGAACTTCGATTGTGCGGTTAACACCATGACGTATCAACCGGGAGCGGCCCTGAGCATGGTTGAAATGCACGTCATGGAGCATGGACTTCTTATGCTCGAAGGCGGAGGCATCTATCGCCTCGGCGACGCGTGGTATCCGGTTACCGCGGGCGACTTCATCTGGATGGGGCCCTGGTGCGCGCAATGGTTCGGCGCTCTGGGCAAGAAACCGGCGAAGTATCTGATCTATAAGGATTGGAACCGGCATCCCTTGACCGAGAAGTAGCAAATGAATGTTGCGATCGATTCAGAGCGGCTGCGCGCGGAGATGGAAGAGCTGGCCTCCATTTCGGAAGCGGACCCTCCTGTTGTCACGAGAATTCTTTTTACTCCGGCCGACATGAAGGCTCGCGCGTGGATGATGGAGCGGTGCAAGGCCGCGGGGCTTTCGGTACGGCAGGACGCGATTGGAAACACCTTCGCGCGCTGGGACGGTTCCGATCCAAAGGCGCCCGTCGTCGGCACCGGCTCGCACATCGATGCCATTCCCAATGCCGGCAAATATGACGGCGTCGTGGGAGTCCTGGGGGGCCTTGAGGCGATTCGCGCATTGCAAGCCAGTGGATTCCATCCGAGGAACCCGATTGAACTGCTCATCCTGACGGCGGAAGAGCCCACTCGCTTCGGAATCGGATGCCTCGGCAGCAGGTTGCTATCCGGCAGCCTGTCTCCAGAGGCCGCTAGAAAGTTGAGGGATAAGGACGGCGAATCGGTGGAAGACGTCCGGCGCAAGGCAGGGATGCAAGGAGACCTCGAACAGGTTAAGTTGCCGGGCGAATATTACAAGGCCTTCGCGGAATTGCACATCGAGCAGGGCCCTATTCTGGAGCGGGAGCAAGTGCCGCTGGGTGTCGTGACGAAGATTGCCGCTCCCGCGAGCGCGCGTATCTTTGTCGAGGGCGCAGGAGGCCATGCGGGCGGAGTCCTTATGCCTGATCGGCGCGACGCCCTTTGCGTTGCGGCGGAATTAATCCTGGCCATCGAGAATGCGGCGCGGACGAGCGGATCGACCGATACTGTAGCCACGGTTGGTATGTGCGATGTCTTCCCCGGCGCGGTGAACAGCATTCCCAGCAGCGTGCGCATCAGCGTGGACATCCGCGACACGAATCTCGCGAGGCGCGACGCCGCGCTGCGCGCCATGGAATCCGCCTCGCGCGAAATTGCGGCTGGCAGGCGTGTTCAGATCCAAATCGAATGGCTGAACGCGGATGCGCCGGCCGACTGCGCTCCGCTGGTTGTCGATGCGCTTTCGGCTGCTTGCCGAAAACACGGACAGAAGTTCATCCCCATGATCAGCCGCGCCTACCACGATTCGCTTTTCAGTTCGCGCATCGCTCCCGTTGCGATGCTATTCATACCCTGCCGCAACGGATACAGCCATCGTCCGGACGAATACGCATCGATCGAGGACATCACGCGGGGATCGCTTGTGCTGGCTGAAACCCTGGCAAGCCTGTCTGAATAACCTGGATCAGGCGGCGCCCGCCGCCGGAATAATCTCGTGAACGAGCCGCCTCGGTTCCGGGGGGGAATCGACGATCTGGTAACTCCGATCGAGCAACTTCTTCGCTTGAACTGCGCGGGCTTCTGAATTGTAGTGGATGGTACAAAGAGATTCGCCGGCAGAGACTCGATCAGATACCTTCTTGTGCAAGACGATCCCGACCGAGGGATCGATCGAATCTTCCTTCTTTTCGCGGCCGCCCCCCAAAACAACGCAAGCCGTGCCTACCATTTCGCACTGGATGGCTCCCACATAGCCGCCGCTCGCGCTGGCAATGTCCATTGAGTGCCGTGCCCTAGGCAGCCTTCGCGGATCATCAATGACAGCCGAATCGCCCCCTTGCAACTCAACCATTCGCCGAAACTTTTCGAGCGCTTGCCCGGATCGAATAAGTTGTTCCCCTAACTGCCTGCCGTCTTCGATCGTCTTTGATCGTCCACCTAGTAAAAACATATACCCCGCGAGTTCGATGCAAAGCTGGTGCAAATCTTCCGTACCCCGGCCCCTCAGGACATCGAGGCACTCCTCGACCTCGAGCGCGTTGCCAATGTGCAGCCCTAGCGGCTGATCCATATCGGTTATGAGCGCGACCATCTTCTTGCCCATTCGCTTACCCGTCTCAACCATTAACTCCGCCAGGAAAGCCGCCTCTTCCTTGGTCTTCATGAACGCGCCCGAGCCTGTTTTTACGTCCAGCACCAGGCCGTCGATCCCTTCCGCTAGCTTCTTGCTCATGATGGAAGCGCAAATCAGGTAAGGACTTTCGACCGTTCCGGTGACGTCGCGCAATGAGTAGAGCTTGCGGTCCGCGGGAGCGATCTCGGCGGTCTGGCCGATCATCGCACAGCCGCACTCACCCAGCACTTCCCGAAAACGTGTGACCGAGAGGCCAACCTGAAATCCGGGAATCGATTCGAGTTTGTCCAGCGTGCCTCCGGTGTGTCCCAGTCCACGGCCGCTGATCATGGGGACCACCAGTCCGCCGGCTGCGGCGAGAGGGGCGAGAATGAGCGAGGTCTTGTCGCCAACGCCTCCGGTGGAATGTTTATCTATCTTGGGCGCTGAAAAGTTAGATAGGTCGAGCACTTGGCCGGAGTGCAGCATGAAATCCGTAAGCGCTGCGGTCTCGGCGCGACTCAATCCACGCAGCAGCGCAGCCATCAACCAGGCGGATACCTGGTAGTCGGGAATCTTTCCGGACGTATAGCCCGCGACGAGATCTCCGATTTCAGCGCGCGAAAGCTCCAGCCCGTCTCTTTTTTTGCGAATCACATCGACGACGCGGAACACCTCGGTGCGCTGGGGAGCCTGGGGGGCGCTCACTTCAGGCGAAATCCCTCCGGAAGGAGTTTAGTAATCGGCAGCGTCTTCCAGCCCTTCGCTGCGCGAAAAACCACGGTCGCGGTGGGACCAAACTCATAGATGACCTGCCGGCAAGCGCCACAGGGAGCGCATGGTTGATTCTGAGCGTTAACGATTGCGATGGCACTGATCTGAAGCCGCGGGCCACATTTACAGACGGCCGAAAAAATTGCTGCGCGTTCGGCGCAATTGCTCATGCCATACGAAGCATTCTCGACATTGCAGCCGGCGAACATTTCGCCCTTCGTGGTCACCAGAGCGGCGCCAACTTTGAACTTGGAGTACGGAGCGTAAGCGTTTTTCATGGCTGCCTGAGCAGCCGCGATCAGGTCGTTGCCTTTGTTACGACGAGGAGTGGACTTTCGCATAAACTGAAGCCTAATTCGACTTACGTGTTTACAACAAGCACCGCGTAGCGTAGTAACATTCCTTGCCCATGTCGAGCCGAAATCCATTCAACGCAAACAATCCGACGCCTGGTGACTGGCGAAGCGTTGCCGCAATCATCGATCACACAAACCTGCGCCCCGAAGCAACGCCGGCTCAGATCGCTCGGCTGTGCGAGGAAGCCCAGGAGTTTGACTTCGGCGCCGTCATGGTAAATGCATCCCATGTTGCTCTTTGTTGCTCGCGGTTGAGGGACAGCAACGTAAAGGTCGGGGTGGTAGCCGGGTTTCCACTGGGGGCGACGCTCACCAGCGTGAAGCGATTTGAAGCGGCCGAAGTCTTGAAACTGGGAGCTTGCGAGATTGACATGGTTATAAATATCGGCGAGCTCAAGGCCGGCAACAGGGATGCGGTCTTGGCGGACATCCGAACCCTGGCCGAAACGGTGCATTCCGAAAAGGCTCTCCTTAAGGTGATCCTCGAAACGCACCTTTTGAATGATGAAGAAAAGCTGCTGGCTTGCCAGATCAGTGAAAACGCCGGCGCTGATTTCGTGAAGACCTCGACCGGCTTCCTAGGCGGCGTTGCTACGATTGAGGACGTTCAGCTCATGCGACGCGCGGTGGCCATCGGAGTAAAGGCATCGGGCGGGATCCGAACCGCCAGTGACGCCCTGGGAATGATTAAGGCCGGAGCAAATCGCCTTGGAACAAGCAGCGGAGTGAACATCATCCGCGAGCTGCGCAACGAACAACGGAAGCGGGATTAATCTCCGCGCTTGGCGTTCTAGGTTGTGACTTCCTTCCGTCGCGTATTCCATGAGTGCAAACCAATCGTAGCCGCCAGATAGAGCAGGAATAGATAAGGCAGCCAGTTCTTCGGCGGCTCCGGCACGGGATAAAGCGTTCCGGCGAGCACTACGATCATTGCCGCGACGGCCAAAACCGCAAGCAGCACTACGCCGAAGCTGAGCGTTCCTAACCGGCGCAAATGCCACGGCAGGGCCACCGCCACCAGCGCGTAAACAGTGATAAATCCATAAGTGGCCAGTGAGCCCATCCAGTCATAGATCGTCTCACCGCTAACCTTTACCAGGACAAGCGCTACGGGCAGCATCATCGTGGCGGCCCCGGTGGCCAGCACGGCGAAGTGCGGTGTCTCATTTTTTTTGTGCGTCCTACCCAGCACGCTATACGCAAGCCCATTGCGGGCCATCAACAGAAGCACTCGCGCCGCGGCGGTGACGCACGCCAGCGTGCAGGCGAACATGCTGACCATTGCGCAGATGTCGATCACCGGCCCGAGCCGGCGGATCCCTGCGGTCACCGCCAGTACGCTCATCGGTGCGTCGCTTTGGTCCAACGTGCCGGCGGACGCGGGGAACCCGAGCACTTCCGCATAGGAAGCCACCATGAAGAACAATCCCGAGAGTACCGCGCTCAAGATCACAGCGCGCGGAATGGTACGCAGTGGATGCTTAGCCTCCTCGCCTAGCGTGGTGGCGCTTTCGAAGCCGACAAAGCTGAACATCGCGAGCACCAAGCCCAATCGCACGCCGGAAAAGCGCACGCCACGCAGCGCGAATTGCGCCGGATCGATGTGCAGGCCGTGTCTCCATAGCACCATTATGAACACAATGCTGATCAACAGCACGGAGATCAGCTCCACGTAGACCATCAGGCGCGCGGACACCTTGACGTCGTGGTAGGCGATCCAGATGGAGATGAGCACCGCGAAAATTGCCAGAGGAACGGCCGGCGCGGAAAGCCGGAAGAACTCACCGAGCACCACATTGGCATAGTGAATGAATCCGCCGACCACCGACGCGCCCGTAGCCACATACGCGAGCAGGAGAGCCCATGCCGCCACGCTCCCGAGCACAGGCGGCAGCGAAGTTGTGGTGTAAATGTAGAGCGAACCCGGAGACGCTGACTTCTGCGCGAAGCGCGCAATGCAGAGCGCCACCAGAAGCGTGCAGACCGTCGCCAGCAGATACGATAACCATGTCCCGTTTCCCGCGGTGGCAAAAACCAGAGGTACAGTCAGCGCCGGGGAACAGGTCGGCGCCATCGTTGAGATCGACTGCGCCAGTGTTTCCAGTGGCCCGAGTACGTGCCGCTGCAATCCATAGTGAGGCTGGCTGGCTTCGGCTGGGGTTTCGGCGTCGGCCGGATGTAATTGTGCTCGGGGTTCCTGCTCCAACGGGCAGACCCTCTCGCGAATCGAACTTCGATTCCTGGATGAAGCGTTCAGTCTGCTTTGGCGGTTGCGTTGAGTCAAGCGGTTTGGCGGTGCTAAACTCTACTCATGACGCCTGTATTGGACGCACACGGCATGCTGGCCGTCGCGATTGAGCAAGCACGCATCGGACTCGCCGAGGGGGGCATACCCGTCGGCGGGGCAATTTTTCGCACCGATGGCAGTCTGCTGGGCGTGGGACGCAACCGCTTGGTCCAGAACGGCGACCCTTCGATGCACGGCGAGACGGACGCCTTCCGCGCGGCCGGCCGCCAGCCGCGCTACCGCGATCTGATCCTGGTGACCACGCTTACACCCTGCTGGTACTGCACGGGGCTGATCTATCAGTTCCGCTTCAAGCAAGTGATCGTCGGCGATAGCGTCAACGCGGAGGGTGGGGCCGCATGGCTGCGGCAACAGGGACTCGACATCCTCGATCTGGCATCGCTGGAGTGCATCGAGATCATGGCCGAGTTCAAGCGGACGAATCCGAGTCTCTGGAACGAGTGCGTCGGCGAGGGCTAAGTTTCTGGACGGCTAACCCGCTGCTAAATAGGCACTTGTACATTCCCCCCTTAGTACTATCTTAATTACTGATGATACATACTCCGATTTTGGATTGGCACTCTTGCCCGCAGCTTTCCTAGAGTGGGGTATGAACCTGGAACTTGACTTCGAACGACGGCCAGATATCGACGCTCTTCACGAAATCGGCGAGCGCATTGCGGCCGCCGATCCACTCCACAAGGTGCTGAAGCTGGTGGTAGATTTCGTCTCCGCAGTGGTGAAGTCCGACTCGTGTTTCGTTTATGTCGTCGACGGAAGCGATCTGGTGCTCCGCGCATCCAAGAATCCGCATGCCGAGGTGTTGGGACGATTGAAGCTTCGCATGGGGCAGGGCATTACCGGCTGGGTCGCGGAGCATAAGAAGCCCGTGGCCATCTCCTCGGGTGCTTCACACGACGCGCGCTTCCAATCCATCCAGAGTTTGCCGGAAGATTCTTTCGAGGCGTTTTTGTCCGTGCCCATTCTTTGCCGGGACAAACTGGTCGGAGTCATAAACCTGCAGCACCGAGACGCGTACGTCTATACCCGGCAAGACATTCGCCTGATCTCCATGGTCGGATTCTTGGTGGGCCCGGAAATCGAATTGGCGCGCCTGGAGGCGGACAGTTCGCGATTTTCCGAGCTCGCCGAGGCGCAACAGTTAGTGGAAACAGCTACTGGGATTTTGCAGCGCAACTGGCAGATTACGCCGGAGGAAGCGTCCTCCGTGCTGCGGCGCGAGGGCCGCGAGAGGCGTCGTTCGCTGAAGGAGATTGCCGAGGCTATTCTGATTGTGGATGAAATTGAGCGTGGCCGTATTTGCCCTCCTGGTGGCTCTTTTCCGGTCCGCTGATTGACGGTACCCTCCGTGCCTCGCGCTCTGATAGAGTGAGGCGAGGCTGAGGAGGCCCCCCATGGCCACGACCATTCCCGAGAAATTTGCACAGCTGCTTCACAAGAAAGTGTTCGTCTATCTTGCTACCATCATGCCGGACGGCAGCCCGCAGGTAACGCCCGTCTGGGTCGATTACGACGGTCGCAATATCCTGTTCAATTCGGCCAAGGGACGCGTGAAGGACAAGAACATTCGGCGCGATCCTCGTGTGACGATCTCCGTCTCGGACCCCGAGAATCCCTACAGTTACTTCGAAGTTCGCGGCCGCGTGACTTCCTTTACCGACAAGGGCGCGAACGAACACATCGACAAAATGGCGCAAAAGTATCTGGGCCAAGCGAAGTATCCCTGGGGCCAGCCCGGCGAAGTGCGAGTCGTCTATACCGTCGAGGCTGAACACGTCAGCTCGATGGGCTAAGAAGTGGCGCAGAGAACCGGGAGCGACGGGGGTAGTGCCCAGGGCTTCAAGCGTGAGAAGCGGTGGCCACGGCTCACCGGTAGCGCCGCTTTGTCTTCTGTCCCGGTCGCTCTTCGACGCAAGATGCGCGAGTCCCGCGTGGCAAGGCTCACGACCATCGGCGAGCAGGGCGTCCCGCACGCCGTGCCGGTCTGTTTCATTTATCAGCACGGATTTTTCTATTCGCCCATCGATCGCAAACCCAAGAGTGTCGTGCCCGAAAAACTCGCGCGTTTGCGGAATATCGCCGCAAGGCCGCAAGGCGCCCTTCTGATCGACCACTACGAAGAAGACTGGACAAAGCTGTGGTTCGTCCTGATCCGCGGAAAAGCCACGCAGATTCCATCGTCCGGCCGCCGGGAGCGGACCGCGGCCATGCGCGCGCTCAAGAAGAAGTATCCGCAGTACGCCGCGGGCATGCTGGCGGATGATGCGCCGCTCCTCCGAATCGTCCCGTGGCGTGTTTCTTACTGGCAAAGCTTCTAGCTTTTGTTGAGCAGGTCGCTCCTGGCCAATTCAGCGGGCATCCCTGCTCCGAAGCAGGGCATCGGCACAGGTGGCGCTTGCGGCCCTTCCTACTGGGTTTGCATGGGCATTGCAGGAAGGCGTCTGCTACAATTTTGTGATTTCGCGCGGGGGCGCGACCTCGCGGTCAATCATGGCGGAAAATAACAAGCGAAACAAAATCTTCTGGATTTTGGGCGCGCTGCTGGCGCTGATTATTGTTGCCGTCCTCTTCTTGCGCCGGCAGCCTCCCACCGTTTCCATCGCGCAGGTGGCGCGCGAGGATTTGAGCGCGAACATCACCAGCAACGGCAAAGTCGAGCCCATCACTCCCCAGGTCGCGCGCGCCGAATTTCCCACATTCGTCGACAAGATCATGGCCCTGGAAGGCCAAGCCGTGCGCCATGGGCAACTGATTCTGACCCTCGATGCCGCCGACGTTCGCGCTCAGCTAGCTCAGGCCCGCGCCGACCTGCTGGCCGCTCAAACCGACCTCCACAATGCTCGCGCGGGCGGCCCTCCGGATGAAGTGGCTCAGCTGCAGCAGGACTTGCAGGCTGCGCGAATTGAAGTGGAAAGCCTCGACCGGGCTGGAAAAGCGATCGCGAATCTCGTCGCCCATCAGGCGGCCACGCGGGACGAATTGGCGCAGAATCAAGCCACACTCGCCAAGGCTCGAGGCAACCTCGAGGCGCTCGAATCCAAGGAGCAAGACCTGGCCCGTCGAGCAGCAATCTCCGCGCAGACTGCGGGCCTGCGCGCCTCTCAGGCTCAGAATCTGGTCGACTCGCTCGAAGAGAAAGTACGCTCGGCAACCGTCATCTCGTCTCTCGACGGCACGCTTTACTCGCTCCCAGTACATGCCAACGATTACGTCAAAGTGGGCGACACACTGGCGGAAATCGCTGACCTGCGCCATGTGCGCGTCCGGGCGTTCGTCGACGAACCCGACATCGGCGCGCTCGAGACCAACCAACAGGTGGAAGTCACCTGGGATGCCAAAGCCGACCGGGTATGGACCGGCCGCGTCGAGGAAGTTCCCAAGCAAGTGGTGGCGCGTGGCGTACGCAGCGTCGGTGAGGTGCTCTGTTCCGTGGATAACGACAGGCTCGAGTTGCTCCCCAACATCAATGTTGAGGTGCGTATTCTGGTGAACGCCCGCCACGAAGTCCTGGTAATTCCACGCGAAGCCGTGCACGAGGAGCAAGGGAAACGCTACGTCTTTGTCGTGGCGGGCGACAAATTGCATCGTCGCCAGGTTTCCGTTGGAATATCAAGCGCATCGAAGTACGAGGTGGTTTCCGGCCTTGCGGAGGGTGATCGCGTAGCCCTTCCCGGCGACCGTTTTCAGCGCGACGGCATGGCTGTGCGCATTGAGGAGGCGGATTGAACCTGAGAATGATGGCTCACTCACAAGCTGCCGCTCGAATAACCATCGGTGCGGTCCTCTTGGCGCTGGCTCCTTGCGCCGTTCCTGTATTCGCCAATCCGGGCGCCGTCTCTTCGCCTGATTCCGCCGCGTCTTTACAGGCGGCACAGAACCAATTCAGCGCGGGCAACTATTCCGCTGCGGTTACTACGCTCCAGGCGCTCATCATGAACGATGCTTCGAACGCAACGGCCTACTATTGGCTGGGCCGCAGCTATTACGAGCTTCACGACTACGACAACGCGATCATGCAGGGAGAAAAGTCCGTCTCTCTCGATCCCAACAATTCCCTTTACCACCAGTGGCTTGGTGAGGAGTACGGTGGCGCGGCCGATCGCGACCGCAGTTTTTCCGACGCCAAGAAGGTGAAGAAAGAATTCCAGGCCGCGGTCAGCCTGAATCCGTCGAACATCATCGCGAGGCGCGATCTTGAGCAGTACGATTTGGATGCGCCCTGGATCGTCGGCGGCGACAAGACGGAGGCCCTCGATCAGGTTAACGCGATTGCGGCGCTCGATCCCATTCAGGGCCATCTCGCGCGCGGGGCCTACGCCCGCGGGATGAAGAAAATGGATCAAGCCGAAAGCGAATTCCGCCTTGTGCTTTCGGCCAAGTCCGCTCCACTGGACGCTTACTTCGACGTGGCCGAATTTTTCGAACGGCAGAATATGCCTTCCGACCTCGACGCTGCCATCGAAGCCGCAGCCAAGGTTAATCCCAGCGACCCGAGGCTCGCGTTCTATCGTGGCGTGAAGGTAGTGCTGGCGGCATCGTCGGCATCGTCGGCGCCCGACCTAACCGCCGCCGAGCCGAATCTGAAATCCTACCTTGCCAACACTCCTGACCGCAGCGACTGGCCTACGCACGCGGCCGCGCGGGAGTGGCTGGGCCGTCTCTATGAAGCACAAGGAAAAAATAGCGAGGCAGCCGAGCAATATCGGGCCGCCTTACAGCTTGATCCCAAGCGCAAGAGCGCCAAGGCGCGTCTGGACAAGCTGGGCAAGGATTACCGCTGAGCCCCCGCCGGATGATTGCCAACGCCATGAACCGAAGCGCATCAAGACGCCGCATCCTCGTGACACTCGCCGGAATTCTCGCGCTGGCGCTCGCTGTTCCGGTGCACGCGCAGGGTAGCGACAAACTGACTCTTCGCCAGGCCATAACCCTGGCTTTGCAGAACAGCCGCGATTTGAAGGTGGCTCGCATGCAGTATACCGTGGCGCTCAACGAGGTAGGCATCGATCGCGCCGCTTTCCTGCCGAATCTTTACACTGGTTCAGGCGCGGCCTATACCAACGGGTTTCCCTCCGTGGGCGGCCAGGCTCCCGCGGCGTTCCAGGTGAATTACAACCAGGTGCTCTTCAATCCACTTCTGAAGGGCGATCAGCATGCCGCCGAGGAGCGCGCCAAGAACCAGAAGCTCGAAGCCGATCGTGTGCGCGACGACGTCGAGGTGCGCACGGCGACAGCCTATCTGGAGTTGGGCAAAGTTCGCCATTCGCTCGAACTGATGCGCACCGAGCAGGCCAGCGGCGAGAAAATTCTCGAGGTCATCAGGGAGCGCGTAGCTGCCAACCAGGAGCTTCCCATCGAAGTCACTCGCCAGCAGCTTGGCGGCGCGCGCATTCAGGAGCGCATCGTTGAACTGGAAGACCGCGACCAGGCGCTCTCCGATCAGCTTCGCGATTTGACCGGGCTTCCAGATGACCGTTCGATGGAAGTGGAAGCGGAAGATCCAACCCTTACCGCTAGTCTTTCCTCAGCTTTGTCGGACTCCGAGCTTATCAACCTGGCGATTCAGAATGACCGTGGCATAGAAGAAGCCGCGAACGAACGTGCCGCTCGCGAACACATCCTTCACGGCGCCAAGTGGAGCTATTTCCCGACTGTTAGTCTAGTGGCCCAATACAGCTTGCTGACAAAATCTAACGGTTATCTCGATTTCTACAAGAACTTCGATCGCAACAACGTCGCCGTCGGGGTGCAAGTCACCATCCCCATTTTCGCCGCCAAGACCCATGCCAATTTGGTACTGGCTAGAAGCGAAATGAGCTTGGCTGACCTGAACTTGGGCGTCAAGCGCCAGCAGGTGCGGGTGGACGTTCGAGAGAAGGCCCGCAACGTTCGAGAACTCGATGCCAAGCGGGAGGTCGCTCGCCTGGACTTGCAGCTGGCCCAGGAGGGGCTCAACCTGTCGCAGGCCAAGTTTGACCAGGGACGGGCTACGTTGCAGGAAATCGAGCAGGCGCGCCTGGATGAGAGCGAGAAGTGGGTGGGCTTCCTGGACGCTGATTTTGCCCGCCAACAGGCCCAGTTGGTACTCCTGGAGGCCACGGGCCAGCTAGCTAAGGTTTTTCAATAGAACGCATCCAAAAAGCTTGGCTTTGGCACACCCGTAAGGTGATGTATTATGAGTCTTCTAAGGAATTTCGGCCTGTTGTCCTAATTTTGGGGGAGACATACTAAATGCCGTCGGTCATGAAAACGCTATTCCTGAATCCGCCCAGCTTTGAGAAGTTCGATGGCGGCGCGGGTTCTCGCTGGCCTGCCACACGTGAGATCGAGTCTTACTGGTACCCCGTCTGGCTAGCCTATCCGGCTGGAATGTTGCCGGGCAGCCGCTTGCTCGACGGCCCCCCGCACCACATCACCCCGGCCGAGGTGATTCGAATCGCCCAGGACTATGAGTTCCTAGTTTTATTCACCTCTACGGTGGGCTTTTACAGCGACCTGAAGATGGCCCGCGCCATCAAGGAAGGCAAGCCGGGCATCAAGATTTGCTTCGTTGGCCCACAGGTGCAAATCAAGCCGGCCGAGAGCTTGCTGGCTAGCCCGGATATCGACTTCGTGGTACGCGGCGAGTTCGACCATCCAGTGGTTGAGTACGCGCAGGGCAAACCGCTTTCTGAAATCGGAAATGCCAGCTACGTGCTGGACGGCAAGGTCGTCCACAACCCATCGCGGCCGTTGCTTCAGACCGAAGAGCTGGATGCGCTCCCGTTTGCGACCGACGTGTACCAGCGGGATCTGCAAATCGAGAAGTACAACGTGCCTTTCCTGCTGCATCCCTTCGTTTCTTTCTACACGACCCGTGGATGTCCGGCGCTATGTACTTTCTGTTTGTGGCCGCAGACGCTCTCCGGCCATGCGTGGCGTACACGGTCGGTTGAGAGTGTGGCCCGCGAATTCCGCCAGGCGCACAAGATGTTTCCGCAGGCCAAAGAATTTTTCTTTGACGACGATACGTTCAATATCCGCAAAGATCGCGTCGTTGCGCTCTGCAAGGAATTCAAACCCGTGGGCTTCCGCTGGTCCTGCACCTCGCGCGTCCACGGCGATTACGAAACCCTGAAGGCCATGGCCGATGCCGGCTGCCGCCTGCTCATCGTGGGATTCGAGTCCGGTGACGCGCAGATCCTGAAGAACATCAAGAAGGGTCAGACCATCGAGATGGGCCGGAACTTTGTCAAGAATTGCAAGAAGGTCGGCATCCGCGTTCACGGCGACTTCATCATCGGGCTTCCCGGCGAAACCAAGGAAACCATCGAGAAGACCATCAACTTCGCCAAGGACCTGGATTGCGAAACGATTCAGGTGTCCATGGCGCATGCCTATCCCGGTACTGAACTGTACGACCAGGGCATGCGCGAGGGCTTCCTCGCCGGTGAAGCCATTACCGACGAGGGTGGCCACCAGCTTCCGCACCTGCAGTACCCGAATCTCTCCAAGGAATACATGGTTGAGTCGGTCAATCGCTTCTACGACGACTACTACTTCCGCCCCAAGGTGGCTTGGCGCATCGTGCGTGACGCGCTGTGGGACGGACACGAGCGCAAGCGCCTCTACCATGAGGCCGTGGATTTCATGAAGCTCCGTGCGGACCGCCGCAAAGTGGCCAAGGTCAGACAGGGCGTCGACAAGAAGGCCATGGTTACGGTGCCTGCCATCAGCTCGACAAGTGGTGAGTCCCAGAACGCATGACGCAGTCGTCGGGCCTGCATTTCAAGACCACCGTACTGATTTTGATCATGATTTCCGTCGCGCCCCTCGGCGACACGTTTCTCGGCAAAGGCATGAAGCAAATCGGCGCCATGCCTGGCTGGGCGCCCGCCGACCTGTTTCACTTTTTCTTTCGAGCTTTCACCAACGGGACGATTTGGATTGCCATCGGCTTGCTTCTGGCCTTTTTTATTGCCTACCTGCTGGTGCTTTCCTGGGCGGACTACAGCTATGTCCAGCCGGCTTCCTCAGCTTCTTACGTGCTGATCGCTCTCTTGGCTCACTTCATCCTGTATGAGCATATCTCGCTGGTGCGCTGGGCCGGAGTCGCGGTGATTTGCATAGGAGTCTTCGCCGTGGGCCGCACGTCCCCGCGCACGCCGGAGCACCATTCGTGGTGACGCAGGTCGTTCTCTACATGATGGTTGTTTTCGTGGGTACCGGAGGCGAGCTTTTCGTTTCGCGGGCCATGAAAACCATCGGCGAAGTAACCGATTTCCGCCCCTCAGCCATCGCCCGCGTGGTCGGTCGTGCGTTCATGCTTCCCAGGATGTGGATGGGTATTTCGCTGATGGCTCTCGCATTCTTCGCGCTGCTCGGGATGCTCTCGGTCTCCAAGGTGAGCTTCGTTTTTCCGTCCACCGCGCTCAGCTATGCTGCCGGAGCCCTCGGGGGCAAGATCTTCCTTCGCGAGAAGGTGACCCCGCAGCGGTGGTTCGGCGTGTTGCTCGTGTGCATCGGCGTCGTGCTCGTCTTCGTCGGCAAGAGCTAATCGCCAGGAGATGCGAATAGAGTGTCCGCTTGGGCTTTACTTCGCGACGCGCTCCTCGTTCTTGCGGTCGTTCCCTTTGCGTACTACGTTGTTGCCATCATCGCCGCCCGCAGCTTCTTTGGCAGCGGGCCCTCCGCTTCGTCCGGCGCTCCGCCCAATTTCAGTCCGCCTGTAAGCATCCTGAAGCCGGTCTACGGCCTCGATCGCGAGGCTTACGAGAATTTCGCCAGTTTCTGCCGACAGGACCACCCTGATTTCGAAGTTCTTTTCTGCATCTCCGATGACGGCGATCCCGCGCGCCCGGTCATCGAACAAATCATTCGTGACTTTCCGGGCCGTCCCATCCGGCTGTTAGTCGGCTCGCAGCCTCTCGGGGCCAGCGATAAAGTAAACAAGCTGTGCCGCATGGCTCGTGAGGCGCGTAATGACGTGCTCCTCGTCAGCGATAGTGACGTTCGCGTCGATCCTGGGTTTCTCCGCACGGTGGTCGCCCCTTTTGCCGATTCGCGCGTTGGCGGCGTCACTTGCCTCTATCGCGGATTGACGGACGGCTCCTTCGCCGCCGATCTGGAAGCCCTCGGCAACAGCGCTGATTTTGCGCCCGGTGTCTTGGTCGCGCATCTCTTCGGTGGCTTGGATTTCATGCTCGGCGCCGTGATGGTTACCACCAAGAAGCATCTCAGTGAAATTGGTGGATTTGAGTCGTTGGTGGATTACTTCTGCGACGACTACGAGCTCGGCAACCGCATCGAGGCTCGGGGCCATAGCGTCGAGCTCAGTCGGTTTCCAGTGGACATCGTGTATCCGCACGAAACCATGGGCGACGCGTTTCGCCATCAGGTTCGCTGGAACTTGAGCGTTCGCTATTCGCGGCCTTGGGGGCACTTTGGTCTGATCTTTACGCAGGGACTCTTCTGGACCGTGCTGGGCATGCTTCTCACGCACTCTTGGCTGGGGATTTTTGGCTTTGTGGCCGGCTACACGCTGCTGCGCTACGAAGTGGCGTTCAGCGTGGGCACGCGCGGGATGGCGGACAATCTCGTGAGGCGCAGATTGTGGATGCTGCCGCTGCGTGACGCCTTCGCCTTCGTGGTGTGGCTTGCCAGCTTCTTTCCGCAACGCATTCATTGGCGCGATCGCCAGTTCCATGTGCGCGATCGACGCCTCGTCGCGGTGCCTCCGCGAGCATAACGACACAGCGCCTGTCTTGAGGCCGTTGCGCTTTCGCGGCGGTGGCCTTCGGGCGAGCGCATTTCCCTTGTCTACATGAGTAAAGGCGCCCCACTTTGAAGGTGGCCGCTACCAAACCCTAGCCCCGTGCGAATTTATCACCGCGCAAAAATAAAACCCCGGCGCGTCTCGCGCCCGTTGACGAAATGCTCGTGCGCCGGTAAAGTAGATGCAGGTCGCATCCGCGGCCTTTTTTGTTGTCTGGCCCCTCCGCTGGGAGGTCGTACAATTGGCAGTACATCAGATTCTGGATCTGATTATCCTGGTTCGAGTCCAGGCCTCCCAGCCAATCTTTTCATTGAGTTAGAGTGCTCTCCAAAACCTCGTCTGTATCGGTTTGCCCCGAATTTGCCCCTTTCTGCTTAGCGAGGTAGATTTCGAGTTTGCGGCCTGCCTCGCGGAGATCACGCTCGTCGATGATGTTGTAGCGCTCAAACACCGCTCGAGTTTTGTGCCCGCTGATAGCTTGGGCCACGCTTTGGGGGACGCCGGCACGACGGAGGTCGTGAAAGATCAGTCCTTCGTACACCGCGCGGCTCACAGGAATTTTCTTCTCGCATTTGGAGCATTTCCTGTCGGGATCTAACGGGGTCTGGCAGGTGGCACACAATAGCTGTCCGAGCGAAGTGGAGAGGCAGGCGCCTATCCATGCCTTGCGAAAGCTGGCGATGGGTTTCCCTTTACGGGTAAAAACGAGGTCGGACTGTGAGTTTTTTTGTCGCAGTATCTTGAGCATTTCGGGAAGCTCGCCCATCAGCGGAATGATTCGAGCTTCTCCGTTCTTTGTCGTGCCCGCATCGAGGCGAATCTGATGATCGAGCAGGTGCACGTTCGACCAGCGAAGCCTCATGATTTCGCCGCGACGCATTCCCGAATAGAAGGCCAACGTAACGACGGGGCGAAGATGCTCGGGAAGAGCGAGACGCAGGCTTTGGAAGGACGTGTGATTGATGAAGCCCTTCCTGGCGGCGGGCTCTGTCAGCATCGGGAAATAGGGAATGTCGCGCAGCTTGTTGTCCTTTTTCGCTATGAAGAACATACGACGCAACAGCGCGAGCGATCGATTAACGGTGCCGTTGGGCGTTCCATCCAATTGCCGCTTGCTGATGAAGTCCCGGATCAGATCGGTCGATATGTCGAGCGCGCGGTATCCCTTGAAGAACGCGTCTAGATGGCTGAGCCCGCAAATCTACTCGGTTCCGTCCCGTTTCACAAACATGGACTTGCGATGGTTTGTTCGATAATCGGCCAGCAGGGAATCGCGCAGCGTTTCGTAACGGATTCGTCGAATATTGTCCGGGGTCGCGAGTCCGGCCTGGGCCTCGAATAGCCGTCGTTTTACGAGGCGATCAGCAACAGTCTTGGTGGTCGATTTGGAGCTCTCTCGCCGTTGCCGCCCGTTTACGTAGTACTGCACCCACCAAATCTTGCCGACGAGCCAAACACGGCCTTCCCCGCGCTCGCGTCGGGGTGACCTTCTGTGGCCCACGTGCTTGCTGTTCTGCGTCCATGTCCTCACCTCTCCATTTTGCGATTGAGAACTGCGCTCAGATGCGATTGGATTTCGACGCACACCGCCTTGAAATAGTGGGCGCCGATTGTGTTGCGGTAGGTCTCGGAATCGAGGTCGTCCTTGAATTGAATTATTTTCTCCACTGCTCGCGAGAATTTGCGGCCGATTTGCGCCGTCTCGCCGAGATAATCCTGAAATTCCTTAGCCTTTTTCTGGTTACCTTTTTCCGGGTGCGAGACTTCAAATACTTCCTGCTCGATCACGCGCGCCGGGGATTCCTTCACAGATTCCGAGGCTCTCTTTGCGATCTGCTCTTGTTTCTTGTGAGGTATTGGATTGCCGGCCGCTTCGGCCTTCTTTACTTCGCGAGCAAGTGTCGTCGCTGCGTGAATTGTCGGCAGTGTCTCCACGGCCTTGCGAGATACCTTGCCGTCGTCAATGGCAGATAGCTGGGCTAGGGCGACCTTTATTCTGTCTGGGTTCCAATCAAGTTGATGGTGTATATATCGGATCGGAACTGGATATTTTTCACAGCCTCCGCACGATGCTACCTTCATGGGAACGTTCCCATGAAGTGGTACTCACTCTTTTGACGATTCGGTGTTTGCTTTTACAAATTTCCCTTCGAAGAATCCTTTTGCTGCCGCAACGGTCTCTAAAATAAAAGCCGGCGACAGGTCGTAAGCGTCATCATTGTCAGCCGCCATCATCTTGAGCATCGTCTCGTCATCAAGATCGCGGACAATAAGCGTGACCTTCGCCTTTTTGCCTAGCTGTCGCCGGGCGGCTTCGATGCGATGGTGGCCGTAAGCGATTTCAAAATGCCCATTCGACTTACGCGCGACTACGTTTTCCCAGAACTCGGTTCGGTCAATGCTTGAACGGAGCTTTACGATCTTCGCCTCGTCGAGTGGATAGAGATCGAGGCGGCGGAATGGATTTGCAACCACTTCCGACAACGGCACTGCCTTGTGAACTGTCGCTGGCATAGATATCTCTTTCAAACTGAGACAAGTCTCAGTTTAGGTGGAGCGTTCCGTCTTTATGGGAAAACACAAATGGGGACTGGTCGGTAAAGCCAAGGAGCGGTGGGAGTCCGTTCCGGGTCACTGCAATCACCACCATAATGCTCCCCTGCGCTGTAAATTGGCAATAGCGACATAAAAACCGTACGGGCCGTTCCTGCTATGCCCGCGCGATCGCGAAGTCCGCGGCGCCGATAATCACCGGCGGTTCTTCCCCGTTTTCGACCGCGCCCATGCGGTCGAGCGTCCAAGTCATGAAAGACTGCACGCCAGACCCAGCCGCGAGGTGAACCTCGACTTCCAACCGTCCATGCGGCCTTACCTGGCTGGGAATTCGGCACATCAGGGAGAAGAGATCCTTGTGGCCGCGATCCCAGCGTATGAAGTTCCATGACAACATCGTCGTCGAGCCGCTAAGTTGCTTTCGCTCGGGCGCGCCGAAAGCCTCCATGAACAGGCCGAATTGCTCGACCATCTTCATCTTGGCCGTACAGGCCCGCGCCGGCCTGCCGAGTACCCGAACAAAATCACGGGGGTGCGTTTCCCGTTGCCGGTTCACGGCTTTGTGTACGGCGTGCTCGTTCATTTTTTCCTCCGGATGATCGTCTTCTCTTCCTGCAGAATCTCGATTGAGGGCGCAAGAGCGGCCTGCGCCAGGCGTACAGTGTCCATGAACGTCGGCTGATCTTCGGGAGCCGGGGTATTCGCATGAATGATTCCTCTAAGGCGCATATTGATGCGGTTGTAGCGGGTCACGCACATTCCTAGCGAGTGGTGCCCTTTCTTTTCGTCTCGCACACCAAACAGCCCCATTCCGCGAAGTAATGCGTCCACTTCTGTTGCTCAGCTACGGTTTGCCGGCACCTGATTTCGTTCGCTATCGTCTTCGACTGAAAGAACGGCTGGAAAACGGCGTCCTGCTGATGCGAGAGCGCTTCCTGGACTTGCTGGTCAACGACCTCTGCGATCATCCTCTTGAACCGGCGCTGATATTCGTCGCCGTCCGCGCTCTTCGCCATCAGTTCCACCAGTCCGTTATCGTTTTCGCTTGGCATCTCTGCCTCTCTTTTGCTCGTGCGGATGCGTTTGCTCATGCGTCGCTTTCAGTTGCTCGATCGTTAGGTGGGTATAGAGCTGGGTGGTTCCAACATTGTCGTGACCCAACAGATCCTGCACGGCGCGTATATTCTTCGAGGCAACGAGCATGTGGCAGGCGAATGCCCTGCGGAGCATGTGGGGGTGAACGCGGCCGAGTCCGGCGCGGCGCGCAAGCTTGTTGATGATGATGCTTACAGCCCTCGTCGTGTAGGGCGCAGGCGGCCTTGGG
>Ga0302326_10009594_pt1 | contig 21087 bp, 10 predicted proteins | sample Palsa_T0_3_FD_202264 | JGI IMG/M metagenome (GOLD analysis project Ga0302326, IMG submission 202264) | Peat permafrost microbial communities from Stordalen Mire near Abisko, Sweden - Palsa_T0_3 | ecosystem: Environmental > Terrestrial > Soil > Palsa > Peat permafrost | place: Sweden: Abisko... | reverse complement strand
AGGGCGTGTGGTACGGCGTGCGGCGCTTTTTCGCATGGCTCGAAACCAAAGCGTACAAGATGCACGTGCGCGTGCTGCTGTCGCGCTACCGCGCCTATACGCCGTGCACCGCCTGCGGCGGCGCACGCCTGAAGCCCGATGCGCTTTTATGGCGCATCGGCAGCGTTGAATCGGCTGATGCGGTGCTGCCGCGCGCGCTGCGCCTGCGGCCTGCCGAAGTGCAGTGGACCCAGGAGGTCCTGCATGCGCTGCCGGGACTTTCGATTCACGAGCTGATGCTGCTGCCGCTCGAGCGGGCGCGCGAGTTCTTTCGTAGCCTCACGTTGCCGCCGCCGCTTGATGCAGCCACGGATCTTCTCTTAGGGGAGATCCGCTGCCGCTTTGACTACCTGGTTGACGTCGGGCTCGGCTACCTCACGCTCGATCGTCAATCGCGCACGCTCTCGGGCGGTGAAGTGCAGCGTATCAATCTAACGACGGCGCTCGGCACGTCGCTCGTCAATACGCTCTTCGTGCTCGATGAGCCCTCGATCGGATTGCACCCGCGCGACATGCGGCGCGTGATAGCGGTGATGAAGCGCCTGCGCGACGCGGGCAATTCCCTGCTCGTGGTCGAGCATGACCCGCAGATCATGCTCGAGGCGGACCGCATTCTCGACATGGGCCCGGGTGCGGGCGAGCGCGGCGGGGAAATCGTGTTCTTTGGCACGCCCGCGGCGATCAAGCGCAGCGCGCAGTCGCTGACCGGCGAGTACTTGAGCGGCCGCAAGCTCGTGGTCACGCCGCGCACTCCCAGGGCGGCATCCGTGGAACCGGTCGCCGAGTGGCTGCCGAACAGATGGCTTGAGCTGCGCGGCGCGCGCGCTCACAACCTGCACAATATCGACGTGCGCATTCCATTGAAGCGTCTGGTGTGCGTAACGGGGGTTTCCGGCTCGGGCAAGTCGACGCTGGTTGAGGATGTGCTGCACCCCGCCCTCCTGAAATATCAGGGCCGCCCGAGTGAGGCGCCGGGCGAATTTGACGGCTTGCGCGGCGCGGACCTGATTGACGACGTCGTGATGGTCGATCAGACCTCGATCGGTCGCACGACGCGCTCGAACCCGGCAAGCTACGTCGGCGCATTTGACGCCATTCGCGAGCTCTACGCGGCCGAGCCCACCGCGCAGGAGCGCAAGTACAGCGCAGGCACCTTCAGTTTCAATTCAGGCAACGGGCGCTGCCCGACCTGCGGCGGCAACGGCTTCGAGCACGTGGAGATGCAGTTCCTTTCGGATGTGTATTTGCGTTGCCCGGATTGCGCCGGCAGCCGCTACCGCAGCGAAGTGCTCGACGTCAAGCGCGAAGGCGTCGACGGGCGGCGCGCGAACATCGCCGAAGTGCTCGAAATGACCGTCACGCAGGCCTGTGCGTTCTTTGCCGATTCGCGCGAGGTTACCTCGCGCCTGGCACCTCTTGCTGACGTCGGACTCGAGTACCTGAAGCTCGGCCAGCCGGTGCCGACGCTTTCGGGCGGCGAAGCGCAGCGCCTGAAGCTCGCCGGGCATCTGGTCTCAGCCGGCTCGGTCGCATCGAGCACGACTCATTTGGGTAAGCTCTTTCTCTTCGATGAGCCGACGACCGGCCTGCACTTCGAGGATGTGGCGAAGCTGCTGCGCGCATTCGGCAAGCTGCTCGCGGCCGGACACTCGATTCTCGTGATAGAGCACAATCTGGATGTCGTGCGCGCGGCTGACTGGATCATTGATCTTGGTCCCGAAGGCGGTGACCGCGGCGGCAATATCGTGTGCGTTGGCACGCCCGCACAGGTGCGCGCCTGTCCCGCATCGTTCACGGGGGCTGCGCTGGCGGCCTACGAGGAGGCTCTGGCGGGCAAGGCGCCGGAGCCGAACGCAGGCGTCGCCGATGCGCATCCGGCCTACGCCCGCGGCAACGGCCACGACACGAAAGCAATCGTGATCCACAGGGCGCGCGAGCATAACCTCAAGAATATCGATGTCGAGATACCGCGCGACCGCTTCACGGTCATCACCGGCGTCTCGGGCTCCGGCAAATCGACGCTCGCATTTGACATCCTTTTCAATGAGGGGCAGCGGCGCTACCTTGAATCGCTGAACGCCTACGCGCGGCAATTCGTGCAGCCTGCCGCGCGGCCCGACGTGGATGCGATCTACGGCATCCCGCCGACGGTTGCCATCGAACAGCGCACCAGCCGCGGCGGCAGGAAGAGCACTGTCGCGACCCTTACCGAGATCTATCATTTTCTGCGCTTGCTGTTCGTCAAGCTGGGGACCCAATACTGTCCGCAGTGCGCCGTGCCTATCGAGCCGCAAAGCGTCGCGGCGATTGCCGCGCGGCTGCTGCGCGACTATCACGGCGAGCGCATTACGCTGCTGGCACCGCTCGTCCTCGCTCGCAAGGGTTACTACACCGACCTTGCGAGGTGGGCCGCAAAGAAGGGGTTCAAGACGCTGCGTGTCGACGGCACGAACTTGGCGACGGCCGGTTGGCCGCGCCTGTCGCGCTTTCGCGAGCACACCATTGAGCTACCGGTCGCGCACATCGAAGTGAGTGCTGACACTGACACCGAGCTGCACGCGGCGCTGCAGCGCGCGCTCGACTTCGGCAAGGGCGTGCTGCATGTGCTCGGTTCGAAGGGCGCGCGCGTCGAGGTATTTTCGACACGCCGCGCCTGTCCCGCCTGCGGCCAGGGATTCGCCGAGCTTGATCCGCGCCTGTTCTCCTTCAACTCCAAACACGGCTGGTGCGCGAGTTGTTTTGGGACCGGTCTTGCGATGAGTGGATTCGGCGAGGAGCACACGGGCGAAGAGATCTGGTGGAATGAGTGGTACGAGGGCGAGCCGACCGCTTGCAAAGCCTGCGAGGGTGCACGCTTGAATCCGCTCGCGCTCAATGTGCGCTTTCGCGAGCGCTCCATCGCCGCGCTCGCGCACGAGCCCGTTGCCGCCATGCGGAAGTTTTTCGGTGCGCTGAAGCTTGGTCCGCGCGAAGCGGCCATCGCTCACGACCTCCTCGCAGAGATCCGCGCGCGGCTACAGTTCCTGGAGCGCGTGGGTCTGGGATATCTCGCCCTCGATCGCTCCGCACCGACTCTCTCCGGCGGTGAGGCGCAGCGCATCCGCCTTGCCGCCCAGTTGGGCTCCAACCTGCGGGGTGTGTGCTATGTGCTCGATGAGCCCACGATCGGGTTGCATCCACGCGACAACGCCGTGCTGCTCGATGCGCTCACCGAGCTCGCACTCCACAAAAATACGCTTGTCGTCGTAGAGCATGACGAGGAGACGATCCGGCGCGCGGATCACGTGGTGGATCTGGGACCGGCGGCCGGCGTGAAGGGCGGCGAAGTGGTCGGTGCAGGCACGGTGAAGGATCTGATGCGCAATCCGCGCTCGATCACGGGGCAATACCTGCGCAAGCCGCTGCAACATTCCCTGCAGCCGCAGCGCGCGGTGAACGCACGCACGCCGAGCCTGCGCCTGGAGGCAGTTACGCTGCACAACGTGGCCGGTGCCGACGTACGCATTCCGCTTGGGCGACTCGTCGTCATCACGGGCGTATCGGGATCGGGTAAGTCGACCATCGCACGCGATGTCCTCTATGCGAACCTCAAACGCTGCATCGCCCCGGCGCCGGGTAGGAAGAAGCCGCGCGCGGAGCTGCGAGGTTGTCGCGCCCTGCATGGCGCGGAGCACCTCGACCGCGTGCTCGAAGTCGATCAGAGCCCCATCGGCAAAACGCCGCGCTCCTGCCCGGCAACCTACGTGGGGTTCTGGGATGAAATCCGCCGCATCTATGCCGGCACGACCGAGGCGCGCATACGCGGGTTCAGCGCCAGCCGTTTCTCCTTCAACACCGCCGGAGGCCGATGCAGCGCCTGCGATGGTCAGGGTGTGCAGACGGTGGAGATGAGCTTTCTGCCGGACGTCAAAGTTCTGTGCGATGTGTGCGGCGGGCGGCGCTTCAATTCCGAGACACTCACCGTGCAGTGGCGCGGCCTCAGCATCGCCGCGGTGCTCGCGATGAGCGTCGATGATGCCGTCGAATTCTTCAGTGCCCACCCGCGCGTGCACCATGCGTTGCGGCTCCTGCAGGATGTGGGGCTTGGGTATCTCACCTTGGGGCAGCAAAGTCCGACGCTCTCCGGCGGGGAAGCGCAGCGCATCAAGCTCGTCACGGAGCTCGCCAAAGTGCGCGGCGAGGCGCACGCTGCCCGCAATCACAAACAACGCCATACGCTCTATGTGCTCGATGAGCCCACGGTCGGGCTGCACATGGCGGATGTTGAGCAGCTCCTGCGGGTTCTGCATCGGTTGGTTGCCGCCGGCAACACGGCGGTCGTCGTCGAGCATAATCTCGACGTGATGGCTGAGGCCGACTGGATCATCGACATGGGCCCGGAAGCCGGGGATCGCGGCGGCCGTATCGTCGCCGCCGGTGCGCCTGCAGAGATCGCGCGCCGCAAAGCCGGCTCGCACACCGGACGTGTGCTCGACAAATTTCTACGCGAGCGTACCCTATAGAACGGCGATGCCCCACGATCTTGTGTGCTGGAAATGCGGAGCTGCGCTTGCGGCGCTAAGCCTGCCGCTGCGCCGCCTCGACGAATGCCCGCAATGTCGGGCGGAGCTGCACGTTTGCCGCATGTGCGTCGAGTACTCGACGAGCGTTGCGAAGCACTGCCGCGAGCCCACGGCCGAAGAAGTGCGTGATAAGACGAGCGCCAACTTCTGTGATCATTTCAAGCCGCGAGCCGGCGCCTACACGCCTCCCAATACTGCGGCGCTCAGCGAGGCGCAGGCTGCACTCGCCAAGCTTTTCGGTAAGAGCTGACCCGAACGCATCAGGAGCAGAATCAACTTTTGCGCACGCGCTCCGTCAATCGCGCTAGGAGCCGTTGAAACGGCGAGTTCTTTCTCACTTCAACCTTCGTATGGCGTACGCCGGTGTCGTTGACGAGTTCTCCCCGGCCGTTATCGATCTCAAGGTTTCCGGCGCCCAGGATCTCAAGTGTTTCCTCGAGGGAATAAGGGGCTTTGCGCTGCGCGGGCGGCTCCTTGCTGCGCAGCGATTTACTGCGAGCCGCAGCGGCACGCGCGGCAGCCGACCCGGTTCTTACGCTGCCCGCCGGAGTTACCGCGGCTCGCGGCGCATCCGCGCGGTCGACGTCCAGAAGCTTGATTTCGTCAGATTGCGTTGCCGGTTGAATCTCGGCAAAGCTCGGGGCGGAGGTCTTGTCGGCGGTCGTTGCGCGTCCGCGCTCCTGCGAAGTCACAGGCACCACCGCGACGGCGGCGAAGTCCGAGCGGACGTATTGCGCTACCTGTCGCGCCGCGTTCGCGTCGCCGAAGAATCCAAGCCGCAGCCCGTACCATTTGCGCCCGTCGCGATTGCCTTCCACGGTATAGAGCGTATAGGCGCTGAAGATTGCAAGTGGCGGCACCTTCTCGAGCGCCATCGACTCCATAGACCATTGCAGCTGCACCGCGAATGAGACGGCGGCATTGTCCTGCACGGCTGCCTGCAGTGCGCGACGCGTGCCCGTGTCCTCGGGACGCAGCATTGGAATGCCGTCCGATACCTCGGTGGCGGCGGCGCGCGGGGACTCCTCGCTCCGGCGGGTCTCGAGAATCTGCATGACCTGCGTGTCCGTAAGACTTTGTGCTGCCTGCGCGGCACCCGCCTCGCTGCGGGGCGCTGCGGTCGCCGGCACATTGGGGTTCGTGTCCCTGTCGTCCAACGCCGCGAGCACCTCGCGCACGTTCGACAAGGGCATCTTCGGCGCCGACCGGACAGGACGCGGCGCAGCGGCGCTGTTGCGATGCTGCGCGACAACTGCTGCGGGTGGCGGCTGTTTGGACGCCATTGGCGCGGCAGCGGCTGCAGCCTGGGGCGGCGCGAGCGGCGTCGCGGGCGATGGTTGCTCGCGCACTGCGTTCACGTTGGCGGCGGTCTCATCAGACGCCCCGGGTGGCGCGGGGGATGGTGATACCGAAGTCGGCGGCGCGATGTTGGCGACACTCTCCTCGAGTGGCGCGCCAATTGGCTGCGGCGCTGCTGCCGGCGGCCGCGAGTGCGCCGTCACCGCCGCGCCGGAGCGCAGGCGCTTGCCCGGCGCCTCACCCGCCCATGCGCCGGGATAAATGTCGCGCACGACACTCAGCCAGTCTTCAGCTTCCTCCAGGGTGCCGAAATGCCCCATGTGCAGACGGAAGCGCTCACGGCCATCCTCGAGACGGCGGCTGACAAAGAATCTGAAACGCTTAAGCTCGGGTGCTTCGGGGTGGACGAGCGCCATCGGCGTCGTCGAGGAACACAAGTTGATGACGAACGTATCGCCAGTGACTGCAGCTGCGCTGCGATCCGCCGCATTTCGATGGGATTCGCCGTCGGCTGCCAACTGTGGCTTCAGCGTCATGTGTCTCCCTGAATCAATAAATCTTTCGGCGGCCGGTCATCGATTCCAGCTCATATTGACGATGGGGAGTGCAAGCGTCCGCGCGAAGCGCGACCGTGGCAGCCCCGCCGTCATAGGAACTCGCGTCCATTAGACCAGTGGCTTTGCGTCCCCGCCTTTCGACGGGTTTGCCCAGTTCACGAGGTGTGCAGTGTCGAAGCGTCGCCGAAAAGAGTCAAGGGTTTGACGCGGTAGTTGGCAGGCGTATCACTGAAGTATTGGGATCAAGCAACATAATCCATCAATCAACTCGCGGCGCGTGCCACGCTGTCTTGCGCGAACAGCGTACCCGCCTGCAGCAGCTCAGTCATTGCCGCAGCGGCAAGCGGTCTGGCCAAGTAGAAGCCCTGTGCAGCATCGCAGCGACGCTCGCGCAGGAATATCAGCTGCTCATTGGTCTCGATGCCTTCGGCAACCACGCGCTTGCCGAGCGCATGCGCCATGGCGATGATGGTTTCAACGAGAGTTGCCGACGCTGGATTCTGCGGCACTTCATCGAGGAACGTGCGGTCAATCTTCACCGTGTCGATCGGATACTGGCGCAGATAGCTCAGGGAGGAATATCCCGTGCCAAAATCATCGAGGGCGAGATGCACGCCGAGCTGGGCAAGACGCGCAAGCGCGGCTCCTACTGCAGCGTTCGCGAGTACGCTTTCGGTGAGCTCAAGCTCCAGCAGCGCGGCCGGTAGATTGTATTTTTCAAGCGCGCGCCGCACGAGCCGTGGGAATTCGGCGTGCTGCAGCTGTTGCGCGGATACATTGAGAGCCAGCCGCGGCGGAGCGATGTCGCGCTCGCGCCAGCTGGCAAGCTGCGCGCATGCCGCATCGAGCACCCACCCGCCAATATCAACAATGAGACCACTCTCCTCGGCCGCCGGCACGAATTCTCCCGGGTAGCGCATGCCATCGCGCGGCGTCTGCCAGCGCAGCAGTGCCTCGACTCCGACCAGTTCACCGCCGGCGACGCCGAATTGCGGTTGATAGAAGAGTGAGAATTCGCGTCCGCGCAGCGCATGCTGCAGACCGGTGTCGGTCGGCTTTGCGGGCTTGGTGGCCATGTGGGGATCAAAGAACATCATGCGGCCGCGCCCCAGATCCTTGGCGCGATACATCGCGGTGTCGGCGTTGCGCATCAGATCCTCGATCGTCTTCGCATCATCCGGGAACAGCGTGATGCCGATACTCGCGCAGACGTAGCAGTCGCGGCCGGCAATGTTCACCGGCAGTTGCAGGGACTCGATAATCCGCGCAGCGACCGCGGCGGCGGCGTCCGGCTCAGCGACGTTGCGCAGGATCACTGTGAACTCATCCCCGCCCAGACGCGCCACCGTGTCACCGTCCTTGATGCACGACCGCAGGCGCTGCGCCACGATTGTCAGCAGCTGATCTCCGGCGGTGTGTCCCACCGAATCATTGACGCGCTTGAAGTGATCCAGATCGATATACAGCAGCGCGCCGCGACTCAAGCCCGCGGCCGAGTTGGCTAGCTCTTGGGCAAGCCGGTCGCGAAACAACAGACGATTGGGCAGAGCGGTAAGAAGATCGTAATGCGCCTGCCGGTACAGGCGTTCGTCACGCGCGCTCTTCGAGAGCGCAACCGCCAATCGCTCGGCGAACTTGCCGCCGCAGTGCGCGACGACGGGATCAGCGACGGGAACCTCACGGTAGCCCACGGCGAGAATAGCCTCCAGGCGCTCCGCGACGATGACGGGCCACACCCAGAAGAAAATGGCGCCGGTATCGGCGAGCGGCTTCAGGAAGCTGTGGCGCGATTCCTCGCAGCGCACGACGGTGAGCCCATTTGTCTGTCCCGTGAGCGCCTCCAGCATGTCATCGTCGAGCGCGATGCGGTTTACCGGCAGGTCCGCAAGACCGCTCGCCGCCAGGAATACGCGACCGCGTCCCGGGGCATCCGCATCACGCAGTGTTATCCCGACGCTCTGGCAGTGAGTGAGCTCCTGCACCCGCGACAGAATGGTGTCGAGGACGTGTTCAAGATCCACGGAACGCAGCAGCAGCTGATCGATCTGTGCAAGCGTCTCGAGCACGCGGAACTGCTCATCAAGACTCGCGGCGGCACGATTGAACTCGTCGATAAGGAGCCGCGCCTCATCCGCCGAGCGCACATCAAGGCGAGCGAAACGGCGCGCCCGCAGCGCGCCCAGCCCTTCAGCCAAAGCTCCGAGTGCCGGCCCGTAGCGACGCGCGAGGTACGTGCTCGCGAGCAGGGCTGCCGCAAGCGCGAACAGAACTGTCAGGACCAACATGAACCAAGCGTTGCGCGCCGCGAGCGCGGCAAACACAAGCACAGGTAATACAGCGCATAGGCCGAGCGCTAAACCGATTCGCCGTCCCATACGGCTGTCAAACGGCAATCCGCCCATCCAGGGGCCTCCGCGCAGCTGTCGTCTCGTCAATCTAAGCTATTGTCAGCCGTGTCCGGTGAGCGTTGCGTCAACGATCGACAATTTGCGCTGGATCACGATTGCGCCATAGTGTGAAGCGCATCACAGCGCAGCGCGCGCTGCACCTTTATGCGCCAGCGCAATGATCCCGCTGTAGCCGTAGCGGTTGCTGCCGCGTCGACCGGAGCGGGCTGCGCCGAGCATTGCGAGCGCGACCGTGCGTACCGGAATGCCGCGATAGACTGCATATGGGCCGAGGAGCAGCGGATTCACAAGCGGCATCAGCACACTGGCGGCAAGTTCGAGTGGCCGTATCTCGCGGCGCCAGCCAAGAAGTAAGCCGGGCCGCAGGATATCAAGTGCCGCGAGATTCATCGCCCCAAGCGCCTCCTCCATCTCACCCTTGGTGCGCAGATAGAAGTTGCTCGCAAGCGGATCAGCTCCGGCGGAGGACACGACGATGAAGCGCTGCGCCTGCGCCGCCCGCGCCACGGCGAGCACATGGTCCACGTCCACCCGTCTGAATGCCTCCTGGGAGCCCGCCGCGCGAATGGTCGTTCCCAGGCAGCAGAAGGCGGTATGACAGGTGAAGCCGGCAAACTGCGCGGCGATCTTGTCGAATTGCACCGTCCGGTTGGCGAGACGCGGATGCTCGCGTGCGAGCGGCCGACGGGTCACCGCGACGACACGGCTGAAGTCACCCGACTCCAACAGGATCTCGAGCAGGACTGCGCCCACGAGGCCGGTTGCACCGGCGAGCAGCGCCACTTTTGATTGACCTTCGGTCATGAGCGCTCGGCAGCTTAGCGAGCAGGCCTTTGCGTCTCAAGGCTTCCGGACGATAACCGCGGCCGTCCGGTGCGCACCACACGGGACTGCAGGCTGCATACTCGGGCGCTGCGTCGGCTCGCATTTGCGAGCACGTCAATCGCCCATGATTGGCAGCGACGCTGCGCGATCTACTGCTGCGGCGGTTGCGCGAACCGCTCTTGCTATCCCTGCACGCGGGTACGCGCGCATGACAACGGCGGCGCGCACGGGTAGCCGCATCCGCGCGGGCACGCCGCTAAATCCCTGACACCAAGTCTGGCCTCAAATTCGTTCGCCGCAACTGACGCTGATCGTCTGCACGTCCTGCCCGGGAGCGATCGTGATATCGCGGCGTACTTCGCGATAGCCGTCGCGCGTGCCGACCACGGTGTATTTGCCGGGCTTCAATTGAATTTCGTGCTGCGCGAAGACCCCGGAGAATCCGATGCTCGGTATTGCAACGCGAGTTGCGCCGTCCGACGTCAACGCCAGGCGCACCGGTTTATCGAACGCGGGCAATAGAATCTGCAAGCGCGCCACCTGCGAGCGCAGCACCGGCCCCGACGGATTCTGCTGATTGGCGTTCTCGATGAGCGCCAGGGCATCCGCGCGCGCGGCAGCGCTTGCGAGCTGTTCGGGTCGGTCGATCAGCGTCTGCAGGCGCTGCGCGAGGAGCGCGCGTGATGCGGCGCGCGCCTTGCCCTGTTGAGCAAAGGCCAGCGACGGGTCTGATTTGAGCAGCGTCTCGTATTCGTTCAGCGCCTCATCCCAACGTTCCTGTGCTTCGAACGAAACTGCGCGCTGCCGCACCGACTCGGTGCTGCGCGTACGCTGCGTCGCGTCCACAGGCGCCGGGTCCGCCGTCGCTGGCGCGCGCGCCTCCACGATCGGCGGCGCACCGGCTGCCGCAGCGCCGGGCTCAGGAGTTCCTGCCTGCCCGCCGTCACCCAATGTGGCGCGTGCGCGCGCCAAGCCTGCAGTCGCCTGGCTACTCCTGGGATCAACCGCCAGAGCTTGCTGGTAATCGCCGAGGGCGCGAGTCATGTCGCCCGCGTCTTCGGCGTTCGCGGCATCGGCAAGCAGCGGTCGCGCCGCGTCGAAATTGTGAATCCGCTGCAGACCCTCGGCCGCTTTGCGGTTTGTCGGATCGGTGCTCTGCACGGCCTCGAATGCCTGCTTCGCCGCCTGCATCCGCCCTGCGGCAAGCGCCCGCTCTCCTGCCGCAAGCTGTTGCGCCACCTGCGCTGACGGCGCGCGCTTTTCCACCGTGCTGAGTAGCGCTTGTGCTTCGGCGAGGCGCTTGGCCGCGAATTCGGGATTGCCGGCCTCGTCAGCGCCCAGCGCCTCGGCTGCGCGCATCTTGGCATCAAAGAACTCCTGGCCGCCCCATGTGGCTGCGCCACGTGATTCGAGAGCCGCGAGTTGCCGGTCAAATTGGTTGCGCGCATCGAGAAGGCGTGCTTTGGCCTGGATGTCGCGCGGCGTCGCCTGCGGATGCGCCGCCAGCTGCGCGGACAGCGAGTTATCTGGCACCGTGTTCTGCATCATCGCAACCGCAGTGGCACCATATTGCGGCAGGGCGTAGAAGGCTGCGGCGGCACTCGCTGCGAACAGGGCCAACACGACCCAGGGCCAGCGGCGCGGTCGGATCGGGTCGAGCCGCATCAAGCCCGACATCGGAACAATTTTAAGATCATCCCAGGGCGTAAACCCTGGGGCCGCATTCGGCGCAGGATCAGCCGCAGTCGCCGTCGGCGACGCGTGCGCAACTGCCGTGGCGACTGGCCGCGTCGGTAGCGGCGTCGCCGGCGGGGGTCGTGGGTCAGCTTTGGACGCCGCGCCCACCGACGCCGCGTGTGCGGGATCAAGAGCAGCGGCAACCGCTGCCGACCTGATCGGCGGCGGCCCCGGATTGAGTCGCGCGCCGGGTACGGGTATTCCTTTTCCCGAGCGCGGCGCGCGCGGCGGCCGGGAGGCGGTGGACGCCGACGCTAGCGGCCGGGGCGCAGGCTTGGGAGTATCACGTCGTACGGTCTGCGGCTGGGGAGCCGCATCAAATTCGAAGTGCAGCGTGTCATTCATCGTCGCGTCAAAATCGTCAATGACGGCTTGCATCGATGCGGGTCGCGACTCGGGATGTTTCTGTAGCATGCGCATCACGATCGCGACGAGTTGCGGTGGCGTCGGCTGCACGGTGCGCAACTCAGGGACGGGCTCCTCGAGATCGAGAACGCGCTCTACGTCGAAATGCGGGTAATACGGGGGCTGCCCGGCCAGGAGTTCATACACCAGCGCTCCCAGGCCATAGATGTCGTCGGACACGCCAGGCGGATCTCCGCGCAGCTGTTCAGGGCTTGAGGTAAATGGCGACAGCCCCGATCGCATCTTGTCGCGACCCGCGGCAAATGCGGTACCGGCCACGCCGAAATCGGCAAGCACCGCACGCCCCTGCGCGTCAAATAGGACATTGCCCGGCTTAAGATCCCGATGAATGACACCCTGCTCGTGCGCATATTTAAGAGCGGCCGCGATTTCAAGGAGCGGCGGCATGAGCTGCAGGTAGCTGCCGCCGCGCAGGCGACGCAGATCGCCGCCCGGTGCCAGCTCCATGGGTAGCGCCGCCGTCTCAGCATCCCGTTGCGGGCTGTAGACTTTAAGTATCGACGGATGATCAAGCCTGCCCGCGATCTCGTGCTCGTGCTCAAGCGCTTCCCACGCCGTCTCACTACGCGCCAGCGCCGGACTGAGAAGCTTCAGCGCGACTTCGATGCCGAGTGTCGCGTCGTGTGCGCGCCACACTTCTCCATGACCCCCAGCACCGAGTTTTTCGAGCAGGGTGTAGCGGCCCAACAGCAAGGGACGATTAGGAGTCGGGCGCGCGGCTTCCATGGCTTAATCATATGCCACGGAAGGCCCGCCGGTTCCGATTTCATGCGGGTAAATGCGCGGTGCCGAGGTGCCGCGCGTCAAAGGCCTAGATCAAGCTGCGCAGCAGGCGGCATCGGCACCCGAAAGTTCCGCACATCCAGCGGTACGCGACGTGCTGCATTCAGATTACGTCTGCTGCAGGCCACGTCGAACCGGCGGCGCACCAGCTCGGCGAACGGCCCGGTACCGCGCATACGCGAACCGAAGTTAGGATCGTTGTCACGACCTCCGCGCAAGTTATTGATCAGCGACATCACGTGCGCCGCCCTGAGCGGGTAATGCTCGGCAAGCCACTCACGAAACAGATCCTTGACCTCATACGGCAATCGCAGCATGACGTAACCCGCAGTGCGCGCCCCGGCCCGCGCAACCGCCGCGAGAATATGTTCAATTTCGTGATCGTTGATCGCAGGAATGACGGGCGCTACCAGGACACCGACTGGAACGCCGGCTGCATGCAAGGTGCGGATGGCGTGCAGCCGCGCCGCTGCGCCGGGCGCGCGCGGCTCGAGGATGCGCTTCAGCTCCGAATCAAGCGTGGTGACGCTCACATGCACGCAGGCGAGATTCTCGCGCGCCAGCGCCGCGAGAATGTCGATATCGCGCTCGATGAGATGTCCCTTGGTGATGATTGACACCGGGTGATGAAACTCCTGCAGGACTTCGAGAATCGACCGGGTCACCTTGAGCTCGCGCTCGATCGGCTGATAGGGATCGGTATTGGCGCCCAGGGTGATTGACTTGCAGACATAGCGCGGGCGGCTTAATTCCTCTCTAAGAATTTCGGCGGCGTTGTCCTTGTAGAAAAGCTTGGTCTCAAAATCGAGCCCCGGAGAAAGATTGATGTATGAATGCGCCGGGCGTGCATAGCAGTAAACGCATCCATGACCGCATCCTCTGTACGGATTGATTGACTGCTCGAAGGGGATGTCCGGTGAATCGTTGCGCGAGATGATCGACCTGACGCGTTCTGCCGTGATGGTGGTCGCAAGCGGCGGCAGCTGCGCATCGCCGTCAATCATCCACCCGTCATCGACGGCTTCAACACGCCGCGATTCGAAGCGCCCTTCGGGATTGGAAATTGCCCCGCGGCCCTTGCGTGATTTTGGTGGAAAATTCATTGACTGTACGAATATACAGTCTTAGCCAAGGCACATTCAAGCGCTGCGCCCTACGGCCGGGGATCCCCTTGCAATCAATGACCTGGAAACCTGTCGACCGCCCGCAGTGCAGGAAAGAACCGCATCCATAGCCCCGCAATCAGGAGTGTCGCAACCCCGCCAATCAAGACCGCCGGCACGAGCCCGAACCACGCAGCGGTGAGGCCTGACTCAAATTCGCCAAGCTCGTTCGAGGCGCCGATGAACACGCCGTTCACCGCGCTCACGCGGCCGCGGATGGCATCGGGCGTTTCCAGCTGCACGAGCATGTGGCGGATGTAGACGCTCACCATGTCTCCTGTGCCGAGCACCAGCAGCGCCAACAATGAAACCACAAAGATGTGCGAGAGACCAAACAGCACGGTTGCAATGCCAAACACGGCAACTCCTGCAAACATCCATCGGCCGACGTGGCGCACCATGGGAGAGAAAGCGAGCACGGCCCCGGCGAGTGCGGCCCCAATACCGGGCGCGGTGCGCAGCAGACCAAGCCCGGTCGGCCCGACGTGCAACACGTCGCGCGCGTACGCAGGCAGGAGTGCCGTCGCGCCGCCCAACAGGACCGCAAATAGATCGAGCGAGATCGCCCCCAGCACCACCGGGCGCGAGCGCACGAAGCGCAGGCCCTCAAGAACGGCATGCCAGGATTTTTCTGCCGCAGGGTCCGGCGGCGCGCTTCCCGGTTGGGACGCGGCAGCGGCGCTCGCCTCTCTTACCTGCCGCCCTTTGGCAAGGCTCATCAGAATGCTCGCGATGGCAAGCAGCCCCGCGACGACGCCGTAAACCGTCTGCGGACCGGCGAGATAGAGAATCCCGCCTAACGTCGGGCCTGCGATGGTTGCCACCTGAAAGCTTGAGGAGCTCAATGCGACAGCATTGCCGAAGCTCTCGATCGGCACGAGCGTTGGAACTATCGCCTGTGAGGAGGGCATGCCGAAGGCGCGCGCGACGCCGAACAAAACCATGACGGCAAATACCGGCCACACGATGCGCACGCCGGACAGCGTAAAGCCGAGTAGCGCCAGCGCACACAGCACCTGTGTCGCATAACACAGCGCAAGAATCGTGCGGCGATTGAAGCGATCGGCGGCGTGGCCGGCCACAAGCGCCAAGGGTATAAACGGCGCAAATTGCGACAGGCCCACGAGCCCGAGGTCGAGCGGGTCGTGCCTGATGGCGTACACCTGCCAGCCGACGGCCACGGTCTGCATTTGTATCGCAACAGTCCCGAGAAATCTCGCGGCGAGAAATCCTCCGAATCCAGGATGACGCAGGGCGGCGAGCCGTTGCTTGGAGGGTGCGGTGAGGGCTGACACGTGCGAGTCAAAGCTTATCAGCTGATTGACGATCGAGGCGCGGTGCGAGCATGATTCGGTTGGATGGTTCCCTTTCCGGGATTAAATGGGAACGCGGTAGGATTCATTCTGATCCGCGGCTGTCCCCGCAACTGTAAGCGATGAGCCGAGCGACACCGAATGCCACTGGACAGCCGGGAAGGCAACGCAAGGCAGTGACTCGCGAGCCAGGAGACCTGCCATCGACCGTGGTCACGCACGAACACATTGGGCGGGGTGCCCCGATGGCGAACGGAAACTTTGGGTCATAAGCTGACCGCGAGCTTCCGCGCTTTGGTTCGTAGTGACGTGTCACGTTACTGCGAGGCCATTCATGTTCCGCACTGCTCACACCATGGCGCGTCGCCGCGCGTCCGTTGCATTCGTTGTTGCTACCGTATTTGCTATGCGTATTCCGGCCACGCTCGCCCAGGATGGAACCGCGCCAGCGGACGAGGAATTGCCGCGCATAATCGTGAGCGCCACGCGGGTGCCGACACCGGAGGATGAGGTTGCGAGCAGCGTAACGCTCATCACCGCCGCCGACATCGACGCCCAGCAGGCGCGCACCTTGCCCGATGTCCTGCAGAGCGTACCGGGCTTGAACGTAGTGCAGACCGGCGGACCCGGCGGCCAGACCTCGATCTTCATGCGCGGCACGAATTCGAATCACGTGAAGTTCTTCGTCGACGGCATTGACGTGAGTGACCCGAGCACTCCCACCGACACGTTTGATCTGGAGCACCTGCTGCTCGCCGATATCGATCGCATTGAAGTGTTGCGCGGACCGCAAAGCGGCCTGTACGGATCCGATGCGATTGGCGGGGCGATCTATATCGTCACCAAGACCGGCGCCGGTCCGCCGACTGCGACCGCCACCCTCGAGGGCGGCTCCTTCGGCACTTTCAACCAGATGGGGGCCGTGAGTGGCTCCTCGGGCGACGGCAATTATGCTTTCAACGTCGATCACTTCCGCTCGACCGACACGCCCGTGACCCCGCTTGATCAGCTGGCGCCAGGTGAGCAGCGACACGATGATTCCTACGACAACAAGTCGTTCTCAACCAAACTCGGCACCAAGCTCACCGACGACCTGGATGTCTCGGCGGTTGCTCGCTATGTCGATTCGACGCTGCTTTTTACCAGCGAGAACTACGATGTCTATCCGCCCATCCCGGACGCGACACGCAGCGAGGAGGACGTCGAGCAGCTCTTTACGCGGGCGAGCGCACACCTCGTACTCTGGCAGGGCATTTTCGATCAAACGCTTGGCGTCGGTTACAGTCACGACCACACGAGCGACTACGGCCCGGAGATCACGCCGAGCTACAACCGCGGCGATCGGTTGAAGGTCGACTGGCAGGGCAACATCACTTTTGCGTCCAATGAGCTTCTGGTGCTCGGCGCCGAGCACCAGCGCGACGCCATACAGCAGAGCCCGATCTCGGCTCAGATGACCACGAATGCAGGCTTTGCGCAGCTGCAGTCGAGTTTCGGCAAGCGCTTTTTCGATACGGTCAGCGTGCGCTACGATGACAACGATCGATTTGGCAGCAAGACGACGTATCGAATTGCGCCTGAGTTCGTCATCACCGAGACCGGTACGACCTTGAAGGGCAGCGTCGGCAGCGGCTTCAAAGCCCCGACACTCAATCAGCTGTTCGTGAACTATCCCGCCTACGACTTCTATGCGAATCCCAATCTCAAACCCGAATCAAGCGTTGGGTATGATCTGGGATTCGAGCAGGCGCTGCTTGCAAAGGAGCTGCGCTTCGGCATCACCTATTTCCACAATCACATTCGCGACCTCATCAACGATAACAGCACGTTCACCACCGAAGTGAACATCGACCGCGCCACCACCTATGGATTCGAGAATTTCATTGCCTACACGCCATTCGCGCGCCTTCTCATGCGCGCCGACTACACCTATACGCTCGCAACGGATGACATCACGGGCGAGGAGCTGCTGCGCCGCCCCAAGGTGAAGTCGAGCTTCGCGAGCACCTGGCAGGCAAGCGACGCGCTGTCGTTCACGGCTATCCTGGTGTACGTCGGGCCGTGGATGGACGACAACCGCGCCGCCACCAATCTCGAGCCTCTCACGGCCGGGGGTTACGCGACGACTAACCTCGCCGCAAGCTACGTGTTGTCGCGGAATCTGACGCTCTTCGCTCGCATCAATAATCTCTTCGACCGCCGCTATGAGGACCCGCTCGGTTTCGATCATCCGGGCTTCGGGGCGTTCGCCGGAGTCAAAGCCACCCTGTAGCAAGCGCGGTGCAAGGCGAAAGTTGCATGTCCTCGGGTCATCGGCATAATTGGCCGCGCGCGTCGTCATGCGCCCGCGGAGGCCGCCATGAACATTGCAGAACCCGCAACCGAACCGACCGGCCTGCCTACGCAGGACGAGCGCACCTGGGGGATGGCGGCGCATCTTGCGGCGCTCGGTTTCTTCATCCTGCCCTTCGGCAACATCATAGGGCCATTCGTCGTGTGGCTCGCCAAGCGCGATCACTCGGTCTTTGTCGCCCTGCACGCCAAAGAAGCGCTGAATTTCAACATCACTTTTCTGATCGGCGCGCTCGTGTGCTGTGTGTTATTTGCGTTTTCGATCGGGATACTTTTTGGCGCGCTGCTCGGCGTCTTCTGGCTCATCCTCACCATCATTGCCGCGCTGAAGGCAAATGAGGGCTTGGCATATCGATATCCGTTTACGGTGCGCCTGGTGAAGTAGCGCGCCCGCGCTTACGCGCCCAAAAACATCCGGTAGCAGGCGTTCTGGGTTTCCTCCACGTACGGGTAGTGCAACTCGTGCAGATGGTCGAGGAACTGCGCGCGCTCGGCGGGCGCGACTTGGATTCCCGCAAGTACGCGCCCGTAATCCGAGCCGTGGTTGCGGTAGTGGAAGAGGCTAATGTTCCAGCGGGTGCCGATGGCCTGCAGAAACCTTACCAGCGCGCCCGGGCGCTCGGGAAACTCAAAGCGGTACAGGAGCTCGTGCTCGATCGCGCGCGCGTGCCCGCCGACCATGTAGCGCACGTGCAGTTTGGCCATCTCGTTGTCGGTCATATCGGTGATGCTGTAGCCCGCGTCACGCAGAGCTTGAACGACTGACTGCCGCTCGCTGCGGCCTTGCGAGAGTGCGAAGCCCACGAAGATCTGCGCCGCGCGCGCATCCTCGTAACGGTAATTGAACTCGGTGACACTGTGCTGACCGAGCGCTTCGCAAAAGCGCAGGAAGCTGCCCGGCTGCTCCGGAATCTCGGCGGCGAGCAACGCCTCGCGCGCGGCTCCCAAGTCGGCGCGCTCGGCCACGTGCCGCAGCCGATCGAAGTTCATGTTCGCGCCGCTGTTGATCGCGACCAGGCGCTGGCCGCTGATGCCCGCACGCGCCGCATATTTTTTGATCCCGGCCACGGCGAGGGCGCCGGCCGGCTCGACGATCGAGCGCGTGTCCTCGAAAACATCCTGAATGGCGCCGCAAATCTCATCCGTGTCGACGAGCACGACCTCGTCCACATGCTCGCGGGCGAGCGCGAAGCACTCCTCGCCGACGCGCTTTACGGCCACACCATCGGCAAACATGCCGACGCGCTCGAGTGTGACACGCCGCCCCACCCGCAACGATTCGTACATTGCCGCCGCGTCCTCGGGTTCGACACCGATGATCTTGATGTGCGGATATAGGTACTTGACGTACACGGCGATGCCGCCGATGAGCCCCCCGCCGCCGACCGGCACGAAGATCGCATCGAGCGCGCCGCCGCTCTGGCGCAGGATTTCAACGCCGACGGTGCCTTGGCCCGCGATCACATCTGGATCATCGAATGCATGCACAAACACCAGATGGCGCTCGCGCGCGAGCGCGAGCGCCCGCTCAGCCGCCGCGTCGTAATCATCGCCGTGCAGCACCACTTCCGCGCCCAGATCGAGCACCGCCTGAACCTTAATGTGCGGTGTCGTCTGCGGCATAACGACAACTGCCCGAATCGAGCGGTGGCGCGCCGCGAGCGCTACGCCCTGCGCATGGTTACCGGCGGAGGCGCAGATGACGCCGCGCTGCGCGATGGGCTGCGATAGGTGGGCGATCTTGTTGTAGGCGCCGCGCAGCTTGAAGGAAAATATGGGCTGCAGGTCTTCGCGCTTGAGGAGCACGCGAGCGCCGATGCGGCGTGACAGGCGGGCGGCCTCCTCGAGTGGCGTCTCCAGCGCGACGTCATAGACGCGCGCTCTTAGAATTCGCTCGATGTAGGGGCTCGCCACGTCGATCCTCGCCGTCTAAGGATCGGCAAGCTTAGCCGGTTACGGGAGGGTTGCGAACTAGCAGCGCGGCCGGGCGCAAGCCGCTGCAACGCGCACGAGCGCTTAGCGCCGCTCGTTCACCGGGCGTACGGCGAAACGGAACGGCGCCTTACCAATGATCACAACGTCGCCGTCCTTGAGCGTTTGGCGCAGTACGCGCCGTCCGTTTACGATCACGCCGTTAGTGCTGTTCAGGTCCTCGATGATCGTGTGCGTCGGGCCCGCGAGAATCACCGCGTGATGACGGCTGATGAATTTGGCGTCGATCTGCACATCATTGTCGGGCGTGCGCCCAATCGTCGTCTTGCGGCCGAGCATATGCACGACCTCTGATTCGCCGGTGCGGATGAAGAGCCGTGCAGCGCCCTCCGGGGCAACCTCGTGCGAACCACTCGTGCCCGGGTCGAGCCGCTTCATACTCTGTTGAATATTGCCGAGGAGCGCTTGACTGTTGGCCGCTTCGGTCTCGAGCCGGTTGATCAGCCGCTCGCGTTCGGCGAGCGTGCGCCGCGCCTGCTCGACGGTCCCGCGCGAGTCGTCCTGGGTCTTCGCAAGCTCATCGAGTCGCGCGCTCTTGGCGCGCAGATCGGTCTCGAGTCTATTGATGGAGTCTTCAGCCGCACGCAGATCGCCTTCCAGTTCGCGTGCGCGCTCGAGACTGACACGCAGCTCTTCGCGCAGGGTGGCGATGGTTTGGACTTGATCCGCCGTGTCGATTTCGAGCACCTGCGCGCGAGCACTCGCCTCCGCAAGACGCGCACTCTGTTCATTGTGCTCGGCTTGCAGGGCAGCCGCCGCGGCGATGCTCGCATCGCGGTCGCGCACCACGCCAGCGAGCTCGACCTCGAGTCGCGCGACGCGTTGGCGTTGCTCCGAAATCGCGGCTTCCATCGAGTTTCGCAACTCGCGCGCGGCGAGAGCTGCGGCTTCCTCCTCGGCGAGGCGCGCGTTGACAGCGGCGAGCGCCGCTTCGAGCGTAGTCAAATTCTTGCGTTGCACGTCCGCCTCGGCGAGCGCGCGCGCAAGATCGCGTTCGCGCTCAGCGAGAGTCTCACCCTGCGCGAGCTGCGCGGCCTTGAGGGCTGCGATGCTCGCGTCCCGCTCGGCAACGTTTGCGGTGAGCGCGACGATGTTGTCGTTCAGGAAAGCGGCGTCACTTTTTACCTCGCCGATCTGCTCGTTGCGCCGCGCCAGCGCTCCACCCAGGTCGGTCACCTGTTTGTCGAGGCCGACGATGCGCGTGTTGCGCTCGCGCAGCTGCGCTTGCAGGTCGGCAACTTCTTGCGTGCGGCTGCCGAGTTCGCCTTGCAACTGGCGCAGGCGCACTTCGCGGTCGCCGAGGGAGTGATCAAGACCCGAGAGCAGCGCATCGAAGATCGTGCGCCGGCCCTCGAGCGAGCGCAGCGTCTCCAAATATCCCGAGCTGCGCGTCTGCAGCTCCCGCACTTCGGCTTGCGCGGCTTCCACTGCTCGTTCGCGCGCGGCCAGTTTGGCATCGAGCGCACCTTCGCGCGCGTGTAGAGCGCGGGCTGCCGCGTCACTTTCTTCAATCGCGAGCCGTCGCTCCTCGCTGCGTGCCTCGGCTTCTGTCAGCGCCGCGCGTACGTCAGCGAGTTCCTTCAAGAGTGCGCCGGCGCGCTCTTCAGTCGCGATACGTGCGCTGCGCGAGG
>Ga0302326_10009593_pt1 | contig 21089 bp, 21 predicted proteins | sample Palsa_T0_3_FD_202264 | JGI IMG/M metagenome (GOLD analysis project Ga0302326, IMG submission 202264) | Peat permafrost microbial communities from Stordalen Mire near Abisko, Sweden - Palsa_T0_3 | ecosystem: Environmental > Terrestrial > Soil > Palsa > Peat permafrost | place: Sweden: Abisko... | reverse complement strand
AAGACCGCAGACATTTTGATCGAAAAACTGATCCCGCGGGTCGAAGGACTCAAAATTGGTCCTTCGACCGATACGCAAGCCGATTACGGTCCGATGGTGACGCGGCAGCTTCTCGACAAGGTACGCGGCTATGTCGATCAAGGAGTCAAGGAAGGCGCCAAGCTTGTGGTCGATGGCCGCAACTTCAAGCTCCAGGGTTATGAGAACGGAAACTTCCTCGGCGGTTGCCTGTTCGACGACGTGAAGCCGAACATGACCATCTACAAGGAAGAGATATTTGGCCCGGTGCTGTCGGTGGTGCGCGCGAAGGATTACGAAGAGGCGGTGCGGCTGCCGTCAGAACATGAATACGGCAACGGTGTCGCCATTTTTACCCGCGACGGCGACACCGCGCGCGATTTCACCAGCCGTGTCCAAGTCGGAATGGTCGGTGTCAACTTCGCAATCCCGGTGCCGCTCGCGTATTACACATTCGGCGGCTGGAAACGCTCCGGCTTCGGCGATCTCAACCAGCACGGTCCAGACTCGATCCGGTTCTACACCAAGACAAAGACCGTGACCGCACGCTGGCCATCCGGCACCAAGGAAGGCGCGGAGTTCGTCATTCCGACGATGCGGTGACCGAGGTACCAATTCCGCGGCACCAATCCGGGGTCGGACACCCTTGCACCTCGCCCCTGATTCGCCTTTCTTTTAGGGCAGATAAGATGCGTGCGGGGCCTTTACTAAAAATGCCGGACGTGGGGATAAGGCAAAAACGCGTGCAGCGCGGGCACAGCAATGCGGCGAAATGTGCCGCCGTCTTGCTTTTGCTCGTTGGGCTCGCAGCATGCGCGTCGTCCGAGACGAAACTGGAGCCGCCAGCTGCAGCGCCGCCGCCGCCATCTCCGCCTCCCCCCTCACCTCCGCCGGTCGATCTTGCCGGGCGCTGGCACTTCACCGCCGCGGCTGGCGGCGGCTGCTTCATGACGCTGGGCGACGCGCCCGGCGCCTCGCAAGGCACCATAGCGCCCGAGGGTGGCTGTGCCGGTACTTTCTTCACCAGCCGGAAGTGGACATTCGAACACGACAATCTGATTATCCGAGATCACAAGGGTCAGCCGCTTGCAACACTGTCATTCACCGGCGGCCACTTTGAAGGACAAGACAACAGCGGCGGCACCATCACGCTGTCGCATTAACGCGAAACCGAAAATCTAATGGCCGAATATCAGCTTTATTGTTTCGCCCAGTCGGGCAATGCCTACCGCGCCGCGCTGATGCTCAACCTGATTGGCGCGGACTGGGAGCCGATCTACGTCGACTTCTTCAAGGGCGGCGAGACGCGCACGCCGAAATACCGCGCCGAAGTCAACGAAATGGGCGAGGCGCCGGTACTCGCACACGCGGGCAAGAAGCTCAGCCAATCAGGCGTCATCCTGACCTATCTTGCGGAACGCTCGGGAAAATTCAAACCGGACGACACCGAAGACGCGCGACTTGAAGCGCTGCGCTGGATCATTTTTGACAATCAGAAGGTCAACGGCTTTCTCGGGCCTTATCGGTTCCTGAAAAACTTTGCCAAGCCGGCGGGCGATCCGTCGGTGATGGCGTTTCTAAAGGGCCGCATCGACGGCAGCCTTGCAGTCGTCGACAAGCGGCTGGCGAAAGCGCCGTTCATGCTTGGCGATCGGCCAACGATCGCCGACGTTTCCTATTGTGCGTATCTTTATTATCCGGCGGAAGAGTTCGGTTTCGACATTGCCGCCGAACACAAAAACATCGGCGCGTGGCTCGGGCGGATGAAAGCGCTTCCTAACTGGGCGCATCCTTACGACCTGATGCCGGGCTTTCCACCCAATTTTTAGTTTTCGCTAGACCCTGATTTGATTAAGTTGAATCGGATCAGGGTCTAGTTTTCTAGTTGGAGCATGATCTTTTCGGAAAACCGGAAGTCCACTTTTCCGGATCATGCTCTAAAGCGGAATATCCAACGCCTTTGCCACTGGTTTCGCGATCGGAGTAACCGGCGCGGGTATAGCAGTTGGATTTACCGCTGGTGCCGAAGCAGCCGGTGCGGGTGCTGGCGTTACGACGGGCGGGTTCGCGATAGGAGTGGCGGGCGGAACCGCAGCGACAGGATTCGCGGCTGATGCAGTTGCTGCAGGCGTCGGGGCCGGTGATGGACTCGCGGGCGGCGCATGTGCCGCGACGGGCGACGGCTGAACCGTTGCGGCTGCCGGTTTCGATCCGAATAGCCAGCGCCACCACGACGTCTGCGGCTTATCCGGGGCTGGCGCCGCCGGCGTGGCAGACGCTGTCGCCACAGGCTTTGCGGCAGGTGCAGATGCGACGGGCTGGGCAGGCGCAGCTGCGCCCGGTGCATCAACCTTCGGCGCTTCGCTCGTGTCGGCTTTAGCCTGCGCCGGCGATTGAACCTGGGATTGCTGTGACTGCTGAGCCGACTGCGCCGGTTCCGAAACCTCTTCCGGTTGCGAAGTCTGCGCCGGCCGTGGCTCCGGCTCATTCTCGTATTTCACCAAGAGCGCGTGCGCGCTGGCGAGAAGCTTCCCGCCATCGGCTTTTTGCTCCTTCATCGCTTTCAGCCAGGCGTTGACCACGGGCTCCGTCGCCTTGCGCCAATGCGCGACGGATTCCGGCAGTAGCGTCGTGATCGGATCGCCGCGTTGCGCAATCGAGTCAGCAATGATCTTGGCTTGCAGATCCCACATCGTGCCAGCCGCGCCGGCCGCGGCCTGGCCGGAGTTGGCATCGACCACGTCTTTCAGATCGCGTGGCAGCCGATCGTACGATGCCTTGTTCATGACCAGCGCGAAGGTGGTCGAACTCAGCGAAGAATCGGCAAACTCGGTATGGGTCTTCAAGAGATCGTTGAGCTTGAGCGCCGGCATCATATCCCAGGGATCGATGCAGCCATCGACCACGTGCTGCGTAATCGCCAGCGGGAGCTGCGCATTCGGCATCGGTATGCCGACCGCGCCCATCGTACGTAGCGCATCACCAGTGAAGCGGGTCTGCACGTGCAGCCGCAAATCTTTCATGTCTTCGATGATACGCACCGGGCGGTTGGCATGGAGAACACCGCGATCCGAGCACGAGAAGCAAAGCGGATGAACTTCACGAAACTCATCCATGAGATTGGCGCGCCCGTAATCGTCGATGGCCTTGGAGCTGACCAGCGCGCGGACCGAAGGCACAAAAGGCAATTCCCACGCTTCGATTTTTGGAAACCGCCCGGGCGTCGCGCTCGGCATCTCCCAGACGATGTCGGCAATGCCATCGCGGGCCTGATCGTAGAGTTGCGACGGCGCGCCGCCAAGCTGCATCGAAGGAAACAGATCGATGCGGATGCGCCCGTTTGATTGCGCCTCCACCTGGCGTGCCCAGGGAACGAGGAACTTGTCGTGCGTGCTCGAAACGGAAGAAAACGAATGCTGCAGCTTGAGCACGAATTGCGGCGCGTCGGCACGGGCCAGACGCAGAACCGCGGGAGCAGCGACCGCCGACAGTGTCGAAACAAGAAAGGTACGGCGGACGACACGCATGCCAGTGGAGCGGATTTGACATTCGCTACCCAACTTGCCGCCACCTCCTGAAGCGAATGTCAAATCCAAGAGCTCCACTAATACTTATAGTCGCTAGTGGTCCTTTGATTCAAACATTCGCACACGGTGCCAGCCGAGATGGGATGCGAATGTTTGTATCGGACCACTAGTCTCTCGCGGCCCTTCACGAGCACCGGCGATACGGCTCAATTGAGGCGCGACGGACGATCTTCGTTATCGGATGACCGGAGCACACCGGTGCCTGATGCCGGCTGCGGCGCAGCAGCGGAAGCCGCTTCCGACTTGGCCTCGCGGGATCTTTGCTCGTAACCGCGATAGGACAGATAGCCCAACGGCAGGCTGACGAGATAAGCCAGCGTCGCCGCCGTCAGCAGCACCCAAGGATAGGCGATCAGCAGCGCGACCGACAGAATGACCAGCAGGATGACGGGACCGACCATCTCCGATGGCACGCGCGTCCCGACACGCTTGCCGGAAAATACCGGAAGCCGCGAGACCATCAGCAGCGCAATGCCAAGCGTGTAGAACAGCATTATCCAGGTCAGCACCGCCGATCGCGGCAGCCCGAGAAATGAAAGATAGATCGGCAGCAGCACCGTGATCGCGCCGGCCGGCGCGGGCATTCCGACAAAGAAATTGACGGTCCATGCGGGACGATCCGGGTCGTCGATCATCACATTGAAGCGGGCAAGCCGAAGTCCGGTGCAGATCGCAAACACCATCGCCGCGATCCAGCCCGCCGACTTCAAATCATGCAGACCCCAAAAATAGAGGATCAGCGCAGGTGCCACGCCGAAATTGACGAAATCGGACAGGCTGTCGAGTTCAGCGCCGAAGCGCGAAGTCCCCTTGAGCAGCCGCGCCAGCCGGCCATCGAGGCCGTCCAGAACGGCGGCGAAAACGACCGCCGCAAGTGCCAGCCCGTAGCGATCCTCGAACGCCATCCGGATCGCGGTGAGGCCAGCGCACAGTGCGAGTAGCGTGATGATATTCGGCACCAGCGTGCGCACCGGAATGCGGCGCAAGCGCTGCTGTTGCAGGCGCGATAGCCGCGGACGACGGAATGCTGGTGAACGAGGAGGCATGGCAGGACTATAGCCGCTTCGGCCGTTACCCGCCACGTGCCGTAAGATCGCAGTTAACCTCTTCTCAGGTCACGCGAAATGTCCGGCTCGCGTCAACGGCTTTAAGGTCCGCCAGCACGGTCTCGCCGGCAATCGCGATCTGTCCCTCGGCGGCCAGCGCGGGGGCTCCTTCGGGCAGATAAACATCCACCCGCGAGCCAAACCTGATCATGCCGATACGCTGCCCGGCGGCGACCAGGTCGCCTTCCCTGGAGAACGGAACAATACGGCGCGCGACGAGGCCGGCAATCTGGATCACCCCAATGCGAAAGCCGGGCGATGCGATGACAAAAGCATTGCGCTCGTTGTCTTCGCTTGCTTTGTCGAGATCGGCGCTGAGGAACTTGCCGGGGCGGTAGACAACGCGCTCGACTCGCCCGGACACCGGACTCCGGTTCACATGGCAATCGAACACGCTCATAAAAATCGAGATGCGCGGCAACGGCCGATCGCTAAGACCGAGTTCGCCCGGCGGCAGCGCATTGGTAATCTGGCTGATCCGGCCATCGGCTGGCGCGACTACGATACCGTCGCGTATCGGCGTCACTCGCGGCGGATCGCGGAAGAAATAGGCGCACCACAACGTCGCGACGGTGCCGATCCAGCCGAGCGGCGCCCAAATCAGAAACAGGATGAGGCTTGCGAGCGCAAACCCGCCGATGAACGAGTAGCCTTGCGGATGGATCGGTGAAAGCTGCGAGCGGATGGAGTTGATGACGGACATTGTTTGTTATTCAGCAGCGTCGGCGGTGGGCAGGAGTTCCGCGGGTTCATCTGAATCGTCGGCAAGCACCGGCGGATTGCGGTTCGGCGCGGTGGATTCGTCTGCTTCGCCGACTTCGGCCAGAATCTCGCGAGCCATTTGCGCCTCACGTTGACGATTCCACATGCTGGCGTAAAGGCCATTGTGAGCGAGCAGTTGCGCGTGCGTGCCGCGCTCGACGATCTCGCCCTGATCGAGCACGAGGATTTCGTCCGCGCCGACAATGGTCGATAACCGGTGCGCGATGACAAGCGTGGTGCGATTATAGGCCACGCGGTCAAGCTCATCCTGGATGTCGCGCTCGGTATGGCTGTCGAGCGCCGACGTCGCTTCGTCGAGCACCAGGATCGGCGGCGCCTTGAGAATGGTGCGCGCTATCGCGATGCGCTGTTTCTCGCCGCCGGATAATTTGAGGCCGCGCTCGCCGACCTCGGTCTCGTAGCCTTTTGGCGAACGGCCGATAAAGCCATCGATCTGGGCTTGCCGCGCCGCCTCTTCGACCTCGGCATCGCTGGCATCCCACCGGCCATAACGGATGTTGTAGCGGATGGTGTCGTTAAACAGCACGGTATCCTGCGGCACCATGCCGATAGCCTCGCGCACCGAGGTTTGAGTCACGTCGCGAATATCCTGCCCGTCGATCAAAATTCGGCCGCCCGTCACGTCATAGAACCTGAACAGCAGCCGCGAGATGGTGGACTTGCCGGCGCCGGAGGGGCCGACGATAGCAACGGTGTGACCCGCAGCAACGTCGAAGCTCAGGTTTTTCAGGATCGTCCGCGCCGGTTCGTACGCAAATGACACACTTTCGAAGCGAATCGTGCCGGTACGCACCCGCAACGGCATCGCGTCGGGCTTGTCTTCGATCTCCGGCTTGCGCTGCAGCATCGAAAACATGATCTCGATGTCGATCACCGCCTGCTTGATCTCGCGATAGACCATACCCATGAAATTCAGTGGCTGATAAAGCTGAATCATCATGGCGTTGATCATGACAAAATCGCCGACCGTATTGGTGCCGGATTTTATGCCGTAAACGCACAGCACCATGGTGGCGGCTAGTCCAAGCGTAAAAATAACTGCCTGCCCGGCATTCATTACCGAAAGCGACACATAGGCCTTGACGCTTGACTCCTCATAACGCGCCATCGAGCGGTCGTAGCGCTGGGCCTCGCGCTCTTCGGCCGAAAAATATTTGACCGTTTCGTAGTTAAGCAGCGAGTCAATCGCCTTGGCATTGGCGTCGCTGTCGCTCGAATTCATTTCGCGGCGAATGTTGAGCCGCCAGTCGGTCGCGGTGAAGGTGAACCACATATAGAGTACAACGGTCAGCCCGATCGCGACCACGTAGCGCCAGTCGAAGTGGAACAGCAGCACCCAGACGATCAGCACTAGTTCGACGACCGTTGGCGCAAGCTGCAACAGCACCATGCGCACGATCGTTTCGATGGCGTTGCGGCCGCGTTCAAGGGTGCGCGTCAGGCCGCCGGTTTTGCGCTCGAGATGAAAGCGCAGCGACAGCATGTGCATGTGGTCGAACGTCAGCATAGCCAGCCGGCGCACCGCATTCATTGCGACCTTGGCGAAGATGCCATCGCGGACCTGGGTAAGCAGCCCCATCACGATGCGCATGCCGCCATAGGCGAGCGTCATCATCACCGGCGTTGCCAATGCCCAGACAAAAATATCATCCGGCCCGACCGGCGCGGTGCCATGGCCGGCGAGGGCGTCCGTTGCCCATTTGAACGTGAAGGGTACCGCGATGGTCGCGAGCTTGGCCGCGAACAGCAGCAGCGTCGCCAACAAGACCCGATTTTTCAGGTCCCGCCGGTCGGCCGGCCAGATATACGGCCACAGATGAAACAGCGTGCGCAGCAAGGCGCCACTATCGGCATTGACCTCGCGCTTGAACCCATGGATCGGTCGACCTGGGGTCGGTTGGGCTGGTTGCTGAAAATCTCTCATCGAAATCTGGGTAGAACGGTGCGCAGCGGACCGTCCGGGAATCCTCACCTGATGTTTAGCGTCATATAGAGACTTTTGCCCCGCTCCGCACCGGGACGGCTTAGAGCATGATCCGGAAAGTGGATACCGGTTTCCCGCCTTCGCGAAGCCAACCTTTGGCGCAGATTATTCTTAAGTCAGCTTCGGCGGGCGAAGGAAGGTCCGAAAAGATCATGCTCCAACTGAAAATCCAGACCCTGATCCGATTCATCCTAATCGGAACAGGGTCTAGGGCTGAAAACCTTGCGGCATCCGCGAATCCACGCCACATAGATACTGAGCGAGAATGACTCCATGAGCAAAATCAAGGCGATCTGCGTTTATTGCGGATCGAGCCCGGGTACCGACCCGGCCTTTGTGGGCGCCGCACAGAGCTTCGGCAAAATCCTGGCTGAAAATGGCGTACGCCTGATCTACGGCGGCGGCTCTATCGGCCTGATGGGTGCGGTCGCCGAAGCCGTGCTGGAACACGGTGGCGACGCGCTGGGCATTATCCCGGAATTCCTGACCCGCAAGGAGCGGCCGCGGCAGCTTGCGCAGGAGACTATCATCACGCGCGATATGCACGAGCGAAAACAGAAGATGTTCGAGCATGCCGACGCCTTCGTTGCGCTGCCCGGCGGTATCGGCACTGTCGAAGAACTGGTCGAGCAGATGACCTGGGCGCAACTCGGCCGGCACAAAAAGCCGATCCTGGTGGCCAACATCAACGGCTACTGGAATCCGTTTTTGACGCTAATCGAACACATGCGCGCGCAGAAATTCCTGCCGGCGACCTCGTACGTCGACTGCCTCGTTGCCAATCGCGTCGAAGAGATCCTGCCGAAATTGCAGCAGGCCACCCGCGATGTCAGCGAAGCGGAAAAGACGATGGCGGTTCCGGCCGAACGGATGTAGCGCGATTCTACTCCGAACTCTAACCCGCCGCGGAGGCGCGTGGGACGCGTCGTGGTAGTGTACGCTGATGTTCTACAGCAGGCGCGCGATCTCGTCCTTCACGAGCAACTTGCGACGCTTTAGCTCGATGATCTCCAGGTCGTCGCACGAGGGATGTTTCTGCGCTTCGTGAATCTCTAATTCCAGCACATGATGCCGTCTTTCGAGTTTCGCACGGTCTGTTTGCATGGACATGCAAGATTTCTCCTTTAGTTGGATAGCGACTGACAATATTGACTACGTTGCCACGTACAATGACGGCCCCACCGCAACCTCGACCCGCTGCGTCATTATTGGCGCCGCGCAGAAGTAAGGAACCCTCTAACTCGCGCGAGTTATTTACCCTTCTTTTAATGACTGTTGGACCTCGGCTATGGGCCACTCGGCGCAGGCTTCGATCACCCGCACCCTTGAGCCACCCTCTTGATCAATGAGGGCGTGGGAGCACAGTTCGTCATTAATTGCTGAAATCTGAAGTTCAGTGGTCGGCAACCACTGCAAAGTCGTCGCAATATCGCCAGGCCAAATCTGCCATCGAGAACCGTCTTCGAGTTCAACAATGTGACTCTTGTCATGTTGTTCAATTCGCATGAAATCTCCCCGGGCGCGAACATCGTCGCCCGCAATGGAAAGGCTTTCCAGGTGGCATCGGTTCCATCGCGATGAAGTCGCGACGGAACAGGTGGCATCTGAGGTCAGTATCTCATCCGTGACGCGTGTCCCGTTGATTGTGAGAATGGAACTTGGAAAGTTCCATGCCGAGTTTCTTTTTAATTCTCCCTAGCCTTGGCCCCATTATGGCTTAGCTAACGTGTGTTGGTTGAATGATCACATTCAGGCAACGGTTCACAAAATAGAGGAGGAATTGCGATGGCCGATGCACCGCGTGCAACTGCCGGCTCTACTAAAAGGGATGCCACTGAACCGTTCTCCGCGATGGCCGGAAACGGATCTGCACAAGCCAAAGAAGTTTTCGAAAAGATGAGTGCCGCCACGGCTGATGCCGCTGCTCTGATCAAAGACAGCTATTCAACAGCTGTTAAAGGTGGGCAAGACTACAACAATAAAATTCTCGAATTCGCTCGGACCAATACCGAGGCTGCCTTCGGCTTTGCCCAAAAGCTGTCGTCGGTGAAATCGCCTTCGGATTTCATGGAATTGTCGACCGAACATTCACGCAAACAGTTCGAGACGCTGACCGAGCAGACCAAGGAACTCGCAGCGCTAGCCCAGAAAGTTACTCTCGCAACCGCAGAACCTTTCAAGGCAAGTGTCACCAAAGCATTCAGCCAGCCAGCGTGAGCTGATCAATTCCAAGCGCAACCATACTTCAAAGCCCGGGCTGTCGCCCGGGCTTCTTGCCGCTTGCACCTCTCAAAATATCATATCAAGAGCGATGCCGAAGCGTGCGAGCGCAATGCGCTCGAATGCCAGCTGACTTCCGAATAGACCATGTCGGTTATTGGGCCCTTAGCGGACATCAAGCGATGTCTGCCTTTCCGATGCTATCGGGTGGAAATCGGACATCGCAAATTGTGAGGACACAGCCTCGTTATTTTGTGTCGCGCAGAAACGTCACCGCTTCTACCCGGTTGCCATCCCAGTCGCGGACGAAGGCGGCGTAGTAATGCGATGAGTATTCAAGCCGCGTACCCGGCGCGCCATCGGAATGGGCGCCGGCGGCAAGGGCTGCGGCGTGAAATGCATCGACCGCTTCGGTGGTTGGTGCACGAAGTGCGATGTGAGCGCCAAAGCCCTCGGGAATAGATTCGAGGCCGGTGCGTTCGTTGAGCCAGAATTCCGGATAGGTCTTGCCGAAACCGACGGTGTTTGGACGCTCGACCACCTTGGTCATGCCGAGCGTCGTCAACAGCGCCTGGTAGAACCGTGCCGAGGCTTTCAGATCGCGGACCGGAATTGAAATGTGGTCGATCATGGTGGCTCCAATTCCCGTCCCCCTTGTGGGGAGGGGTTAGGGGTGGGGGTCGCGAGGCGACGCACGGGCAGAGACGGACTCTCCGCACCCGTCTGCACTGAGACTAGACCTCACCACCCCCTCCCTGCCCTCCCCCACAAGGGGGAGGGAAAGTTTCAAGCCGGCGCGCCCGACTTCACCAGCTTGTAGATGATGGAATCCATCAGCGCCTGAAATGAGGCATCGATGATGTTTGGCGACACGCCGATGGTGGCCCAATGCTCGCCGCTCTCGTCGGCGCTTTCGATCAGGACACGCGTGACGGCTTCGGTTCCGCCGTTGAGGATACGCACGCGATAGTCGGTCAGCCGCATACCCTGGATGTATTTCTGATATTTGCCGAGATCCTTGCGCAGCGCAACGTCGAGCGCGTTGACCGGACCGTTGCCTTCGGCAGCATTGATCAATATTTCGTCGCCGATTTTGACTTTCACGACGGCCGTAGTGAGCACTTCGGCGCCGCCGTTCTGGCCGCGCTGCTCGACCTTCACGTCGAAATAGCTGACATCGAAAAACTTCGGCACCGAGCCAAGCATTCGCCGCGCCAGCAATTCGAATGAGGCGTCGGCCGCCTCATAGGCGTAACCAATCGCTTCGCGATCCTTGACCTCTTCAAGCAGCCGTGCGACGCGCGGATCGTTCTTGTCGACCGCAAGCCCGATGCGCTCAAGCTCGGCGAGCACGTTCGATTTGCCGGATTGATCGGACACCAGCACCCTGCGCTTGTTGCCGACAAGCTCCGGCGAAACGTGCTCATAAGTTGCCGGTTCTTTCAGGATGGCAGAGGCGTGAATGCCGGTCTTGGTCGCAAATGCGCTGTCGCCGACATACGGCGCATGGCGATCCGGCGCGCGGTTCAGCATTTCGTCGAGCGCATGGGAAACATGAGTAAGAATATGCAGCTTGTCGTCCGATACGCCGATCTCGAACTTCTCCGAAAACTCCGGTTTGAGCATCAGCGTCGGAATGATCGACACCAGGTTGGCATTGCCGCAGCGCTCGCCGAGACCGTTGAGCGTGCCCTGGATCTGGCGCGCGCCGGCACGCACGGCGGCAAAGGTGTTCGCAACGGCCTGCTCGGTATCATTGTGAGAATGAATGCCCACGTGATCGCCGGGAATCACGCTACAGACTTCGCCGACAATCTTTTCCACTTCGTGCGGCAGCGTGCCGCCATTGGTGTCGCAGAGCACCACCCAGCGCGCGCCCTCGTCGTAGGCCGCCTTGGCGCAGGCGAGCGCGAATTCGGGCTTGGCCTTGTAGCCATCGAAGAAATGCTCGCAATCGAGCATCACCTCGCGGCCTTTGGCCTTGGCGGCGCGCACGCTGTCGCGGATCGAGGCGAGCATTTCCTCCTCGGTGGTCTCGAGCGCAACGCGGACGTGATAATCCCAGGATTTGGCGACGAAGCAGATCGCGTCAGCCTCCGCTTCAAGCAGCGCCACCAGCCCCGGATCGTTTGACGTCGAACGGCCCGGCCGCCGCGTCATTCCGAACGCAGTCAGGCAGGAGCGCATCGGCCGGCGCTCGGAAAAGAAACTGGTGTCGATCGGGTTGGCGCCGGGATAGCCGGCCTCGACGTAATCGATGCCGAGTTCGTCGAGCATGCGCGCGATTGCAAGCTTGTCGGCCAGCGTGAAATCGACGCCATTGGTCTGCGCGCCGTCGCGCAGCGTGGTGTCGAACAAATAAAGACGCTCGCGGGCCATAACTCTTTCACCACAGATAATAGTTTGATGCCAACGCCACCGCGATCAGGACGGCAATCAGCGCAATCACCAGGTGATGGACGCGGAGACCAAGAAAGCTGGGGCCGGACTCAGGCATTGTACGTTTCCTCTCAGCCCCGATGGAGCCGGTAGACCGTATAGAACGTGACGAAGACGGCGGCCGCGAGCACCGCGTATTTCAAGATCAGATAATAGAGCCAGTGCTGCGGAAACGGCGTATCGGGGCGCTTCATGATGGCTTGTCCTTGGCGCTCAGCGGTTTGGTCATCGTGGTACTGGCGAGCCACTCGCCGGCGCGCAACACCGTGTTGCGGCTCTTCGCGACATATCCGCGATTTTCAAAGAAACCCACCGCCGTATCGCTCGCCTCAACGCTTAGCTCCGTGGTGCCGCGGCCGGCCGCAAGCTTCTCTAGCGCGTCGATCAACATCCCGGCCGCCCCCTGCCCGGCCGCCGCCGGATGGACATAGACCATGTCGATCCGCGCATTATCCGCGAGCGACGCAAAGCCGACCGCCGAGCCGGACTGGGTCGCCACCAGCGTGAGCTCGCCCGCAAGGCGTGCGCCGAACGATTCAAGATCGTCGGCGGTTTCCGCCCATGCCTCCTGCTGCGCTTCGCTGTAATCCTCAGAGGTTAGTTCCTCAATGGCGGCGCGGAATATTTCGGCGAGCAGCGGCACGTCTTCCGCCAGCATCGGGCGCATCGCGAGTATTGTTTGCGGATGCGCGCTCATCGCGCTTCTCCATAAGAGCGCGCGGCGTCAAAGCACACTGCGTCGTCATGCGCGGCCTTGTGCCGGGCTTCCACGTCTTTGCGCCCCATCAACAAGAGAAGGCGTGGATGGCCGGGACAAGCCCGGCCATGACGGCTGAGAGTCATCGCGCGATCTCCCAGGTGGTGCCGTCTTTCGAGTCTTTGAGCACCACGCCCATTGCCGCGAGTTCATCACGGATGCGATCGGATTCTTCAAAATCCTTTATCTTTCGCGCCGCATCACGTGCTGCAATTAAGAATTCGATTTTCCTGCGCTCCGCTTCTACATCCTGCGCTGTAACGACAGGTGCGTGCACTTCCAGGCGCATCTTAATAGATACTTCTATTGAAACACCGACGTTTATGCCAATGCCCAGAAAGGAAAGCGAAGCACGCAATCCTTCGGCATCGCCAGCTTTTCGGAGTGCATGCAGTTCTGCAATTGCTTTCGGAGTGTTCAGATCATCCAACAGAGCAGCAAGCACTTTGGTCCTGATCTCTCCACCAGTCGTCGCGTTTCGACAAAACTCTGACCAGTCTGCGTGGACTGTCTCCGCCTCCTGCAATGCCGACAAAGTCCAATCGATGGGCTGATGATAATGCGTCCCCAACATCGCCAAACGGACAACCTGTCCATGCCATTTCTTCCCGTTCCAGCCGGTCAGCAACTCATTGATGGTCACGAAATTGCCCGCCGACTTGGACATCTTCTCGCCTTCGACCTGCAAGAAGCCGTTATGCATCCAGTAATTCGCCATCACCGGCGTGTGGAAGGCGCAGCGCGATTGCGCGATCTCGTCTTCGTGGTGCGGGAAGACGAGATCAATGCCGCCGCCATGGATGTCGAATGTCTCACCGAGATACTTCCACGACATCGCCGAGCATTCGATGTGCCAGCCCGGGCGGCCGGGTGTCTTTATTCCCGCGGGCGATGGCCACGTCGGCTCGCCGGGCTTTGACGGCTTCCACAGCACGAAGTCGCGCGGGTCCTTCTTGTAGGGTGCAACCTCGACACGCGCGCCGGCAATCATCTCGTCGAGCGGCCGCTTCGATAGCTGCCCGTAATCCTTCATCGACGGCACGCTGAACAGGACATTGTCCTCAGCGACGTAGGCGTTGCCGGATTTGACCAGCCGCTCGATCAAATCTCGCATCTCGGCGATGTGCTCGGTGGCGCGCGGCTCGACCGTCGGCGGCAAACAGCCAAGTGCCGCGACATCCTCATGAAACTGCTTGTCGGTTTTTTCGGTGACCTGACGGATCGCATCGTTCAACGGCAGGCCCGGATATTCCTCCGCCGCACGCGCGTTGATCTTGTCGTCGACGTCGGTGATGTTGCGCACGTAAGTGACGTGTTGCTCGCCATAGAGGTGACGCAGCAGCCGGAACAGCACGTCGAACACGATGACCGGCCGCGCATTGCCGATGTGCGCGAAGTCGTAGACCGTCGGCCCGCAGACATACATCCGCACGTTGGCCGGATCGATCGGCTTGAACACGCGCTTCTCGCGGGAGAGCGTATCGTAGAGCTTCAGGTCCATCTTTGAATCGAATTATACGCCTCAGGCCGGTTGGCCGGGCGTCTGTCGGTCTCGAACATTGAGAGTAAAGACGGCCACAGCCAGCGATGTCGCTAGCTAATAATCCCCCGGCAAATGCCGTAGATCGCGGTCAGGCTCGTCATGGTGCGCACCATGGTCGAGGGCGGCTTTTCCGTCAAGATCGCTGTCTTTTAACCCCGAATCGTTGCAGTTAACGCGGGCTTAACTGAGCCATCGCATCCTCCCGGTACGGGGACCCGAGGTTATCGCAGGGCGCCGTTTGGGAGATTTCATGCGTATCATGGTCGCGGCGGCAGCGATGGCCGCTGTGTTACTCGGCGCAGGTTCCGCAAGCGCCGAAAAGCGGCTCTTCATTGTCGCCAACAATCCGGACGCCTACGGCGTCGACCGATGCCTGAATACGGGTGAATCCTGCGGCAAGGTCGTTGCCAATACATACTGCCACTCGCACGAATACGTGCAGGCGCTCTCGTTCCAGAAAGTGGATCGGGACGACATTACCGGCGCGATCCCGTCCGAAGGACCCGACGCCTGTCGCGGCGCCGGCTGCAACTACGTCGCGATCGAGTGCTCGCGCTGACAGTAATTTCTCTACGTCATTGCCGGACTTGATCCGGCAATCCATACGGCAGCCCGGCATTGACCACAGGCTCGCAGGCGAGCGGTGGCGAGACCGTTCTTCGAACGGCCAGCCCGGTCGAAATATTGTCCCCGGGCCATTGACAATAATCCAGGAATTATTACCTAGCGCCCATCCTGCTCGTTGTGAGGGACGTCAACCGGTGACGCGACTGACGGAGCGGGAGCGGTTCCTGCGGGCGGAGTTCGTCGCTCTTAGCTTGCAGGCGGTTTGGGCATCGTCCCGTCCGGCGCGTGATCGGACTGCAGGGTGCCTGCTGCACTGGCGTCGGAGAGGGGAACCCCGTTTGCATCCGGCGATTCCAGGAAGCGCGGCCCAGGCCGAGTTGGGATGAAAGTCCCGGCAAACCGTGGTGGAGCGCCGAAAGGCGAGCGGCTCGCATAGGGCCGCGGCTGTGCCTGCTTACCGGGTGCAGCTACCAGAGGTGCGCCGTTCGGCGCTCCGGTTCCCTTGTTATCGGGGGAAGCAAAAGGAAATGCCTCGCTTCCATTAGAGGCGAACTTTCGTACCGCGTGAACAAAAACTCGGATGCACATGCATCGCGAGAACAATTTTGTACGTCGTCATTGCCGGGCTTGACCCGGCAATCCATGCGGCGCGCGGAGAACGCTTATGGATGTTGTCGCACCCGACACGTCAGCATGGACCACCGGGTCATAGGCGAGCGAAGCGACGCCGTTCTTCCAACGGCTATGCCCGGTGGTGACGATTAAAGAGTGCATCGCGAGACGCGATTGCCGATGCCGACCGGCGCAGCTCTTACAGCTCACGCCCCAAGGCATGATCGACGGAATAGCGTCCACCGCCCTTGGTCAGGAACACGAGCGCCACGACAAAGATCAGCAAGGAATATTCGAGGCCGCCCTGAGCCCAGAAGAAGCCCTTGGCCGACGTTGCCCAGATCGCATTGAGCATTGAAGATCGCGATCGCGGCCGCCGCAAAGCGCGTCAGGAATCCGACCGCCAGCATAAAGCCGCCGACGAGTTCAGTGAGCGCCACCACCGCGACCCAGAACGCCGCCGGATACCAGCCTGCCTTGTCGAAGAAGCCGGTGAACTTTTCGAAGCCGGCGCCGCCGAACCAGCCGAACAATTTCTGGCAGCCGTGCGGCATCAAAATAACTCCCATCGTCACGCGAAGAAGCAGCAGCGCGATCGGATCAAAAGCGGCATAGATTCCCTTGAACGCAGGAACATAGTGAGTTGGCGCTGTCGTGTCGGTCATGGAATATCTCCCCCAGATGCGGTGCCGCCATCGATCCGGCGGCTTGCCAATAAACCTATCAGAAACACCAACCCCGCAAAGGCGCGACGCATTCCGTTGTCGCCAATAAAGGCCGACGGGATAACTCCCACCGCCGTTGCGTGGGCAGGGAAAGTTCGTCATGTTCGCGCCATGGCTACGCAGCGCACCGACGATATTGACCCGGATGACCTGTTGGCCGATCAGGCAACGGCGGGCGACGATGCGCCGCTGAAGCTGGAAATGTTCCTGCCCTACCAGCTCAATGTGGTGTCGAGCCTTACCTCGCAAGCGCTGTCGCGAGTCTATGCCCGGCGCCACAAGATCGGCGTGCCGGAATGGCGGGTTCTGGTGACGCTCGGACAGTACGGCGTCATGACCGGCAAGGCGATCGGCGCGCATACGCACATGCACAAGACTAAAGTGTCGCGCGCGGTGGCGCTTTTGGAAAAGCGCAAACTGGTGTTGCGCCGCGCCAACCGCGCCGATATGCGGGAGTCATTTCTGTCGCTCACCGCTTCAGGACGCACGATGTATGAGGAACTCGCGCCGCACGCGCTTGATTTCGCGCGGCGCCTAACCGAAATCCTCAGCGTCGGCGACCGTGAGTCGTTCGATCGCGCACTCAAGCAGCTCACTGAACGCTCCGCCGAGCTTGTCGCCGAAGTCGTCGCGCTGCACGGCGAGGACCCCGAGGAGGATTTGTGAAGCTCTATTCCTACTACCGCTCTTCCGCAGCGTTTCGCGTCCGGATTGCGCTCAATCTCAAAGGGCTCGCCTATGAGACGCAGGCGATACATCTCATAAAAGACGGCGGTCATAACCGGCGGCCGGAATACCGCGCCATCAATCCGCAAATGCGCGTGCCGGCGCTGGTCACACCCGGCGGCGAAATTTTGATTCAGTCGCTCGCCATTATCGAATATCTCGACGAGACCCATCCGCAACCGCCACTGCTGCCAAAGGACCCGATCGCCCGCGCCAAGGTACGCGCGCTTTCCGAGCTGATCGCCTGCGATATTCACCCGCTGAATAACACCTCGTCGCTGCGCTACCTAAAAAACAAGATGGGTCAGGAGCAAGCAGCTATCGATGTCTGGTACCATCACTGGGTTCTTGAAGGCTTCGAGGCATTGGAACAACTGATCGAAGCCGGTCCTTATTCTTGCGGCGACGCGGTGACCATCGCCGATGTTTGCCTGGTACCGCAGCTTTACAATGCACGCCGGCTCAAAGTCCCGCTCGACAAATTCCCGAAAATCCTCTCCGTAGACGCCGCCTGCCAGAAGCTTGACGCGTTTGACCGCGCGCGCCCGGAGAATCAGTCTGATGCTGAATAACCGCCATAAGCTCCACACTTTAGTCACCATTGCGGGGCTTTATCCGGCCGCCGGAGGGAACCGGGACCCATGACTATTCGACTGCCGCGCGGTCTCGGCCGAAGCGCGCTATATTCCAGCATTGCGCTATTTGCGCTCATCGCATCTGCGGCCGCGCAGAACACGGCCTATCCGCCAGGCCCAGGACAAGCGCCGGGACAAGCACCTGCAGCGCAGCCGGCTAACGCGCCGCCAGCCGCGGCGAGTCCAGTTTGCGGGCGGCTCGAAGGCCAGCTCGCTTCGATCAACAATGGCAACGCTGCTCAGTCTTCACGCGCCGCGCAGATCAAGCAGGCCGATGATGCGGTTGCGAAGCAGCAAGCCGATCTCGACCGCGCGGTTATCGATGGCCGCAAGCAGGGCTGCGAAGGAACCGGCTTCCTCTCGATCTTTTCCAGCCTGTCGCCGCAATGCGGCCCGGTCACCCAGCACATCCAGCAGATACGCGGCACCCTCGACCGCATGATGAGCGACCTTGAGGCGCTCAAGAGCGGTACCGACACCCAGGACGATCAGCGCCGTGCCGTGCTTGGCCAATTGGCGCAAAACAATTGCGGCGCGCAGTACGCGGCGGCTGCCAATGCCGCCGGCGGTCCGCGCGGTTTCTTCGACGCGCTGTTCGGCGGCGGCAATGTCGTCAGTTCGGGAGGCGACGGCGCACCGGCGGGCACGTTCCACACCGTGTGCGTGCGCACCTGCGACGGCTATTATTTCCCGATCTCCTACTCGACCACGCCCAGTCGCTTCCCGGACGACCAGCGCGTCTGCCAGCGCGAGTGCCCCGCAGCGGAAGCTAACCTTTATGCCTTCCGCAACCCCGGCGAGGACATGACGCAGGCGATGTCGATCAACGGCCAGCCCTACACGGCGTTGCCGGCGGCGTTCCAATATCGCAAGCAGTTCACGCCGACTTGCTCCTGCCGCCGCCCGGGCCAAAGCTGGGCCGATGCGCTGAAAGACGCCGACGACTCATCGACGCTCGAAAGCGGCGACATCGTCGTGACCGATCAAAATGCGAAAGCGCTATCTCAGGCGCCGCAGCCGAAGGGGGCCAAGGGCACCGCAGCACCGGCGCCAAATGCAAGTGCGGTCCCGGCCCAGCCGGCAAGCACCGGCAGCACCGATCCAGCCAAGAAAACGGTGCGCACCGTCGGCACGCCGTTCGTGGCTCCGCAGACCGACAACCAGCACTGATCAGAAATCAGCGGCCTTCGCCAGCGCCGCGCCTCGCGCCGCCGCGCGATCGGGCTCCGGTAACGGTTTGCCGGGATCGGTAAAACGATTGACGATCGGATAGCGCCGATCGCGGCCGAAATTCTTCAGAGTCACCTTCACGCCAGGCGCAGCCTGCCGGCGCTTGTATTCGGCCAGATAGAGCATGCGCTCGACTTTCATCACAGTGTCCCGGTCGAAGCCCGCAGCGACGATGGTTGCCGTCGACTCCTCGCGCTCGACCAAGCGCTGGAGAATCTGATCGAGCACATCGTAAGGCGGCAGCGTATCCTGATCGGTCTGATCTTCGCGCAACTCGGCGCTCGGCAGCCGCGTGATCACGTTTTCAGGAATCACTCGCCCATCCGGGCCTAGGGCATCGTCCGGCTTCCACACATTGCGAAGACGCGCGAGCCGAAAGACCTCGGTCTTGTAGAGATCCTTGATTGGATTGAAGCCACCGTTCATATCGCCGTACAGCGTGGCGTAGCCGACCGACATTTCCGACTTGTTGCCGGTGGTCACGACCATGGCGCCGAATTTATTTGAGACCGCCATCAGGATCGTGCCGCGGGCGCGGGCCTGAAGATTTTCCTCGGTGACATCGCGCGAGGTGCCGGCCAACACACCGGCCAATGCCGCTTCAAGGCCCTTCACCGCGCTCTCGATCGGCACGATGGCATAGTTGACACCAAGCGTTTTTGCGATGGCGGCGGCGTCTTCAAGGGATTCCTTAGACGTGTAGCGATACGGCAGCATGACGCAGCGCACGCGATCCGCGCCGAGCGCATCGGTTGCCATGGCCGCGCAGAGCGCGGAATCGATGCCGCCGGACAGGCCGAGCACGACACTCTTGAAACGGTTTTTCTCGACGTAGTCGCGCAGCCCTAGAACGCAGGCGGCATAATCGGCTTGGTCTTCTTCCTGGGGCCGCGCCATCGGCCCTTGTGCGCAGCGCCACGTGTTACCGCTGCGCGACCAGTGCGTCGTCACGACAGTTTCCTTGAATGCCGGTAACTGGAATGCGACCGAGCGATCGGCGTTGAGCGCGAAGGACGCGCCGTCGAACACCAGTTCGTCCTGGCCACCGACCTGGTTGACGTAGATCAGCGGCAGGCCTGACTCGGTGATCCGCGCGATCACCACATTGAGGCGCACATCGGTCTTGTCGCGCCAATACGGCGAGCCGTTCGGCACGACGAACAATTCCGCCCCCGTTTCGGCGAGTGTCTCGATGACGTTCTCATAGTCGCCCCAGTCGGTCCAGGTGTCTTCGCAGACGGGTACGCCGAGACGCACACCGCGAAAACTCACAGGGCCCGGTACCGGACCGGTGGCAAATACCCGCTTTTCATCGAACACACCGTAGTTCGGCAGGTTTACCTTGAAGCGAATCGCTTCGATCCGGCCGCCATTGAGAAGCGCATAAGCATTGTAGAGCTTGCCGTCTTCGACCCAGGGAGCGCCGATCAACACCGCCGGACCGCCATCGGCGGTGTCCCGAGCCAGTGTCTCGACGGCCGACCGACACGCAGCCTGAAAGGCCGGTTTAAGCACCAGATCTTCCGGTGGATAGCCCGCGATGAACAGCTCGGAAAACGCCACTATATCTGCGCCGTCACGGGCGGCCTGCGCGCGGCCCTTACGGGCGCGTTCAAGATTGCCCAAAACATCGCCAACAACCGGGTTAAGTTGTGCAACGGCAATCGCAAGTCGTTCGGCGGGACGCTCGTTCATGACGATGATCTAGCGCCGGATGGATCGCTGTTAAAGGCCTGCTACCGCCGGCAGCGGCTTCGCCTTGCCCTCACGCTCTGTCTTGAGCAGATCCGCCAGCAGGAACGCCAAGTCGAGCGACTGCTCGGCATTGAGCCGCGGGTCGCAGACCGTGTGATAGCGATCGTTCAAGTCTTCGTCGCTGATGGCGCGGGCGCCGCCGGTGCATTCGGTAACGTTCTGACCGGTCATTTCGAGGTGCACGCCGCCGGCGATCGTGCCTTCGGCGGCATGAACTTGAAAAAACGTCCGCACTTCCTTGAGGATTTGATCGAATGGCCGGGTCTTGTAGCCGATGACTGAGGTGATCGTGTTGCCATGCATCGGATCGCAGGACCACACTACATTGCGACCCTCGCGCTTGATTGCGCGCACCATCGCCGGCAACAGATCGGCAGCCTTGTCAGCGCCAACGCGGCAGAT
>Ga0302326_10009591_pt1 | contig 21091 bp, 20 predicted proteins | sample Palsa_T0_3_FD_202264 | JGI IMG/M metagenome (GOLD analysis project Ga0302326, IMG submission 202264) | Peat permafrost microbial communities from Stordalen Mire near Abisko, Sweden - Palsa_T0_3 | ecosystem: Environmental > Terrestrial > Soil > Palsa > Peat permafrost | place: Sweden: Abisko... | reverse complement strand
AGGTCCTTGGACATCGTGAGGATGCGCAGCGCACGCCAGATCAGCAGCCCGTACAGGCACAGCACGAGTCCGGCGCCGAGAAAGCCGTACTGCTCACCGACGGCCGCGAACGCGAAGTCGGTGTCGTCCTCGGGAAGGTAGTTGCCAGTGAGCTGGGTGGAGTCGGAGCCCCGGCCGGTCTTCTGGCCCGATCCGATCGCGATCTTCGACTGGGCAAGCTGATAGCGGGGATCGGGTTCGCCGGTCTTGGATTCCTTTTCCTTGATTTCCTCAAAGTTCGCCGAGGGGTGCAGGAATGCCGTCAGCCGTTCGGTCTGATAGGGCTTGAGCACGTGTACGCCGATCGCGGGCGCCGCCACCAGTACGACCGCGACGGACACGCATACCAGCGCCACCAGTCCACCCAGCTGCTGCCATGGCGCCCCTGCCACCAGCAGCACGACGAACGCGACCGCCATGTACACCATCCCCGACCCGAGGTCCGGCTGAGCGATCACGAGCATCGCCGGCACCAGCGCCGCGAGCATCACGCGGGCGGTCGTGTCGCGCTCGCGCAGTCGCCGCGCGCGGTCGACGATGAATGCCGCCAGCGCCAGGATCAACAGCACCTTGCCGAGCTCGGAGGCCTGGAATGAGAAGAACGGCAGGCTGATCGCCCTCGTGGAGCCTTTGGTTTCATGGCCCAAGCCGAGGACAGCGAGGATGCTGAGGATCAGCAGTGCGTAGATCCCGTTTTTCAATGGCCGCAGGCGCGCGTAGTCGACCCGGGCGAGCACGACCATCAGGATCAGGCCAATCGTCAGGTAGACCACCTGGCGGGTGACGTAGTAGCTGGGGTCGCCAAGCACCGCTTCGCGCGTGGCCGTCCTCAGCGTCAGCACCGAGGCGATGCCCAGGCCCACCACCGCCAGCGTCAGCAACGGGTCGAGCGGGAGCGCGAACCGCCGGCCGGAACTCGCGGCGTTGCGTGCTGCCGGCTGCTCGATGCGCTCGGGCCCTTTGATCGGGCTGGTCAGGGGCGTGGTCATCGTGATTGGGTCAGAACGTTTTCGAGGTACCGGCGACGAACTTCTTGGGCTTGCCGAACCACTGCGAGGCGATCAGGCGGGCGACCGGCGCGGCGGTTTCGGCGCCGAAGCCGCCCTGCTGGACGGTCACGGAGATCACGATCGGGCGCTTCGCGTCGCCCACGTAGCACATGTACCAGGCCTGTTCGACTTCTCCGGCGCGTTCGGCCGTCCCCGTCTTGCCGTACACCGGGTGTTCTTCCTGATTCCAGCCCGTCCACACGTCCGCCGAGGTTCCCCCCGACTGGCTGGCGGCCTCGTGGATGCCCTGCATCACGAGGCTGAGGTCTTCCTGGTTCAGGTGCACGTGGCGCTTAGGTGGAAAGCTCAGACTCTGCACCAGACCGCCACTGGATTCATCGATCTGCATCCCCAGATGGGGCGTGACCACCGTGCCGTTGCCTTCGTGCAGGTAGGCGTTGGTGAGCGTCGAGTAGGCGACGGCCATCTGCAGCGGGTCGGTCTGCAGGCTGCCCTGGCCGACCGCGAGGTCCATGTTGTAGCCGACGGTCCAGGGCTCGCCCGGTTCGGCGACGATCCCGCAGGGGTGACCGTGGTGTTCGCGCTCGCACCGGTATTCCGCGCGGTTCTGTTCGGCCAGCCACTGGCGACTTGGGATCGTGCCCGTGGACTCACTCAAGTCAATCCCGGTGGGATGGCCGATCCCCAGTTCGTAGGCCTTGTTCTGAATCACGTTGCCGTGGCTGTTGGCGAGCTCGCCGACCGTGAAGAAGTACGTGTCGGAGGAGACCTTCAGCGCTTCGACAAGGCCCACGGCTCCGTAGTCAGTGTGCCCGGAGTTGCAGAACTGCTGCCCCCCGCCTCCGATCGGTTCGATGCACGAGCCCGCTCCGAGGCCCTCGGTCGGGTTGATGACGCCGCCTTCCAGCGCCGCCATCGCGGTGATCGGCTTGAACGTCGAGCCGGTTGGATAGGCGCCGTTGGTGGCGCGATCAATCAGCGGCGAGGGGACGACTTCTTCCCCGTGGGGCCCTGTCTTGCCCTTCAGCTGTTCGTATTCGGCTTCGGTCAGAGGTTTGGCGAACTTGTTCGGGTCGTATGTAGGCCAGGAGCCGATCGCGTAAACTTCGCCGTTGAGCGGGTTCATCGCCACGAACGCGCCGGCGGTGGCCGGTTTGCCGCCCGCGCGCGCGTTTTCGATCCCTTCGAGCAGCGCCCTTTCCCCCTCGCGTTGCAGGCCGAAGTCAAGCGTCGTCTTCAGGCTGTAGCCAGAGGTAGGCGGCATCGGCTGCAGGCGTGTGGGCACCGGATAGCCTTCGGAGTTGACCTGCACGCGCCGCTCGCCGTCGCGGCCGCGCAGATAGTGGTCGTAGTAGTACTCGAGCCCTTCCTGGCCGACGACGGTGCCCCCCTTAACGCCCTTAAACGCAGGCAGTTCGAGATCTTTTTCAGAGACCAGGCCGACATGACCGAGCACGTTCGCGGCCATCTGGCCGTAGGGATACGTGCGGAGCGAGACCGGCTGCTGGGTGACGCCGGGGTATTCGCTCTGGCGCTCGGCGAGCTCGGTCAGCACGCCCCGTCCAGCGTCGGTCTTGATCGTCACGGGCGCGTAGGGAAGCGAGGTGCGGCCCTTGATCACGAGCTGCTCGATGTGCGCCGCACTCATCCCCAGGAGCGCCCCCAGCCGGTGGTAGAGCACGAGCCGGGGATGGCCGGCCGGCGGCAGCGCCGAGGGCACGATCTGCACCGCGTTCGTGACCGTGCTCGCGGCGATCGGCTTGCCTTCGCGGTCGAGGATCTGCCCGCGGGGCGCGGGGATCGGCAGTTCGCGCACGGCGTTCGCAGCCGCTTCCTGGACGTACTGTTCGCCGGTCAGCACCTGCAGGTACCAGAGCCGGAAGAAGATCACCCCGAACATCACGAGCGCGATCCCGCCGATGATCGCCACGCGCAGGGCCATCTGCGGCGAGACCGGTGTACGCGCACCGCCAGAGGTGGATCCGCCGTCCGCGGCATCGCCCCCCGGGCGAAAGGGCTCGATCGCACTCATCTCGGCTAGGGCCTCGACAGCGGGCTCAGCCCGCCGGTCGTGTAAGCGCGGCGCCGGCGGCGGCGGGGGTCGGGTGGCAGACCCCCGATCAGGCAGCGCCGCACGAAGATCCACATCGGCAGCGCGACGATCGTGTTGAGCAGGATCCCGAAGACGATCTGGCGCAGCAGCTCGAGGCTGACCGGCGCGTCGACGCCGAGCATGAACTCCATCAATGAGTAGCCGACGAGCGAGACGGCCGTGGCGGCAGCCCCCACCAGTAACGGTATCAGCGCCGCCTGGGGGTCGCGCAGCTCGCGCAGACGCCCGCACCAGAAGCCGACGAGCGTAAAGACGAGCGAGGTCAGCCCGAGCGTCTGGACCAGCGCAAGATCGACGAGCAACCCGACCGCAAAGCCGGTCGCGGCCCCGATCGTCGAACCGCACAGCAGCCCGACGAAGGCCACGACGAGCGGTGAGAGATCGACCGCGACGCCGAACACGGGCACCTCTGAGACGACGCCGATCTGGAAGAACACGACGACGACCACGAGCACGGCGATCCGCGCAAGCAGCGAGCCGGAGAGCGTCATCCACTGCCTCCGCTCGTCGAGGCCGAGGTGAACTGACTGCCTTCACTGCCGGTGGTGGTGGTCTGACCGAGATCCGGAAAGCCTGACTGGAGGCTGACCAGCTGCGCCGGCTTGCTGCCCGGCGTATACGTGAGCACCTGCACGACGTTCAGGTCGTGCAGATCGACCAGCGGATGCACGTTGACGGACTTGAACCCGCTTTCTTCGCCTTCCGAGCTCACCTGTCCGATCGGGATCCCGGGCGGGTAGAGCGAGTCGTCGGGGCTTTCGATCGTCCCGGAGGTGACGACGTTTTCACCGCGGTTGGCTGAGGTGCCGCCCGGCAGGTACTGGAGCACCAGATCATTCGGTTCGCCCACCTTCGGCTGCACGACCCCGGTCGCGTTCGTCCCGTTGATCCGCGCGGATACGCCGACTTCGCTGTCGGTGATCAGATCGACCACGGCGCCGTCGGGCGCGGCCTGGGCGACCTTGCCCACGAGCCCTTCTTCGTTGACCACCGGATCGTTTCTCCGCACCCCCGAGGAGGTGCCCTTGTCGATCCAGATCGTCGAGTACCAGAGGTTCGGCGACTTGCCGACGACGGTGGCGGTGACCGGGCGGTAGCTGTTCAGGCTCAGCTGGTCGAGGTGGTAAAGGCCCAGCAGTTCGTGGTAGCCGTGCTCGTCGGCGCGCTCGGAGGTCACTTCCTTGCGCAGTTTGTCGTTCTGCTTGCGCACTTCCGCGAGCTGTTCTTTGGCGTGGAGCGTGTCGCCGAACCAGCTGAACAGGTCGCGCACGGGCTTCAGTGCCTTATTCGCGCCCTCCTGGATCGGCGAGACGACGGTCAGAAAGCCGCGCTGCACGGAGTGCAGACCACCTTCCGAGGACTCGCCGAAGTAGGCGGTCAGCAGTATCAGGGAGAGCACGACGAGCAGCGCAAGCACCGCACGTCGACGCCGGACCGTCTTGTCGTACACGAATCAGGGCCTTCCGCAGCGTTCATCAGAAAGAGTAACCGCGACCGCCGGATCAGGGCGCCAGCTTCAGCGGCGGCGGCGATTGTTGTTGTTGTTACGTGAGCGGCGGTTGGAACGGTGGATCGCCTCGAACTCCTCCAGTGATCGTCCCGAGCCCACGGCCACGCAGGTCAGCGGCGACTCGGCCAGGTGCGCGGGCATCTGCGTCTCGTCGCGCAGGCGCTCGTCCAGGCGCTGCAGCAGCGCGCCGCCGCCGGCGAGCATGATGCCGCGATCCATGATGTCGGAGGCAAGCTCGGGGGGAGTGCGGTCGAGCGTCTCCTTGACCGCTTCGATGATCTGGTTCAGCGGCTCTTCCAGCGCCTGGCGAATCTCCTCGCTCGTCAAGACGACGGTCTTCGGCAGACCGGAGACCATGTCGCGGCCGCGGATCTCCGCCTGCAGCTCCTCCTCCATCGGACAGGCCGAGCCGATCTCGAGCTTCAGCTCCTCAGCGGTCTGCTGGCCGATCATCAGCTTGTACTCCTTCTTGGCGTAGTTGATGATCGCCTCGTCCATCTCGTCGCCGCCGACTCGGATCGACTGCGAGACGACGATCCCGCCGAGCGAGATCACCGCGACCTCGGAGGTGCCGCCGCCGATGTCCACGACCATCGAGCCCGTCGGCTCCCCCACCGGCAGGCCGGCCCCGATCGCGGCCGCCATCGGCTCCTCGATCAGATACGCGGTGCGGGCACCCGCTGACAGACACGCCTCCTCGACGGCGCGCTTCTCCACGCCGGTCACCCCGGAGGGCACGCACACGACCACGCGCGGGTGTGCCCAGCGGTTCTGGTGGACCTTCTGGATGAAATGCCTGAGCATCTCCTCAGTCACGTCGAAGTCGGCGATCACACCGTCCTTCAGGGGCCGGATCGCCTGGATCGTGCCCGGCGTGCGGCCGAGCATGCGCTTGGCCTCGATCCCAACGGCGTGAACTTCGCCGGTGCGCGAGTCGATCGCCACGACGCTCGGCTCAGACAGCACGATCCCGCGCCCGCGCACGTACACGAGCGTGTTCGCCGTGCCAAGATCGACCGCCATGTCGCGGCCGCCGAATCCGGTCAGATAACTGAAGATGCCCATATTTTGAGAAGGGACACGCTTGGATTCGGTGGCGCTTGGCCGTCTGGCGCCACGCCCCGCCGGGCGGCGCGCATCCGGGCCGTACCCGCTGGGCAGTGTAGCGAACGCCGCCCGAGCGCCGATAGGGTTGCCAGCTTATTTGCAGGCGAAAAGAAGCTCGGGGCAGATATCGAGCAACGCAGCCAGCGGCAGGCCGACGACGTTCTCGTAGTCGCCCTCCACCCTTCTCACCAGTGCCGCACCGGCCTCCTGGATCGCGTAGCCGCCCGCACGTCCGCGCCACTCGCCCCGGGCCAGGTACCAGTCGAGCATCCCCTCCCCCAGCTCGCGGAAGGTGACCGTCGTGCGCACGACCGCCGTGCGCGCGGGCGCATCGCCACCCAATAGGGCCAGGCCGCTGAGCACCTCGTGCGTGGCGCCGCTCAGCGCCCGCAGCGTCGCGCGCACATCGCGCTCGTCGCGCGGCTTGCCGTAGATCGTCCCGTCCAGCGCGACGAGGGTGTCGCAGCCCAGCACCAGCTCAGTCTCCGTACCGAGCTGCTGCGCCACGTGTGCCTTGCGCAGTGCATTCTCGAGCGCCACCTCTCCGGGGTCACCCTCACCTAGCTCCTGCACGTCGGCGGGACGAACCGTAAACGCAACCCCCAGACGCTCGAGGATCGCCCGGCGCTGCGGCGAGCGGGAGGCGAGAACCAGCCGGGGCGTATCTAGGACTCCGGAAAGAACAGCCCGGCCTCGCGCGCCGCCGACTCCGGAGAGTCCGAGCCATGGACCATGTTCTGGCCCATCTCCACCGCGAAGTCGCCGCGGATCGAGCCAGTGGCAGCCTCAAGCGGATCGGTCGCGCCGATCACCTGCCGCGCCGCCTTCACCGCGCCCTTGCCCTCGAGCACCATCGCAACGATCGGACCGGAGGTGATGAACTCCACAAGCTCTCCGAAAAATGGGCGCTCGGCGTGCTCGGCGTAGTGCTGCTCGGCCAGCTCTCTGGTCACCGTCAGGCTGCGCAGCGCGACGACCTGGAGCCCCTTGCGCTCGAAGCGGGCAAGGATCTCGCCGGTCAGCCCCCGAGCGAAGGCGTCGGGCTTTACGAGGATCAGCGTGCGGTCCATGTCGTCCTTTTGGATCGAGGTTGTCTACGGAAGTGAGGGGCAACTACGAGGTCGGTCGCGGACGGCTGGCCCGTCCGCTCGAGCGCGGCTCGGCGGCAGGGACGGCGGAGGAGGAGGCGCTCGCGCGGATCGCCTCGGCCTCCTCAGCCAGGGACGAGCTCCCGTCTTCGGTCATCGCCACAGTGGCCGCGTCCGTAGGCAGCGATCGCTCGCTCTCGGCCGCGACCGTCTCGGTTTCGGGCGTCGCGCGCCGGCGACGCGTGCGGCGAGGGGGAGCGGCGCCGGGGACCTCGGTCTCGCAGTAGGGGCAGATCGTCCACGCCTGGTCGAGCGGGCGCGAGCAGCTCACGCAGCGCTCCTTCAGCTTGCGCAGACAGCTCGGACAGCGGATGAAGTCGCGCTCGATCCGGTAGTCGCAGTGCGGGCACAGCCCATGGTCGAGGTCGTGCAGACGTGCCTCTGCGGCCTGCATCTCCAGCTCGCGCTCGCGCACGTCCTCGAGATACTCGGGCGGGCGCAGGATCATGTAGACGATCGTGCCGACGAACGGGAACAGCGAGGCCGCCGTCGCGCAGCCGACGAGCATCGGATCGTAGATGCGCCGGCGGGCATCGGCGTAGGTCCAGTAGATCAACGCGAAGTAGAGGACGACAACGAACAGGATCAGCAGGTCGATCACCAGGTTCAGTCCGCTGCTTTCGATCCCGAAATAGGCAAGCGTCATCGCCGATCCCACCTGTTCGCCCACACGCATGAGCAGCGAGACAGAGCCTCGCTCTGCGGGATCGATCCTTGCGTGAACATCGGGTCCCCGAGTTTAGAGAAACAAGCGGCCGAATCCATAACCAGCAGCGAAGAACACGAGGATCACAAGCGCGACTCCCAGCGCGACCGCGCCGATCATCTTCAGGACGGAGGGTCCCTCGTCGTTCATCTCAGCGCCTTCCACCACGGCTTGTACTTCGCTCGGAGGTTTCGGAGGAACCGTCCGCCGACGATCCGTCATCGGCGCTGTACAGATGGCCCAACAGATCGCCGACGAGGTAGACCGAGCCGGTTGCGAGCACCGCCGCGTTCTCGCCCCGGGCGCGCGCCCAGCGCTGTGCCTCAGCGAGCGCTCGCCACGGCTGCGGCTCACAAACCACTGCGTCAAAGCCAAGCTGGCGCGCCAGCGACTGCAGCGCCGCGGGCGACAGGGCACGGCTGCTCGGGGGCGCGGTGAACCAGGCGCGCTCGCACACGCCGAGCAGCATCCGGAGCATGCTCGCGGCATCCTTGTCCTCGAGCACGCCTAGCACGAGAGCCAGCGGACGATCACCGAGCAGGTCGGGCACCGCCTCGATCAGCGCGCGTGTCGCGTCGGGGTTGTGCGCGCCGTCGAGTACCGTCAGCGGGTCCTCGGAGACGATCTGCAAGCGCCCTTGCACGACCGTCTCCGCCGCCGCCCGACGCACCGCGTCCTCGCGCGGCTCGACGCCGAGCTCGCGCAAATAGGTCTCCGCGGCCGTGCGCGCGAGCGCGAAGTTGCGCCGCTGAAACGAGCCTTTCGCGGCCAGCGGGATGTCGGCAAACGACTCGGCGCCCGCGTGAACGATCCGAGCATCCTGCTCCCCCGCCACCCGCTCGGCCACCACGAGCGCCTCCGGCGCCAGGTGCTCGCCGAGCACGAGCGTCGTGTCCGGGCGCAGTACCGCGAGCTTCTCCTCGGCGATGTCCTTGACGGTCGGTCCCAGCCAGCGAGTGTGCTCCAGGCCGACGTTCGTCAATACCGTCACACGCGAGTCGATCACGCTCGTCGCGTCATAGCGGCCGCCGAGCCCGGCCTCGACCACCACCACCTCGACCGCCTGCTCGGCCATCGCCCACAGCGCGGCGGCGGTCAGCAGCTCGAACTGGGTGACGTGATCGTCGCCTTCCAGGGTGTGGTTGACGTGCTCGGCCGCCCACGCCGCCCGGGAGATCGCCGCTGCGAACGCATCGCCATCCACGTCACGCTCGCCCACCTGCACGCGCTCTGTATAGGAGATCAGGTGCGGGGAGGTGTAGGTGCCGGTGCGCAGCCCATGGCGCTCTAGGATCGCCGCGATCATCCGCGTAGTCGAGGACTTGCCGTTCGTGCCGACGACGTGGATGCTCTGAAAGCGCCGCTCCGGCGAACCCAGCGCGGTCATCATGCGCCGCATCCGGTCAAGGCCGAAGCGCATGCCGAACAGCTCCAGCGAGCGCAGGTGCCGTTCGGCGTCCTCGCTGCCCCAGGCCTTCGTCGGATGGCTGCTCTGTGGAGGTTTCATGCCATGAACGGACGCGCGCGCCCGGGGCGGCCTACGCGTCGGAGTGCTTGCGCAGGTAGTCGATGAACACGGGCCGCAGCGCCTCGCCGCGTGCACCATCGCCGCTGTGGATCGCGTCGGAGATCAGGCCCTTGGGATACTCGATGTCGTAATCGGCCTCGCCAATGTCGCCGCTCACGGTCTCGGCCGCCGGAATCATCTCCAGCAGCGACCACAGGAATTTCACGTCCAGGTGCTTCTCGGCTCGATGCACCGCACGATCGTGAAGCTCGTGCGTCGAGAGCTGGTCGAGATCATCCGTCATATGAGCGCGATACTACCGGTGCTCGCTACGCCGACTCCTCGCGCAGCTCGTCCACGTCGTCGTCTCCCAGCGGCGCGGCTTCGGTCACGAGCGTCGGTGTCAACCCCTTCTCGACGGTCTCCTTCGTCACGACGCACTTCTTCACGTCGCGGCGCGAAGGCAGCTCAAACTGGACCTCCAAAAGGATTTCCTCGATGATCGAGCGCAGTCCACGCGCGCCTGTTTCGCGCTGGAGACCCTTCTCGGCGACCGCCGTCAAAGAGTCCTCTGAGAACACGAGCTCAATCCCGTCAAAGGAGAAGAAGCGCTGGAACTGCTTGACGAGCGCGTTGCGTGGCTCGGTCAGAATCGAAACGAGGTCCTCACGCGTGAGCTGATGTACGGCGGAGACGACCGGTAGGCGGCCGATGAACTCGGGGATCAGCCCGTACTCGATCAAATCCTCCGGTAGGCAGTGCTCGAACACTTCGCCCGTGTCGCGCTCAGCCTTCGCCTCGATCTGAGCCGCAAAGCCGACGCCTTTGTGCCCGATGCGGTGCTCGATCACCTTGTCGAGGTTGGCGAACGCGCCGCCGCAGATGAACAAGACGTTGGTCGTGTCGATCGTCAGGAACTCCTGGTGGGGGTGCTTGCGCCCACCCTGGGGCGGCACCGAGGCCTGCGTGCCCTCAAGGATCTTCAGCAGCGCCTGCTGTACGCCCTCCCCAGAGACGTCGCGCGTGATCGACGGGTTGTCGGCCTTGCGCGCGATCTTGTCGACCTCGTCGATGTAGATGATGCCCGTCTCCGCCTTCTTCACGTCATAGTCGGCGGCCTGGATCAGCTTCAGCAGGATGTTCTCGACATCCTCGCCGACATACCCCGCCTCGGTCAGTGCCGTGGCGTCGGCGATCGCAAACGGTACGTTCAGGATCCGCGCGAGCGTCTGCGCGAGCAGCGTCTTGCCACACCCGGTCGGTCCGAGCAGCAGGATGTTCGACTTCTGCAGCTCGATGTCCGTGTCGCCGGACATCATCATCTGCACGCGCTTGTAATGGTTGTAGACCGCGACCGACAGCGTGCGCTTGGAAGGGTCCTGCCCGACGACGTACTCGTCGAGCACGTCGTAGATCTCACGCGGCTTGGGCAGGTGCTCCAGATCGAACGCGGGCGGGGCGGCGAGCTCCTCATCGATGATCTCGTTACAGAGATCGATGCACTCGTCGCAGATGTACACGCCGGGCCCGGCGATCAGCTTCTTGACCTGCCGCTGGGACTTGCCGCAGAAGCTGCACAACAGCTGCTCGTTTGAATCTGTCGGTCTGGCCATTTCCTTTTCTCCCCGCCGTGGCGTTCATGCCCTCCGCGCGTGTTCGAAGCTAATGCTCTGAAATAACGCGATCGATGATTCCGTACTCCTTCGCCTCCTCGGAGCTCATGAAATAGTCACGCTCCGTGTCTTTTCTGACGTCCTTCAAATCCTTCTTCGTGTGCTTCGCGATGATCTCGTCCAGCCGTTCACGCACATCAATGATCTCCTTCGCGTGGATCTCGATGTCGGTGGCCTGACCCTGGAAGCTCGATGAGACCTGGTGGATCAAGATCTTCGCGTTCGGCAGCGCCATCCGCTTGCCCGCCGCGCCGCCCGCCAGCAAAAGCGCCCCCATCGACATCGCGATCCCCACGCAGATCGTCTGCACGTCGGGCTTGACGAACTGCATCGTGTCGTAGATCGCCAGTCCCGCATACACCGACCCGCCAGGCGAGTTGATGTAGATCGAGATGTCCTTGTCGGGGTCCTCCGACTCCAGATGCAGCAGCTGGGCGACGATCAGGTTGGCGATCTGGTCGTCCACGGGCGTGCCGAGGAAGATGATCCTCTCGTTCAGCAGCCGACTGTAGATGTCGAACGCGCGCTCGCCTCGCGAGGTCTGCTCAACCACCATTGGGACAAGTGGGCTCATGGTCCTCGCTCTGTTTCGCTTACCTTGCTCGATTCCTTCTGCAAACCCTAGCGGCCCGACCGCGCTGATCCGGACCTGGCCGGCGGATCTCCGATCGGTCGACAGCCACTATCTGGCCTCAACGGTCCGGCGTCCAAAGACCCGCTGGCTCCGCGGCGGCCTCGCCGCCCTCTCCCGCCGCCCCCTGCTCGGGAGTCCACAGTTGCTCGCGCGCCGCGGCCTGCTCCATAGAGATCGGCGTCGCGCGCTCGGCGAGGAACTCGACGGCCTGTCTCGCGGCGAGATCCTCGCGCACCTCCTCGAGCCGCCCGGCGCTCTTCAGGTCCGCCAGCAACTTCTCCGGCTCAACGCCCTCGCGCTCGGCCACCGGCCCCATCGCCTCCAGCAGATCCTCCTCGGATGGCACGATCCCCTCCGCGGCAACGATCGCCGTGAGGACCGCCTCGCGGCGCAGCGCCTGCTCAGCGTCGGACAGCATATCGGCGAGGATCTCCGCTTCCTCGCGGGCGGCGATCTGCAGATAGGCCTCGCGCGAGATCCCTCGGTGCGACAGCGAATGCAGCATCCGCTCCCACATCTCTTTCGCGCGCGCCTGCTTCAGCTCCGCGGTGATCGGTACCGTGGCCTTAGCCACCGCGGCGTCTAAGGCGGCCTCGCGGAACTCGCCCTCAATCTTCTGCTCGTCGGCCTCGAGCAGCCGGCCGCGAATGTCCTCGCGCAGCTCCTGCACGTCGTCGAAGCCCGCATCGATCGCGAAGTCCTCGTCCACCTCCGGCAGCCGCTTCTCCTTGACCTCCTTGACGGTGATCTCAAACGAAGCGTCCCGGCCGGCAAGGTGCTCGGCGCCGTAATCCGCGGGGAACTTCAGCTCGATCGTGCGCGTCTCCCCGGCGGCGGATCCGAGTAGGCCCTCCTCGAAGCCGGGGATCAGATTGCCACCACCGAGCTCAACAAGCTGGTCGCGACCCTCGCCACCCTCGAATGGCTCGGCCGCCTCGCCTGAAGAAGGATCTTCCGGGGGCAGGTAACCGATGTAGTCGACGACGACATAGTCGCCGTCTCCAGCCTCTCGCTCGACCGTGTCCGACCGGGCCAGGCGCTCGCGCATCGCTTCGACCTCCTGCTCGATCAGCTCGTCCGCGGCCGTCGCCTGGCGGCGCGCTACCTCCAGGCCCTCATATTCGCCGAGCTCGGCCTTCGGCAGCACACCGATCTCGATCGAGAACTCAAGCGCCTGCCCCTGCGGCGGCAGGTCCCCCAGATCGACCTTCGGATCGCCCACGGGAACGATCCCGGCGGTCACGATCGCCTCCGAGTACCAGCTCGCGAGCGAGTCCCTGACCGCTTCGTCCAGCACGGCCTCGCGGCCAACGCGCTGCAGCACCAGCGGCGCCGGCACCTTGCCCTTGCGAAAGCCCGGCAGTTTCAGCTGGCGCCCGAGCTGGCGCGCGCGCTGCTCCACGCGACCCTCGACCTCGTCCGGCGGCACCTCCACCTGCACCCGCACGCGCGAGTCCGGAAGCTCGGTGACGGTGGTCTTTACGCTCCTCTTCACGGCCGTGGGCACGCTCGTCACGATACCGTGCCGCTCCGTGACGGCCCACCCACGCTCCTCCTCAGCCCCCAAGCGCCTGGAGACCTGGCTATGGACCGGCCCGGCCGGGCACTTCGCCGGTGGCGCCCTCGACTTCGCCCAAGCGCTCGCGCGCTATCTACTCGCGCGAGCGCTCCGGCGAGCGATTCGCTAGGCGGTCAGCGCGACCGGCCTGCCGAAGGACAGCGATACGCCGCGGGGCATGACGAGCACCGGGCAGGTGGCGATCTCAATCAGGTGCACAGCTGAGGAGCTGATCGAGACGCGACCGGGCGTGGCGTCCTTGCGTGAGTCGATCACCAGCAGGTCCGTCTGCTCGTTGGCGACCGGCACGACCTCCGCGCCGAGCGCCCCGGCCAGAGCCTGTGCCGTCGCCTGCGCGCTGCCGTCGCCACCGGCCTCGCCGACCGCCACGATCCGCTGCACATCCGACTTCCCGCCATCGGAATCGGCCAGTCCCGCCGGAGCAATCGCGACCGCGACCGGACCACCCTCGAGCAGCTGCTGGGCGGAGTTGCCGATCGTGACATGGCCCCGAGCGGTGTGCGAGTCCGAGCAGAACACGACCACCTGAGCGCCGATCTGCTCGGCCAGCGTGCTCAGGCCCTGCGGAGTCGAGCGGTCGGTCACGGCGTGGCTCGAGGCGAAGGTGCCGTCGAGGAGACCAGCGCCGCGGTCGAGCACTTCCTGGGCCTCCGCGTCGCTCACGGCCTCGTTGGTGTGGCGAACGTAGCCGAGGGACACCTCGGCACCGGCGCGGGCGAGCAGCGAGCCATACGCGATCGCGTCGGCCTCGTTGGCAGTTCCGTCATAGGAAACGATGATCTTGGTCATGGTGTTCTCCTTGTATTTCTTGGATCTTGCGAAGTTCTTTCGTCCCATCCTGACAGCATCCTGCCATCAGAACCAATGATTGTTGTAATTGCTACCATAAGTTCTACTTATGCTTAATGTCGCCCGGCTGAAGGTCCTCGACGAGGTTGCCAGGCGCGGCTCGTTCTCCGCCGCGGCCGACGCGCTCGACTACACGCAATCCGCGATCTCCCAGCAGATCGCCGCGCTGGAGCAGGAAGCCGGCATGACGCTGCTCGAGCGCCACCCGCGCGGGGTCAGCCTGACCGCGGCGGGGCAGACGCTGGTGGGCCACGCCGAGGGGATTCTGGCGCGGCTGGAGTCCGCCGAGGCGGCGCTCGGAGCGATTGCCGGCCTGCGCGGGGGCAGGCTGCGGATGGCCTCGTTCCCGACGGCCGGAGCGACGCTGATGCCGCTGGCGATCGCCACTTTCCGCGCGCGCCACCCCGACATCGAGCTGACGCTGGCCGAGGGCGAGCCCGAGCAGATCGCGCCGCGGCTGCGCGCCGGGGAGCTCGACCTCGCGCTGCTGTTCGAGTTCGGCGATTCTGCCGGCACGGACGAGCTCACGCGCGTGGAGCTGCTCGAGGATCCGCTGTACTTGGCTTTGCCCCGCGAGCACAAGCTGGCCACGAAACGCAAGCTCCGCCTAGAGGACCTGCGCGGGGAAGCCTGGGTACAGACCTCGAGCTCGAGCCCCTGCGCGCGACAGGTCGTGCGCAGCTGCCACGCCGCCGGATTCGAGCCAAACGTGGCGTTCGAAAGCGACGACTACCAGACCGTCCAGGGCCTCGTCGCGGCGGGGGTCGGCGTCGCGCTGATCCCCGAGCTGGCCCTGAATCCAGTCGTGCGCGAGGACATCTCAATCCGCGCCCTCTCCCCCCGCCCGCCGGTACGCCAAGTGGTCGCGGCAACGCCCGCGGGGGCCAGGCTGCTGCCGGCGGCGCCGGCGATGCTGGCCGAGCTCGAAGATGCGGCCGCGCGGTACGAGGCGCTTACCTCGCCCCGCGCGCCCTGAGCATCATTGGTCCAATCGGTCAGCGCGCCGGGTTCGCCAGATATGCCTGGTTGACGAGCCGACCGAGCACTTCGTAGCCGAGCGGCGAGGGGTGGATGTCGCCGTCGTCGGAGCTGCCGCCGGGGTCGACGGGGTTGCACATTTCGGTGTACGTGCAGATCGACTCCTGCTCCCGCGCCGGCTGCTTGCCTCGATTGAACACCGGGAACGGGTTCGCGAACGTCAAGTTCGGGAAATGCGGCAACAGCTCGGCTTCGATCGCCGCGTTGAGGCCCTCCTGCAGCGCGTCGCTACCGGGAAGGATCAACGCGTCCGGGTTGTAGAAGCCGACCAGCACGATCGGCCCCGTGTAGTGGCCCCCGCCCGGCGCGGTCGAGTCGAGCACGCCGAGGATGTCGGCGATGTTCGCGACAATGTGCGGCGCGGTGACTTTTTCCGAGGTGACCGCGATGCAGGCGACGACCGCCGCCGCCGGCGAGGCGCCGTACTTGCTTTTGCCGGTGTGCGTAAATTCTTCGGTGACTTCGTCTTCGCACTGCTTGATCGCCGCGAGCTCGTCGTTGGAGCCGATGTTCAGCGTGATCGCGTCGACCGGGTGCGCGGGGTGACCTTCTTTGAGGATGCTGAGCGCGTCTTGCAGCTGGGAGATCGACTGGCCGCCGACGCTCAGCGAGTTGTGCAGTGGCAGGCCGTCGACGTTGTTGTACGCGCACGGGTGGTAGTCGCCGAGCCCCTGCGGGTCGTGGCCGGCCGGTTCGGTCGAGGCCTTCCCGCCGAGCGCGGGGTTTTCGCCGATCAGCCCGTTCGAGGTCTCGCCCGGGCAGGCGTCGTTGACGAGCGTCAGGCCCCGCCCTGCCTCCCATGGCCTCGAGAGGTCTTCGGCGAAGTCGTTGGTGAAGCCTTCTTCGAAGTACGCCGGCGCGTCATTCGGCTCGTTTTCGTCGAACACCTGCTCGCTGTAGCCGAAGCTGATCGAATCCCCGAGCGCCAGATACGTGCTGATCGGATGGGCCTTCCTGGCGCCGGCAACCGGCGCGAGTGCCAGTGCCCCCAGAGCTACCAGCGCCGGTATCAGCGCGAGTCCAATCGAGCGATTACCCATATGGAACGCCCTGCGTGCGATAGCGATCATCCTCATCGTCTCTCCTCCTCCTGCGCGCCTGATCCGGCAGCGTAGATCCGCAATTCGCGCCGTCCAGCGGACGGGCTCGCTCGAAGCTACTCCTCGGATTGTTCGATGTCAAATGGGGTTCATTAGGGCGGTGGCGGCCGGCGTCCGGCGCGCGTGTCATTTTTGCTGGCTCCCTTTGTTGACCCAAACAGCCGGCCCGAAAGGCGATGATCGTTGTGCTGCTACTGCTCGGAATCCTGATCGGCTTGATTCTCGGCGCCGCCGGCGCGGCCGCCGTGCTCAAACCCAACCGTGAGCGGATGCGCGACGCAATGCAGTCGATCTCGGCTGATGTGCTCGCCCAGACCGGCGAGTCGCTGGCGCAGCGGCTGGCCGACCAACGTGGCGCCGAGGAGCAGCGCTCCCGTGGCGAGATGGCGACACGGACCGCGGAGATCAAAGCACTGGTGGAGCCGGTCCAGGAGAAGCTCGGCAAGGTTGAGAGCGAGCTCTCCCGCCTGGAGCGCGAGCGGCGGGATGGGCAGGTCCAGCTCGCGGAGATGGTCCGCACGCTGACCCAGGGGACGGACACGCTGCGCAAGGAGACGGGCAATCTCGTCTCCGCGCTGAAGCGGCCCTCGACACGGGGCTCGTGGGGAGAGATCCAACTGCGCAACGTGGTCGAGATGGCGGGGATGATCTCCCACTGCGACTTCGTCGAGCAATCGACCGTGCAGTCGCCCGACGGTCAGATGCGACCCGACATGCTCGTGCGCCTGCCCGGCGGGAAGCTCGTCGTGGTCGACTCGAAGGTCCCGCTCGATGCATACCTGTCGGCGCTGGAGGCGAGCACAGACGCTGAGCGCGAAGGGCACATCGCCCGCCATGCCAAGCAGACGCGCGAACACATCTCCAAACTCGCTTCGAAGGGTTATCAGCGACAGTTCGACTCGACACCCGAGTTCGTCGTTATGTTCGTGCCCTCCGACGGCATCTACCAGGCGGCTCTCGGGCACGACCCGGCGCTGATCGAGTACGGCGTCCAGCAGCAGGTGCTGATGGCAACCCCCACAACCCTGATCGGCCTGCTGTGGGCGGTCCACTACGGATGGCAGCAGGAGCTGATCGCCGAGTCCGCGCGCGAGATCGCCGAGTCCGCGCGCGAGCTGCACCGCCGGCTCGGGCGCTTCGTCGAGCCCTTGGCCAGGATCGGCAAGCAGCTCGACTCCGCCGTCAGCTCCTACAACAAAGCGGTTGGCTCCTTCGAACGAGGCGTGATCCCGCAGGTGCGGCGGATCGAGGCGGCCGGTGCGAGCTCCGAGCGCGAGGTCACACCCCCGGCGATCGTAGAGACCGGCGCCCGCCCGATCATCGCGCAGCTGGAGTCCGAGCCGGCCCAGACACCGGAGACGACGACGCCCCCATTCGAGTCAGATCTCCTGTCGCCGACGCCGGAGCTTCGCGCCTCCGCGAGGATCCCCGCCGGCGCGCCAGCACAACGATGATCAATGTAAGCGCCACGGGCACCGTGGCCGGCAGCTCATCGACGAAGAAGAACAGCAGGTCGAAAGCCACCGCCAGCAATGCCACGAGCACCGCGCCACGCGTCTGCCACGAGCGCCCCAGGGCAACCGCGAGCAGCGCACCAAGCAGGGCCGCGACGAACAGGTCGCCGTAGCCGATCACCGCCGTGCCGAACACGGCGCTCTGCAGCTGCGGCAGGCCGGCCGCCGGGCGTGCGGCGTTCAGCGCGTTGTTCGGTCGCTGCAAGAGGTCGGAGACGACGAGCGTCGTGTCCGCCACCGCCATCGCCACGATCCCCGCGGCCAGCCAGCGGGGGGGCGTCACCGCCGCGAGCAGCACGCCGAGCGAGACACAGCTGAGCGCCGACAGCACAAGCGCCGCCGCCTCCCCCGCAAGGCCGCCGCGATCCGCCCAGGCCAAAGCGAACAGCGGCGCCACCAGCAATGCCCGTGCCGGGCGCGGCGGGTGGGCGTTCCAGGCGAGCCAGCCAAGCGCGAGCGCCGCCAGTAACGGCACCGCGACCAGCGCCAGGTAGGTGAGACCCTGCGCGCTCGCCTGTTCGGATCCGCGCGCGACGAACACAAAGCCGATCACCGAAAGCGGCGGGATCACCGCCCAGCGACGGCCGCGCAACCGTCTGAGCGTACCGAGGCCACTCATGCCCGGGATCGCCACCAAGGCGCCCTGGACGAGCGAGAGCGCGCCGATCGATATCCAGAAGGGGAGCATTCAGAGCAACATAGATCCTCGCCCGTATGCCAGATAAGCTGCTCGGCCCTTACGGGATCTTTATATGACGATCGAGGACCCCCAACAACCGCAGGACCATCGTCGGTTTCGTCGCCGTCGCGCCGTCGCCGGCGTCGCGTTACTGGCGATCCTCGCGTTGTTGATCACCGCCCTCGGCTCAGGTGGCGACGGCGATCGCCACCACACCGCCGCCCCTGACCCCGCCTCGCGCCGTGCGACCGCCACACGTCTGACGCCGGCCGAGCGTGAAGCGCAAATGCACGCAGCCGAAGAAAAGGCGGTCGACTCGGTGCTCGCCTACACGCCCGCGGTGACCAGTGGCGGGAGCAGGGGCCATGAGCTCGCGCTCACCTTCGACGATGGCCCCGGGCCCTACACCCAGCAGCTCGTGGGCGTGCTCAACAAGTACCACGTGCATGCCACGTTCTTCGCGATCGGCGAGGAGGAGCGCTACTTCTCCGCCGGCAGCTCGCTGGAGCTGCGCTCGGGAGACGTGATCGGCGACCACACCGAGACGCACCCGATGATGGCGAGCCTCTCAGCACACGACCAGCGCGAAGAGCTCGTCGAACAGATCGCCCGCATCGAATTGCTCGGCGGGCCGCGGCCCCGTCTGTTCCGACCTCCCTACGGCTCGTTCGATGCCACCACGCTCCACCTGCTGCATCAGCTGCACCTGCTGATGGTGTTGTGGTCGACCGACACCAGCGACTACACGCTGCCGGGCGTCCAGGCGATCGTGCAGAGCGCGCTCGCGGGCGCGCATCCAGGCGCGATCATCCTGATGCACGACGCCGGCGGCGATCGATCGGAGACGATCGCGGCACTGCCGGCGATCATCCGGGGATTGCGCAAGCGGGGACTCGAACCGGTGACGATTCCGAGGCTGATGCTCGACGATCCCCCACCACATGGCCGGCCGCTGCCCACGAGCCTGGCGGGAGACTGAGCTCCGCGCCTCGGGCTCAATGCCCGAGTTGCACCGTCTTCACAACCAGCAGCAGCACCGCCACCACGAGATAGCCGCGCAGCAGCAGCATCCCCGCCTTGCGCCCCGGCGACCACACAGGGCGCTCGAGCAGCGCGAGCGGCGGCATCGTCCATGTGTGGCGTTTCTCCTTGGGGATCTCCTGGACTGCACCTATTCCTTCGTGAGCGGGGGAGCGACGGCCCGAATACAGGGTGTAGATCCCGGCCCCGGCCAGCGTCACCAGCAGCACGATCGTCAGCTCCACAAACAGGTGTGTGACGTTGATCTGGGGAAACATCGTGCTCGCCATCAGGATCAGCGACAGCTCCACCAGCGCGCCCACGATCAGCGCGGCGACTGCGTTCAGCCAGGGCGCGTTCACCCACGGTCCCAGCACCTCGCGGTCGTTACACAGCAGCAGCAGGAACACCGTCGCGCTCGGCAGCAGCACCCCGGCCAGCGCCTGTACCGAGGTGGTGATCAGCCCCAGCGGCGCGCCTGGAATCAGCACGATGCCGGCCGCCGCCATCACCATCAGGGTGAAGCTCGCGTAGAAGAGCTTTGCATCCAGCGGCCCGCGGTTCAGCGAGTGCGAGGCCCCGAACACGTCGCCGAAGGCGTAGGAGGTCGCCAGCGTCACCGCCGCCGCGCCGATCAGCGAGGCGTTCAACAACACGATCGCGAAGATCGTGCCCGCGGCCGAGCCCAGCTGCTGGCCCAGCTGCGTGGCGACCGTGCCCGCATTGACGAACTGGCCGAAGTCCGAGGTGTCGCCGAACGCGAACGCGGTGACGCAGATCAATGCGCCGGCGCCGATCACGACGACGAACGCGCCGATCACCGTGTCCACGCGCTCGTAGTTGATCCAGCGGGGGGTGATCCGCTTGTCGATGATGTTCGACTGCTGAAAGAACAGCTGCCAGGGCGCGACGGTCGTGCCCACGATCGCGATGATCAGCAGCACGGCCGTCGAGCTGGCGCCCCCTTTGATGTCCGGCGTGACGACGTGCCGGGCGACTTCGACGATGTGGGGGTGCGCCAACACGAGCAACGGGATCACGAGGAAGTTGGCCACGACGAACACGTACATGAAGCGCTCCCAGCTGCGAAAGCTGCCGGTCGAGGTGATCGCGACCAGCGCCACCGCAGCAATCGGCACCGCCAGGTACTTGCTCACGCCGAAGTAGCCGAGCGCGAGGCTCACGCCGATGAACTCGGTGACGATCGTGAGGAAGTTGAGGATGAACAGGTCGCCGACCGAGAACCAGCCCCAGAAACGGCCGAAGCGCTCGTTAATCAAGCGCGCGTGGCCGACGCCGGTGACCGCGCCCAAGCGAATCACCATCTCCTGGTTGACGACGAGCACCGGGATCAGTAGCAGTAGCACCCACAAGAGGCTCGTGCCGTAGTTCTGTCCCGCCTGCGCGTACGTCGACACGCCGCCCGCATCGTTGTCGCCGACCATCACGATCAGGCCGGGGCCCATGATCGCGAGCAGCGCCATCGCGCGCGAGCGCCACCCGTGGCGCTCGCCCGAGTCGTGCATCCTGATCGTCCCCAGCGCCCCGCGGATGTCGCCGATGTGCGCCTCGTCCAGAACCGGAGGCACGCCCTCGGGCCTCGGCGAAGCATCGGTCAGCATCGTCGGGTCATCCTCGGCCATCTCAGGTCACCTCCTCTGCTCATTCGGGCTACGTCTCAGGGCTACGCGTCAAATCTCGGCGCGCGCCGGTGCGGACGAGGTCCCTGAGCTACGACTAGGCCAGGAGGGACGGGCCCGACGGGCGTGCGACCGACTGGGTACTTCGTAGCTGTTCTCGGTCCATGCCTGTCTACTTTCTAACGCCGCTTGTCGGACGCTCAGCCTACCAATCGCCGGTCGCGC
>Ga0302326_10009590_pt1 | contig 21092 bp, 19 predicted proteins | sample Palsa_T0_3_FD_202264 | JGI IMG/M metagenome (GOLD analysis project Ga0302326, IMG submission 202264) | Peat permafrost microbial communities from Stordalen Mire near Abisko, Sweden - Palsa_T0_3 | ecosystem: Environmental > Terrestrial > Soil > Palsa > Peat permafrost | place: Sweden: Abisko... | reverse complement strand
ATGGCGACATCACTGTGCGGAACGACACCGGCGTCTATGAAGGGGGCGAAATTTCGATTTATTACGATCCGATGATCGCGAAATTGTGCACGCACGCGTCCGCGCGCCTGGCCGCGATCGACGCGATGGCGACGGCGCTCGATCAATTCCACATCGAAGGCATTGCGAACAATATCGGGTTCCTGTCTGCGATCATGCACAATGCGCGCTTCCGCGAGGGCAGGTTGACGACGGCTTTCATCGCCGAGGAATTTCCGGATGGCTTCCATGGCCGTGCGCTGGATGAAACGCTCACGCGCCGTTTCACGGCGGCGGCGGTTGCGGCCAAGCTTGCGCGCACGGCGCGGGCAAGTTCCATTTCCGGCACGCTCAATGGCGCCCATCACGGCGGCACGGAATTCCAGGTGACGCTGGGAGAGTCCCCGATCGATGTGGACGACGCCTATTTTCACGATGGTCGGTTCCGGGCCCACATAGACGGCGTTGCCTATGAAGCGAGGATCGACTGGGAGCCCGGCGAAACGACGATGTACATCTCGGAAGGCTCGGAACGCAGCGCGGTGCAGATCGAGCGGTTGCAGGGCGGCTATAGATTGAGCCACGGCGGCGCGCAGGTGATTGCAACCGCGCGCAGCCGGGTTGCGGCGTCGCTCGCGGCCCTGATGCCGAAAAAAGCCCCACCCGACACGTCGCGGCTTCTGATGTGCCCGATGCCCGGGCTGGTGGTATCGGTGAATGTGGCGGAAGGGCAGGACGTAAAGTCCGGCGAGACGCTCGCCGTGGTCGAAGCGATGAAGATGGAAAACGTGCTGGTCGCCGAGCGCGACGGCATCATCAAGAAGGTCAACGTCAAGAAGGGCGACAGCCTGGCGCTCGACGAAGTAATACTCGAATTCGCCTGAACAATTGTCGGAACGACACACTTCCGACGCCGCGGAAAAAGCGCCATGATCGCGGGCCTTCCGGAGTGCCCGCGATGACCGGCGACGACGTCACCTCACTGAGATTGCGCATCGAAGGGTTCGTGCAGGCCGTGGGCTTTCGCCAATATTGCATCGAGGAAGCGGGCAAACTCGCGCTCGACGGCTGGATCCGCAATCGTTCCGATGGCACGGTCGAAGCGCTGATCTCCGGGCCGACGCCCGCAGTTGAAACATTCGTGGCGCTGGCAATGCGCGGACCCGCGGGCTCGAAGATCAAGAACGTCGAGCTTCACAATACGGAACCGCCGACGGAAAAAGGATTTCACCGACGACCGTCGGTGTGAAGCTATAGAACGTCGCCGAATACCTCTTTGAACGCGATCTTCATCGCGACGTCGATGTCCGCCATCGAAACCGGCAGCCCGAGATCGGCAAGGCTTGTGACGCCGTGTTCGCTGATGCCGCAAGGCACGATACCGTCGAAATGATCGAGGTCGGGTTCGACATTCAGCGAGACACCGTGAAACGTCACCCAGCGCCGCACGCGCACGCCGATCGCCGCAATCTTGTCCTCACGGCCGCGACCGCGAACGACCCAGATGCCCACGCGGCCTTCGCGCCTTTCGCCCTTGACGTTGAATTGCGCCAGCGTGCGGATCAGCCATTCCTCGAGATCGCGCACATAGGCGCGCACATCCGCTTTGCGCCGTTTGAGATCGAGCATCACATAACCCACGCGCTGGCCGGGGCCGTGATAGGTGAACTGACCGCCTCGCCCTGTCTTGAACACGGGAAAACGTGCGTCGATCAGGTCGCTGTCCTTTGCGCTCGTGCCGGCTGTGTAGATGGGCGGATGCTCGACGAGCCAGACAAGCTCTGCAGCGCCCCCCTCTGCGATGGCGGCCACGCGTGCTTCCATGGCCGAGACCGCTTCGGCATAGGGCAGCAGCCCCGGACGGATGACCCACTCCGGAAGAACCTCGTGCGCAAGCATGGGCGGCATTAACTCCACGGAAAGCATAATCGCGGAAGGTCTCGCTGGGTCATCTCCAGGCGAGCCTCATGTCCTCGAACATCGAAAGCGTCAAGGTTGAAATCTCCGTCGTTCTGGGCCGCTCGGTCATTCCGATGCACCAGCTTCTGCGCATGGGTCGCGGAGCGGTCATCGAGCTCAATTCCTGCCAGGACGACCCCGTCATGGTGCTGGCCAATGATCGACCGGTCGCCAGGGGCGAAATCGTCATACAGGGCGACAGGATCGGCGTCTCCATCACCGAGCTTCTTCGCGGCCATCAATGATATAGCACAGTGTATATAGCGTATAAATTTCTATTTACCACCTCATTCTTGCATTTAAGATGATCAGTGCGTACTTCTGTGTAGAACCGCATTTTGGCGGGCACAGGAGCAAGGCCGTGCTTCCTATCGTACTCAACGAAACTGCCGTCAAAGTCGGACTTGCAGGCGAGGCGCTGGAGCGTCGTCACGATGCGCTGGTTGAGGCCGGCATCCGGCCCGTTATCCTGCCGCAGGACGGCTCCGCAAGCCTGAGTGGCCTCGATCTTCTCTATGTCGTAGGGCTCCCGAGACAGGAAGCGGCCAAACTGGCCGCACAGGCTCGTTCCGTCGGTGTCCTCGTTAATGTCGAGGACATCCCCGAGCTTTGTGATTTCCATGCGCCTGCCACCGTCAGGCGAGGCGATCTGCTAGTTACCGTTTCCACAGGCGGCCGTGCGCCCGGACTTGCCAAGCTGATTCGGGAGTGGCTCTCCGCAATGCTCGGCAGCGAATGGAGCCGCCATCTCGACACAGTCAGTGATCGCCGTGCGCAGTGGCGCGCGGAGGGGCTGGCGCCTCCAAATGTATCGCTGCGGGTCCGCGAATTCGTGTCCCGGCGGAACTGGCTGTCATGAGCGCGGCGGCCGTCACTGTGCTCGACGTCAGGCGCGGGATCGCCCCGCGCGCGTTTGACCGCGTCGGTGGTGGCGCGACCGATCCCCGTGTCGCCGCAAGACTTACGGAACTGCAGGCAGCGGCCGCGGGGCGGAACGCGCTCGGCATTCTGAAATTGGCGTTGACTGGGGAGTTTGCCGGCCGAACCGCCGTGGTGTCGTCCTTCGGCTCGGAATCGGCAGTGCTGCTCCATCTGGTGGCGCAGATCGACCCCACCACGCCGATCCTGTTTCTCAACACGGGCAAGCTGTTCGGCGAGACTTTGCGTTTTCGCGACCGATTGCAGGATCAGCTTGGTCTGACCGATATCCGCACCATCGGCCCGCATCCCGGCGATCGTGCGCGCATCGATCCGGAAGGAACCTTATGGTCCCGCGACACGGATTCCTGCTGCAACTTCCGCAAGGTGCTTCCACTGCGACGCGCGCTTGAAGGGTTCGAGGCACAAATCACGGGCCGCAAGCGGTTTCAGACAATTGCGCGTTCCGTCATGGCACCGGTCGAATATTTCGAGGGCCGCTTCCGGTTCAATCCGCTGGCCGACTGGACCTTGGCGGATCTCGATGCCTACAGGGCGAAATACGAGCTGCCGCACCATCCGCTTGCCGATGACGGCTATCCCTCCATCGGCTGCATGCCCTGTACGCGTCGCGTCCAGTCGGGCGAGAGCTATCGCGATGGACGTTGGGCCGGCCTCGGCAAGGACGAGTGCGGCATTCACACGGGCCTGGACGGCGAAGGCATCTAACGCGCCCTTCCCAAGCATTCCCGCCTTTGCTACACCCCGGCCCCTGTTTCACGTGCGGTCGTGGCGGAACGGTAGACGCGCTAGCTTGAGGTGCTAGTGGGGCAACCCGTGGAAGTTCGAGTCTTCTCGACCGCACCAACCTTCGCTGCGGAGCAGCGTAGGCTGCAATCGCGATTTTCTGTATCTCCTTGGCAAGCCAGCCAAGCTCCGCGCTATAAGACGCACGCCACATTGCCCCTCAGGCCCGGATGATACCGAACGCCTATCCCACGCTCGACTTCGATCTCGGCGACACTGCCGACATGTTGCGCGACAGCGTGCATAGCTTTGTCGGCGACAAGATCGCGCCGCTGGCGGCGGAGATCGACAAAACGAACGTGTTTCCGCGTCATCTCTGGCCGCAGATGGGCGAACTGGGATTGCTCGGCATCACTGTCGAAGAGGAATTCGGCGGCACGGGTCTGGGCTATCTCGATCATTGTGTCGCGATGGAAGAAATCAGCCGCGGCTCGGCCGCGATCGGACTCTCCTATGGCGCGCATTCGAATTTGTGCGTGAACCAGATCCGGCGCAACGGCACGACGGAACAGAAACTTCGCTATCTGCCCAAGCTGATTTCCGGCGAGCATGTCGGCGCGCTTGCGATGAGCGAGACGGGCTCGGGCTCGGACGTCGTTTCGATGCGGCTGCGCGCCGAGAAACACGGCTCGCATTACGTGCTCAACGGCACGAAGATGTGGATCACCAATGGCCCGCAGGCCGATACGCTCGTCGTCTACGCCAAGACCGATACGAAAGCCGGTCCGCGCGGTATCACCGCATTTCTCATCGAGAAAGTTTTCAAGGGATTCTCGACGGCGCAGAAGCTCGACAAGCTCGGCATGCGCGGTTCCGACACGTCCGAACTCATCTTCGAGAATTGCCATGTGCCCGAAGAGAACGTGCTCGGGCGCGAAGGCGAGGGCGTGCGCATCCTGATGAGCGGCCTCGACTACGAGCGCACGGTGCTGGCAGCCGGCTCCATCGGCATCATGCAGGCCTGCATGGACGTCGTGGTGCCCTATGTGCACGACCGCAAGCAGTTCGGGGCGCCGATCGGCTCTTTCCAGCTCATGCAGGGCAAGATCGCAGATATGTATGTAACGCTCTCGGCGGCACGCGCCTACGTGTACGCGGTCGCGCGCTCCTGCGATCGCGGACTGACGACGCGCAAGGATGCGGCCGGCGCCATTCTGTATGCGGCGGAGAAGGGCGTGTGGATGGCGCTCGAAGCAATCCAGTGCCTGGGCGGCAATGGCTATATTAACGATTTCCCAACGGGCCGCCTGCTCCGCGACGCCAAGCTCTACGACATCGGGGCGGGAACCGCAGAGATCCGACGCTGGCTTATCGGCCGAGAATTGTTCGAAGAGACGGCTTAGTCTGTTCGCTCAGGGTTTCGCTCATCAGATCGCTGAAATTGACGAGGCCGATGGGACGGCGGTGATAGCCGCGGCGCAACACGATGAGGCGGCGAAAACCGCCGGCCATCTTCACGATCGCTTCCGAAATTTTTGCTTCATCGCTGATGATGTCGGATTTTCCCGCGCCTTCGATCTGGCGGAGATTGACGCTGTTGTTGTCGTCGGCGAACACGTCGTCGACATATTTGGCGATCTGGACTTCCGCGTTCGAGCCCGTGAATTCGCGCTTGGCGTAGAAGCCGGGAATGTAGCCCACGAATTCGCCATGGCTGTCGAGCAGCACGAGATGGATGAAGCCGGGCTGATCCTTCAGCGCCATAAACAGGCGCTTGAGCTCGACGGGGTTGAATTTCGTCGAACCGGAATTCTTGAGCGTGACCATAATGTCGCGCGTGATGCATTTACCCGGATTGTCGACGACTTCCAGCTTGTCGATCAGCGTATCCGGCTTGATCGACAACGACAGAATGTCGCCACCGCTGGGGAACCGCGCGATGAGCTGGCCGGCTTCCTTAAGCTGCGAGGAGAGCAGGATGTCTTTTTTTGACCTGCCGGCTTTGTCGGCAATTGTCCGTGTCAGCACCGCGACTGCCGCACCGACCGAAAGTGCCGCCGCGATCATCATCATCTGAGCCTGTGTAATATGTACGCCCGCATAGGGCGCAGCCATCACAGCCGCCACAGCCGCGATGCCCAGCGCAGCCGATAAAACCACCTTACCCATCGTCGATCCCCTCCGGCCATGGCCGGACATCCGGTTTGATGATAACTCAGGCTGGCGCGACGGTCACCCCTTGTGCCGTCCCGGAACAGGCTGCATTTACCATTTTCCCGAAGATCGGCAGGAGACAGCGATGGCGTCGGCGGAGACAGTGATTCTGGCAGGTGCGCGCACCCCCATGGGCGGGTTTCAGGGCGACCTCTCAGGCCGCGCGGCGCCGGAGTTGGGCGCCGCGGCCATTGCCGCTGCGGTTGCTCGGGCCGGACTTCAACCGTCCGATATCGGCGAGACCCTGATGGGTTGCGTGCTGCCCGCCGGCCTTGGTCAGGCGCCCGCGCGGCAGGCATCCCGCTTCGCCGGTCTTCCGGACGACGTGCCCTGCACGACCATCAGCAAGGTCTGCGGCTCGGGCATGAAGGCGGTGATGATCGGAGCCGATCAGGTCGCGCTGGGCCGCGCGGAGATCGTCGTGGCCGGCGGAATGGAGTCGATGTCGAACGCGCCCTACCTGCTGCAGAAGGCGCGCAGCGGCTATCGCCTCGGCCATGGCGAGATCAAGGATCACATGTTCCTCGACGGCCTCGAGGATGCCTATGAGCATCGGCTGATGGGGACATATGCCGAAGATGCGGCGCGCCATTATCAGTTCACCCGCACCGAACAGGATGCTTACGCAACCGAATCGTTGATGCGGGCCAAACGCGCGCAGACTGCCGGCGAATTCGCAGGCGAGATCGTGTCGGTTAAGGTGCCGGGCAAGGGCGGCGAATCCGAAGTCGCGCTCGACGAGCAGCCCCGCAAAGCGGATCCTGCAAAGATTCCAACCTTGAAGCCCGCCTTCGCGAAAGACGGCACGGTGACGGCCGCCAATTCATCGTCGATTTCCGATGGCGCGGCGGCGCTGGTGCTGACGCGCAGCGACATCACGGCGAAACGCGGTTTGAAACCGGTTGCGCGGATCGTCGCGCAAGCGAGTCATGCTGGCGAGCCGCGCTGGTTCACCACCGCGCCCGTCGGCGCGATTCAAAAAGTGCTGAAGGCGGCGAACTGGCGCACCGAGGATGTGGATCTGTTCGAAATCAACGAAGCATTCGCGTGTGTCGCGATGATCGCCATGCGCGATCTCGGATTGCCGCATGGGAAGGTGAATGTGAATGGCGGCGCTTGCGCACTGGGCCATCCGATCGGCGCGAGCGGCGCGCGCATCCTCGTCACGTTGCTGGCGGCACTCGAGAAACGCGGCCTCAAGCGCGGCGTGGCTTCCCTCTGCATCGGTGGTGGGGAAGCGACGGCCGTGGCGGTCGAGCGTCTATGACGGCTCTCAAGTCTGTCCTCTCCCCGCGCGACGCTGTGTTCATATCGAACGCGGCCGCGATGGCGGGCCTTGTAGAAGAGTTGAAAGCACGTCTCGGCACAGCGGCGCTGGGCGGCGACGAGCGTTCGCGCAAGCGTCATACCGAACGCGGCAAGCTTCTGCCGCGGGAGCGGGTCGAACGGCTGATCGACCCGGGTTCGCCGTTCCTCGAGCTTTCGCCACTGGCCGCGTTCGGCATGTATGACGGCGATATCCATGGGGCCGGCATCATCACGGGCATCGGCCGCGTCTCGGGGCGCGAATGCGTGATCGTCTGCAACGATGCGACGATCAAGGGCGGCACCTATTATCCGACGACCGTCAAGAAGCATCTGCGGGCGCAGGAGATCGCGCGCGAGAACCGGCTGCCCTGCATCTATCTCGTTGATTCCGGCGGCGCCAATCTGCCGAACCAGGCGGAAATTTTTCCGGACAAGGAACATTTTGGCCGCATCTTTTTCAATCAGGCGAATATGTCGGCGCAGGGGATTCCCCAGATCGCCTCGGTGATGGGGTCCTGCACGGCGGGCGGCGCCTACGTGCCCGCCATGTCGGACGAAACCATCATCGTCAAAGGGCAGGGCACGATCTTTCTGGGCGGACCGCCTTTGGTGAAGGCGGCGACCGGCGAAGTGGTGACGGCCGAAGATCTCGGCGGCGCGGACGTGCATGCGCGCACCTCCGGTGTCGCCGACTATCTGGCAAATGACGATGCCCATGCACTTGCGATCGCGCGCCGCATCGTGGTGGGATTGAATGCGAAGAAGAGGTCGAACATTCCGCTTGCGACACCGCGGCTGCCTGCCTTCGATCCATCCGAACTCGACGGCATCGTGCCGCCGTCGCTCACCGTTCAATATGACGTGCGCGAAGTGATCGCGCGCCTCGTGGACGGATCGGAGTTCGACGAGTTCAAGAAGCTCTATGCGACGACCATTGTCACCGGCTTCGCGCACATCGAAGGTATTCCTGTCGGCATCGTCGCGAACAACGGAATTCTATTCTCCGAATCCGCGCTCAAGGCCGCGCATTTCATCGAACTGTGCTGTCAGCGTCGTATCCCGCTGTTGTTCCTGCAGAATATTTCCGGCTTCATGGTCGGCCGGAAATACGAGTCGGGCGGCATCGCCAAAGACGGCGCCAAGATGGTGACGGCCGTCGCCTGCGCCAACGTGCCTAAGATCACTGTCATCATTGGCGGTTCCTATGGCGCAGGAAATTACGGCATGTGCGGACGCGCCTATAGTCCGCGTTTCCTGTTCTCCTGGCCGAATTCCCGCATCTCGGTGATGGGCGGGGAGCAGGCGGCGAGCGTGCTTGCCACGGTCAAGCGCGACGGCATGGAGGCACGCGGCGAAAGCTGGAGCAAGGACGAGGAGGACGCGTTCCGGGCGCCGATTCGCGCGCGCTATGAGGAAGAGGGCAATCCCTATTTCGCGACCGCACGGCTGTGGGACGACGGCATCATCGCGCCGGCAGACACCCGTCGGGTGGTGGCGCTGGCGTTATCGGCCTGTCTCAATGCCGAGATCGCGGAGACGCGGTTCGGCGTCTTCCGGATGTGAGCCCGGGAAACTCAATCTAAGTTAAGCGTTGTTAACCAACGATGCCTAGCTCCATATGGGGAATGTCATGCACGATTTTCAATATTATCTGAATGAAATCATAGACTTCCTGCGGACCGGCTTCCACGACGGCTTCGCCCATGTCAACGCCATTCTTGGTCTCATCATCGCGCTGATCGCGACCTACACGCTCTCGAGCTGGAGGCGGCTCTGGGCGGTCGCACTGGGCGCCACGATCGTTCACCTCATTGCCGAAGTGATGTTGCCGGTCCTGGACAACCGTCAACCGTTCCATTTGCCTCCCGATCTGGTGGAGATGTCCTACTGGCGCGAGGCCTTCGCGCTCTTTCTGGGCTATGTGGTCGTCATCGCCATATTCTTCTTCATCAAGAAGCGCGTGCTTCCCGGCGGCGGCGGCCATCACTAGGCCCGAAACGATCCAGAGCTTTGCGGTTGGCCAAGGCTTGGTCGGCGCATAAAAACCGCCTAAGCATGCGCGCGCCGACGCACGCACGCCCCGATGGATCAGCTCCCCGAAACCCGCATCTATTTCAATCCGCCGCCCTTCGTCCGCGGCTTCGGCTGCGCGGGCTGCCTGATTGCGATCTTCGTTCTGGGCGGGATCATCGGCGTCTTGCTGTTCGGCTGGAAGACATTGTGGACGATGCTAGGTTGAATCCATGACTCGCATGCTCCGCTCTTTGCTCGTTGCCAATCGCGGCGAGATCGCCATCCGCGTCATGCGGACGGCGAAGCGCATGGGATTACGCACGATTGCGGTTTATTCCGACGCCGATGCCCATGCCGCGCATGTAGCTGCAGCGGATGAAGCCTATCGCATCGGCCCCGCGGCGCCTCGCGAAAGCTATCTGAACGCCGATGCAATCCTTGCCGCGGCGAATGATAGCGGCGCAGAAGCGATCCACCCCGGCTACGGATTTCTCTCCGAGAATGCCGCGTTCGCCGAAGCGTGTGCGGCGGCGAAGGTCGTGTTCGTGGGGCCGCCGCCTGAGGCGATCCGCGCGATGGGGTTGAAGGACCGCGCGAAGGCGCTGATGACGAAGGCCGGCGTACCGGTCGTGCCCGGCTATCTGGGCGAGGATCAGTCGCCTTCGCTGTTGGCCGCAGAAGCTTTGAAGATCGGTTACCCGGTGTTGATCAAGGCGGTCGCCGGCGGCGGTGGCAAAGGCATGCGGAAAGTGGATGCGGCCGGCGAATTCGACGCCGCGCTCGACGGCGCCAAGCGCGAGGCCAAGTCGGCCTTCGGCGACGATCGCGTGCTGATCGAGAAATATGTTTCGCGCCCGCGCCATATCGAGATGCAGGTGTTCGGCGACACGCAGGGCAACGCAGTGCATCTGTTCGAGCGCGATTGTTCGCTGCAGCGCCGCCATCAGAAGGTGATCGAGGAAGCGCCCGCGCCCGGCATGACCACGGCGATGCGCGCGAAGATGGGCGAGGCGGCGGTGAAAGCCGCGAAGGCTGTCCGCTATGTCGGCGCGGGCACGGTGGAATTTATCGTCGATGCGTCCGAGGGCCTGCGAGACGATCGCTTCTGGTTCATGGAAATGAACACGCGGCTGCAGGTGGAGCATCCGGTGACCGAAGCGATCACGGGCCTCGATTTGGTCGAATGGCAATTGCGCGTCGCGGCAGGCGAAGCGCTGCCAAAACGCCAGGATGACATTCGCGCGCACGGTCATGCCATCGAGGCGCGACTCTACGCCGAAGACCCCGACAAAGGATTTTTGCCTGCCGTCGGAAAGCTCGAGATCTTGCGAATGCCGGAGGCGCATGACGGCATTCGCGTCGATGCCGGCGTGCGCGAAGGCGACGAAGTGACGATCTACTACGATCCGATGATCGCCAAGGTGATCGCCTGGGACGAGACGCGCGAAGGCGCGGCGGCGATGCTTGCGAATGCGCTGGCCCGCACGGAAGTGGCCGGCGTGCGCACCAACGCGGGGTTTCTCGTGCGTGCATTGCGCCAACCGGATTTTGTCGCAGGCGAGATCGATACTGGGTTCATCGAGCGCCACCGCATGGAACTGATGCCTGTGCGAACCGGCTTGCCGCCGGAAATTCCGGCGCGCGCCGCACTATTCATCGTCGACGAGCGAAGGTCTCTGCATCGCGGCGGCGATCCTTGGGACGCGCAGGACGGATTTCGTCTGGCCGGAGATTCCAGCGAGACGATCGAATTCGCAATCGGCGACAAACGTGTCGGCGTGCGGATCGTCCATCGCCGCGGTGGGGATATGTGCCTGATCGTCGAAGGCCGAAATTTCGCGATGCATCCGCACGCGGCGAGTGCCGCAAGGCTATCATCCGGCGCAATTGCCGTGATGGAAGCGGGCGAGACGTGGATGCTTTCGCTTTACGATCCGTTTGCGGCAGCCGACGCCGCGGGTGCCGCGACCGACCGCGTGACGACGCCCATGCCCGGCAAGATCGTGCAGGTGCTGGTAAAGACCGGCGACGCCGTGACGCGGGGGCAGCCGCTTGCCGTGCTCGAAGCGATGAAGATGGAGCATACGCTGTCGGCGCCTGCGGACGCCAAAGTGGCGTCCGTCGATGTCGCTCCCGGCGATCAGGTCACGGACGGCGCGACAGTTGTGCGGTTTGAAACGAAAAAGGCTGCCCGACTTTCATGACTTTGCATCTCATCAAGCTTTGTGTCGGCGTGGAGACGCTCGACGATCTCGCGCAATGGCAGAAGCGTCGCATCGCCGATCTCAAGAAGAAGGGCAAAAAGCTCGAATTGATGCATGTCACGCGGCAGACGCCGAAGCGTGCGGAAGAACTGCTCGATGGCGGCTCACTCTATTGGGTGATCAGGGGCCAGATAGCTGCGCGCCAGAAATTGCTCGAACTCCGCTCGCTCACCCGCGAAGGCGTGCCCCATTGCGGGCTCGTCTACGAACCCAAACTGATTCCAACTTTGCGCCGCGCGCATCGCCCGTTCCAGGGCTGGCGCTATTTCGATCCCAAAGCAGCCCCACCCGACGTGCGCGATCTCAAAGGCGGCGAGGGACTCCCGCAGGCGCTTAAGATGGAATTGGCGGAGTTGGGATTATTGTAACAACTTGAATTGAGTTGATTGGCATTTTTGTTTTGAATTCACTGGTTATTATCTGCAGCGCCAATTTGTGATTGATCGCGCGCAGTCTCTTGTCACCAGTCCTGTGTTATGATTACATTTTGCAATATACCGGGGGATGGCAAAGTAATCAATAAGTACCTCAGTCCAGTGTGCTCTTTTCTGTTTTTGGCCACAGGCGGTTTCTCCACAGCGCAAGCGACGACAATCATCAAAACGGCGATACAGCTACAGGCCATCCAAAGCAACTTGGCAGGTAGTTACGTGCTTGGCGCGGACATCGACGCGACCGCAACTTCTGGCTGGAATGATGGACTGGGATTTCTTCCGCTTGGCAGCGGCAGCACTCCTTTTACTGGCCTATTCAACGGAAACGGACATACGATCAAAGGGCTCTATATTCTCAGCAGTGCTGCGGCGGTAGGACTCTTCGGCCAAATCGGATCAACAGGAGTGGTGGAGAATGTTGCATTGTCCGGCGGTTCCGTAACCGCGTCCTCTACTCCAATTACTCCGGTCGGTGCATTGGCAGGTTCAAATGCCGGCACGATTAGCAATTCTTACGCGAACGTTGCCGTAACCGGCGGCCAAAGCGTTGATGACCCCACCGGTGGTTTGGTTGGCACAAATAACGGCCAAATCGGTTATTCCCATGCGACGGGAGCTGTGAGTGGCGCCGACCAAGGCGGTCTCGTTGGCGACAATAACGATTCAATCGTGAATTGCTTTGCGTCGGGCAGCGTTGCTGGCGGCGCGGGTGGGTATCGGGCTTCGGGGGGACTCGTCGGAGGCAACTACGGGAGCATTCAAGGTTCATTTGCGACGGGATCAGTCGCGGGCAATTTCGGCCGAATTGGTGGCCTCGTTGGCTTTAATGAAATGGGTTCCGTCGCCAATTCCTATGCGAGCGGCAGTGTTTCTGGAACCAATGGCGTCAATGTTGGCGGACTTGTCGGAGAAAACAATGGAAGCGTTCAACTAAGTTACTCGACGGGCAGCGTTGGCGGTTCGGGTACATACACAGCGGGAGGCTTGATCGGGGTGTCCGACTCCAGTGGCACCGTTGCCGATAGCTATTGGGACACCAATACAAGTGGACAGACGACCAGCGCCGGCGGAAGTGGGAAAAATACGAAGCAACTTGAATCTGGACTTCCCGCGGGCTTCAGCACGCAAATTTGGAGCATTGTTCCAGGGACAAGTTATCCGTTCTTGCCTTCTACATAGACAGTTAATCGTCGATCTAGGAGCTATCAGTGAAGCTATCAATCGCGGGAAGAGTATTGCTTGGGAAAGTTCGGTTGTGCGATGCCAAGTAACCGGAACAGGTCGGGCTACACAACTTCACGATTGTCAATGAGCCTTGTCGCTCCGACCTTCGCTGCCGCGAGGACTCGCGCTGGTCGCGAGAGCGTCTCGACCTTCTCCAGCGTTTCCGCATCACGGATGGCGACGTAGTCGACAGAATTGAAGCCGGCTTCGAGGAGTGCCGCTTTGGCGGCGGCTTCGGCGGACACGATTGCTTCGCCGGCGCGGACGCGTGCTGCCGCGTCCTTGAGAATGAGATTGAGCCGTCCTGCGATGCGCCGCTCCTCCGGATTTAGATACGCATTGCGTGACGACATCGCGAGGCCGTCGGGTTCGCGCACGATTGCGCCGCCGATGACTTCGACCGGCAGGCCGAGAGCGGCCGTCAGTCGCTTGATCACGAGCAGCTGCTGGTAATCTTTCTCGCCGAAGATCGCGACGTCGGGCAGGGCAGCGATCAGCAGCTTCGCCACCACGGTTGCCACGCCTGCGAAGAAATGCGGCCGGAAATCGGTTTCGAGACCGGCGGAAGGTCCGCCCACTTCGATCTTGGTCATGAAGCCTTGCGGGTACATCTCGGCCACGCTGGGTGCGAAAACGAGATCGGCACCGGTCATCGCGATCTTTGCAAGGTCGTCGCTCAGCGCGCGGGGATAGCGGTCGAAATCTTCGTGCGGCGCGAACTGGGCCGGGTTGACGAAGATGCTGACCACGACGCGATTCGTGCGCGCCTTCATCTCGCGAACCAGGGAAAGGTGACCCTCATGCAGTGCACCCATGGTGGGCACGAGACCGATCCGGGCGCTCTCGCCCTCGCGCCACTTTGCGATGCGGGCGCGGAGGTCCGCGATGGTCTCAACGATGGAAGGCATGGTCATAGGCGAAGATTAGAGCGGATCGGCCGGAATTGGCACGTCGTCCCCGCTATCCCAACGCCGGGCCTCGCGCAACTTTGCGGTACAATTCGCGCGCGCCCGGACATTTCCCGAAATCCGCCGATATCCGTCCGCAACCCACTGGAAATTGCGCCAGATTCCGGTCATGACGCTGCCCATGAATTCCTCCCGCCACGCCATTTCGAACGCCTACCTCGCCGATGAAGACACCGTGACCGCGGGCCTCATCGAGCGTGCGCGCCTGTCGCCCGGCGAGCGAGCTGCCACCGAGGCGCTCGCCCGCGAACTCGTGCAGCGCATCCGTGCCACGCGCGACAAGCGCAGCGGTGTCGATGCATTCACCCAGGAATATGCGCTGTCGAGCGAAGAGGGCGTGGTGCTGATGTGCCTCGCGGAGTCGCTGCTGCGCGTGCCCGACGCCGCAACCGCCGACAAGCTCATCCGCGACAAGATCGGCAGCGGCGACTGGTCGCGTCACCGCAATAAATCGGAATCGACTTTCGTCAATGCGTCGACCTTCGCGCTGATGCTGACGGGCCGCATCGTCAAGCTCGACAGCGCGTCGAAATGGGACTTCGAAGGTATCTGGAAGAAGCTTGTTGCGCGGTCCGGCGAGCCGGTGATCCGCCAGGCTGTAACCTTGGCCATGCGCATCCTCGGCCGCCAGTTCGTGCTCGGCCGCAACATCGACGAAGCGCTGAAGGAAGCGCGCGGCTGGATCAAGCAGGGCTATCGCTTCTCCTTCGACATGCTGGGCGAGGCGGCCTATACGCGCCACGATGCGGCGCGTTATCTCGAATCCTATCGCAACGCCTTGGCGGCGATTGCGCGCGCCGAGCCGGACATGGACGCGCCCGTGTTCGAGCGGCCCAGCATCTCCGTCAAATTGTCTGCGCTGCATCCGCGCTACGAATGGATTAAGCGCGAACGCGTGTTTGCGGAACTGCTGCCGTCGCTGGTCGCGCTGGGCGCCGAAGCCCGCAAGGCCAATCTGGGACTCACGGTGGACGCTGAAGAAGCCGAGCGCCTCGACCTGATGCTCGACGTGTTCGAGGCGATGGGCGAGGCGGAGCCTTTGCGCGGCTGGAACGGGCTCGGGCTTGCGGTTCAGGCCTATCAGAAGCGCGCATTGCCCCTGATTGAATGGTTGGGCGAGCTCTCGCGCCGTCAGAACCGGCGCATTCCCGTGCGGCTCGTGAAAGGGGCCTATTGGGATACCGAGATCAAACGCGCGCAGGAACTGGGGCTCGTCGATTATCCCGTGTTTACGCGCAAATCGGGGACGGACACGTCCTACCTTGCCTGTGCGCGGTCGTTGCTCGCGCGTCGCAACGAAATCTTCCCACAATTCGCAACCCACAATGCGCACACACTTTCCGCCATCCAGGTGTTCGCGGACGGGCGCGGCGATTTCGAATATCAGCGCCTGCACGGCATGGGCGAGGCGCTTTACGAACTCTATCGTGACGTGAAAAAGCCGGAATATGGCGGCGCTGGCACGCGCATCTATGCGCCCGTCGGCACGCATGAGGATCTGCTCGCCTATCTCGTGCGGCGGCTGCTGGAAAACGGCGCCAACACCTCCTTTGTCAATCGCCTGGCTGACGACGAATCGCCCATCGACGAGATCATCGCCGATCCGGTCGGGCAGCTGGCGGCACAACATCCGCGCCGCAGTACATTTATCCGCAAGCCCGTCGACCTTCTGCCGGGCCGTAAGAATTCGACCGGATTCCTATGGAGCGACCCTGTGGTCAGCGTACCGATGATGGCCGAAATGGAGCTTTCGCTGCGTGGCACCCAGCGTGCGACGCCCATTGTGAGCGGCACCGAACGGCAGGGAGCCAGCACACCGGTTCGCGATCCGTCTGACCGTCGTCGTGTCGTCGGCGAAGTAGTCGAGGCGAGCGTGGCAGACGCGACCGATGCACTTGCGCGCAGCCATGGAGCTTACGAAAGTTGGGATCGGTTGGGCGGCTCCGCGCGCGCGACCATCCTCGATCGTACGGCCGATCTGTTCGAAGAGAACCAGGCCCATCTGATGGCGCTTGCCGTGCGCGAAGCCGGCAAGACACCCCCCAATGCGCTGGGCGAAGTGCGCGAGGCGGTCGATTTCCTGCGTTATTATGCCGAGCGGGCGCGCGCGTTGTTCGACAAGCCGACGGTGCTGCCGGGGCCGACCGGCGAAGAAAACGAACTCTCGCTGCATGGTCGCGGTGTGTTCGCTTGCATTTCACCATGGAATTTTCCGCTTGCGATCTTCACGGGGCAGGTGGCGGGGGCACTCGCCGCCGGCAATGCCGTGCTGGCAAAGCCGGCCGAGCAGACACCGCTGATCGCAGCCGCGGCCGTCAGGCTGATGCATGAAGCGGGCGTGCCGTCGGATATCCTCCATCTATTGCCCGGTGACGGACCGCGCATCGGCAACGCACTGTTCGGCGATGCGCGGCTTTCTGGCGTCGCATTCACCGGCTCGACTGAAGCAGCGGCCGCTATCAATCGCGCGCTCGCACAGCGCAATGGCCCGCTGGCCACGCTGATCGCGGAGACAGGTGGCCAGAACGCGATGATCGTGGATTCCACCGCGTTGCCGGAGCAGGTAACGCGTGACGTGATCGCATCGGCCTTCGACAGCGCCGGTCAGCGCTGCTCGGCCTTGCGCGTGCTGTTCCTGCAGGACGACGTCGCCGACAAGATGGTGGAACTGATCCTGGGCGCGATGGACGAGATCAAACTGGGCGATCCGATGCGTCTCGATACCGATATTGGTCCGGTGATCGACGAAGACGCGCGTGCAAACCTCGAAGCGCATGCGACGCGCATGACCCGCGAGGCGAAATTGTTGCGCAAATTGGCGGTGTCGACGGAGCTTGCCAATGGCGTGTTCTTCCCACCGCATGTGTTTGAGATCGAATCGATCGGCGCGTTGCAGCGCGAAGTGTTCGGACCGGTTCTGCATGTCGTGCGTTATGCGTCGGACAGGCTGGCCGAGGTCTGCGACGCGATTAACGCGACCGGCTTTGGCCTCACACTCGGCGTGCACAGCCGCATCGAGGAAACGGCAGATTTCGTGCGCGCGCGCGTTCACGTCGGCAATATGTATGTGAACCGAAACCAGATCGGCGCTGTGGTGGGCGTGCAGCCCTTCGGCGGCGAGGGCCTGTCGGGAACGGGCCCGAAAGCAGGCGGTCCGCATTACCTGCAGCGTTTCGCGCTCGAACGCACCTACACGGTCAACACCACAGCGGCCGGCGGCAACGCAGCACTCCTTTCCAGCGAGCAGGACGGAATTTAGCTTCGGCCGGGACTGATTCTCGCTTAGAGATAGGTTTATGGCCGATCAGCGCGCACATATTGTCGTCTTCGGGAATGAAAAGGGCGGGTCGGGGAAAACCACCACCGCCATGCATGTGGCTGTGGCGCTTGCGCGCGCCGGCAAGCGGGTAGCCGCGATCGATCTCGACACAAGGCAGCGGAGCTTTTCGCGCCATCTGGAGAATCGCGGCCTCTGGCGCGAAAAGAGTGCCGACACGCTCGCGATGCCGGAGGTTCTGGCGTTCCCCCGTTCGCAACTCAAATCGCTCGATGCTGCGGCGGATGAAGAAAACAAGCGGCTGACGGCGCTTCTCGCCGAATCCGAAGAACGCTTCGATTTCATCGTGGTCGATACGCCGGGCGCCGATACGCAACTGTCGCGGCTCGGTCACGCATCTGCCGATACGCTGGTCACGCCTCTGAACGACAGCTTCGTGGATTTCGATCTGCTGGCGCGCGTCGATCCCGCGACCTTCGAAGTCAAGACGCCGAGTCTCTACAGCGATTTCGTCTGGGACTGCCGCAAGAAGAGATTGCTCGCGCGCAAGCCGGCCCTCGATTGGGTGGTGATGCGCAACCGCATCGCTTCCACCCAGGGGCGCAACAAGAAAAGGCTGTCCACTGCGCTCGATGCGCTCGCGCAGCGAATCGGCTTCCGCGTGGCGCCGGGCTTCGGCGAGCGCGTTATTTTCCGTGAGTTGTTTCCCATGGGCCTGACCATGCTCGATCTGCCACAGCCCGGGCTCGATATTTCGCTTTCGATGTCCCATGTCGCAGCCCGGCAGGAGGTGCGCGAGCTTCTCTTAACCCTTAAGCTGCCCGGACTCGGTGCCAAGGCTGCTGCGGCCTGATACCCTTGGAAAATCGCCCGCCGCTCCCAACCTAGGGGGTGCAGGTCGCGCGGAGGAGAGCCACATGGCAGGCAAGAGCAATCTTCCGTCCAATCGTTCGTCCTCCGGCGATATCTCGGCGTTCCTCCAGACGGCGGCGCGTACGCCGGCGTTGAGTCAGGTCAAAGGCCGGCTGATCTTCGCCGTCGACGCCACGATGAGCCGCCAGCCCACCTGGGATCGCGCGGCCGAGATTCAAACCGATATGTTCGAAGTCGCGCAATCGATCGGCGGATTGGGCGTACAGCTTGTCTATTTCCGCGGACGCGGCGAATTCGACGTCAGCGAATGGACGACATCCGCCCGCGGGCTCGCGCAACGCATGTCCGGCGTCACCTGCCGCAGCGGTTTCACCCAGCTTCGGCGTGTGCTCGCGCATGCGGGCGAAGAAGCGCGGCGCACGAAAGTCGGAGCGCTCGTCTATATCGGCGATTGTGTCGAGGAGAACGCGCAGGCTATTGCCAAAGAAGCGGGTCTGCTCGCGCTGCTCGGCGTACCGGCCTTCATGTTTCACGAAGGCTACGATTCGAATGCCGAAGCGGTGTTCCGCGAGGTCGCGCGGCTTACCCGGGGTGTCTATGCGCATTTCGATACCGGATCCGCAAAGCAGCTGCGTGAGTTGTTGCAGGCTGCGGCCGTCTATGCCGCCGGCGGCGCGCCTGCGCTTAAAGATTATGGCGATCGTCTGGGAGGCGACGTGCTGAGGCTTGCGCGCGCGATGCGTCATGAGGGGTGAATGGGCGCGCTGATCCTCGGCGCGCTTGCGCTTCTGCTGATGCTATTGCTGCTGCGCGGTTTTGTCGGTGCCGATCCGCGATTGTTGGTGCGCAGTCTGCGGTTTTTCGCAGCCGGATTGCTGTTGCTGGCGGCGATAGGGTTCGCATTCTTCGATCGCGTGGGCCTGGCGATGTTGGCCGGAAGTTTCGCGTGGGCGATGTTTACGGGCGGTCAGGTGTGGCACATCGGTTGGCCGCGTGGATTTTCACATCCCGGCAGATCCTCCGCACCGCAGGGAAAGTCGGCCGGCTCAACGCGCGTCGGCACGGAGTGGGTCGAGATGACGCTCGACCACAATTCCGGCGCGATGAGCGGCCGGGTGCTGAAAGGACGTTTGGCGGGAAAGAACCTCGATACACTCGCGCAGGATGACATCGTCGAGGTCTATCTCGAGGCGGGCCAGGGCGACACGGAAACTGCAAATCTGCTCGCGACATATCTCGACCGCCGGTTCGGCGCCGGTTGGCGCGCGCAGGCGGAAAGCGGCGGTCAATCGCAGGGCGAGACTCACGCGCGCCCCGATTCCGGAATGTCGCGCGACCAGGCGTTTGCGGTGTTGGGACTGCAGCTGGGCGCGGGCGAAGAGACGATCCGCGCTGCGCATCGCAAGCTGATGTTGAAAAATCATCCCGATCTGGGGGGATCGAGCGAGGCCGCAGCACGGATCAACGAAGCGAAGGACGTGCTTCTGCGCGAATAGACGTCAGCGCTGGGCGACAGCTGCGAAGCAGGTTTGGCCGCGTTCTGTCAGGCGCTCGCACACTTCGCGCGCTTCGCGCTCGACAAACGGTCCAAAGCGGGCGCGGAACAGTGTCTGTCCTTCGGCCGATTTGAAGGGCACGACGACGCGCTGAGCCTGTCCCAGAACGTCCATGGAATGTTCGGCATAGGATGCGAGCTGTGCTTTCGCCGATGTCATGTCGGCAAAGGCGCCGATCTGGATCGTCCAATCCCTGTCGCCGGTGATGGCAGGCGGAGTATTTGCGACGGCGATCTTTGCCGGCGAGCGCGCGACGTGTTCGATCACGTCGCCGATGTCGCCTTCACCCAGCGCCTCGGCACGCGCGCGGGGCGTCACTAGCGGACGGGTCTGCGGCTGATAGGACGCAAGAATGATGGGCGACGCAGGCCGCGGCGTTGGCGTCACGTGGATGTTGCTTGCGACACGCAAGGCCGGCGGCGGCGCTATCGCTATCGGACGCTGAGCGGGAGCCGGCGTTAGCGTGGCCGCCGGAACCGCAGCCAGACGCGGGAACGGCGTCGGCATCGCCGCAATCACGTTTGTGTTGGGCGCGGGCGGGGCTTGATTGTCATCGGTGTCTGGACGGCTCTCGGCTGCATCCTCATCATCCGGATCCGCAGGTGTGTTGGCCTTGCGCGGCGCAGCCGGCTGTTGAGGCGCCACGCCCGCGCCGCCGATCTGGAAGCCGGCGATGACCGGACCCAACCGCGTATTTTCGGCGACTGTCTGCCAGGGGACATTGGCGCGCGCCACGAGACGCGGATTCTGGTCGATCTGGGCGAATGTCTCGTTGAGCAGGCGAATCATTTCGCCGTCGCGCCGGTGGGCCGAACGCCCGCCCATCACGACTCCGATCACATGCGCGCCGCCGCGTACCACGGACGACACGAGGTTGAATCCCGAGGCCTGGGTGTAGCCGGTCTTGATTCCGTCGGCGCCGTCGTAATTGCCGATCAAATTATCGTGGGTGGTGAAGTAGCCGCCCCGATACGCAAAGGACGGCGTCGAAAAGTACGAAAAGTATTGCGGGAAATCGTAGGCCAGGTGGTGGGCGAGCAGCGCCAGATCGTGCGCGGTCGTGATCTGCTGCTCGTCGGGCAGGCCCGACGCATTGTGATAAAACGTATGTTCCATGCCGAGTTCGCGGGCCTTCGCCGTCATCATTTCGGCAAAATGGGCTTCCGTGCCGCCAATCGCTTCGGCGATGGCTACGGCGACGTCATTGGCCGACAGCACGACGACCGCCTTGATGGCGATGTCGGTCGGAACCGTGTTGCCGGGACGCACGTGAAGCTTTGTCGGGTGCTGGCTGGCCGCATGCTCTGAGACGGGAATAG